>JABLTP010058267.1_pt1 | contig 10945 bp, 14 predicted proteins | sample 7160111 | NCBI WGS metagenome assembly JABLTP01 (sample SAMN14651227, study PRJNA627086) | human gut metagenome | isolation source: feces | host: Homo sapiens
GAGTTCTTTGTTTCAGCGGTAGCAGGAATGTGCAAAGATACAATATCACAAGTGGAATATAAGACTTCCGGAGAATCAACCGGCTTCACGCCATCAGCCTCCATGGCTTCTTTCGGACAATAAGCATCGTATGCGTAAATATCCATTCCAAAACCTTTGGCAATACGTGCAACATTCCGTCCGACATTACCATAAGCATGAATACCCAGTTTTTTGCCTTTCAACTCCGTACCTGACTTTCCGTCATAGAAGTTACGTACAGCCATTACCATGAAACCAAATGCCAGTTCTGCCACGGCATTTGAATTCTGTCCCGGCGTATTCATTACGCAAACATGATGAGCTGTGGCTGCTTCCAGATTGACATTATCATATCCGGCACCTGCACGCACCACGATTTTCAATTTGTTTTCTGTTCCCTGCTGTTTACCACTTAACAATGTTACATAATCAAATAAATGATCAACAAAAAGCCAACCCCTCCTTTTCCCTATACCTTGCATCATTTTTGTACTCTTCCTCCAATAAATCATACATGACCCGTTACGCAGTTCCTACAAGTAAGCGTAACAAAATAGAACTCCCTTCCCTCATTCTGCAAAAACTTCATGATAGGAAGAACTTCTCTACATTCTGTACTGTTTGGATACGCTGACAGATAGGGCAAAAAGGTCTGTGACAATAATGCGAATGGGCTTTTCCACCCTCTACCTTATAAGAACTGCAGCAATAACAGGATTCCTCATAAGCCTTGATAAGCTTACTCTCTAAAACGGCAGGAGCAGGAAATAAAAGGGCTGAAATCCGAAAACTACACGCTTCAGACAAAGGTTCAGAACCTCGATGGGCATATCAGAACCGCAAACACGGAATTGGCAAGGGAAAGGGAAACACACCGCATAGCAATCAGGAACGGGGAAACCCGAATTAAAGCCATTACCGAAGTGTTCCCGAGCATGGAAAACGCAAAGGAGAACGGAATCACCACCATTTGGATGAACGATACACACTTCAGAACTTTCTTCAGGGAACAATGGAACAAACTCCAAAAAGCATTAGGAATAACAAACGGGTTCCATTTATAATGAAACCCGTTACTATCTAACAATAGTTCGTTAAAAATTAGCCTAGCCTAAGCGGCTCTGGCAGTAAATAAAATGAGTTCTTTGAAAAGTTTGTCAATTAATTGCGTGTTTGGTTCAATCCCAGACACGCAAATAAATCGTTCAAGCATGTAAGCATTGTGTATGACTGACTTGCATGATGATATGGAATATTTTATTCCCATCTTCTTACAGGCAGCCTTGGCGAGGTTTATCGCTGCAAGTGATGCATTAAAGTGGAATGCCAGTTTCCTGAAGTCTGTAGACTGACAGTTTGTTATTCCTGCATGTTGCTTGGCATCCCGAAAGCAGAATTCGAGTTGGAAACGTGTCCTGTAAAAGTCCAGTACATCCTGTGCGTTCTGTATTTCGTTTGTAGAGAAATACAGCTGCCATTTGTCCATTCTTCCATCCATGGGATACCATACAGCCAGGCTCACAAAGCGTTTGAGTGCTTTGGAGTATGCTTTCAGTCCGTAAAGTTTACCCTTGTTTACTTTGTATTCGGTACATCTTGTAATGTCCAGATATTCAAAGTCAATCTTTCCGTCATACAATTTTGGACGTCCGCGTTTTCCTGTCCCATTTTCTAAGGTGGGATAAAACAACGCTGCATCATTTCTGAAACGGCTTATAACGTGGAATCCGTTCTCGCATAATGGTTTGATGAAAGTTGCCTTTGAAAAGAACGCATCACATACGACAGTGTCGGAAATCCGTTTCAGATGTTCCTGTATGCTGATAAGGTAAGAACTGTACCAGTCTACAAGATTCTTCCCGCGGCTTTCCAGCATTGTGTTGTCAGGTGTCTGTACAGAGGCCAAAGTCATACATTCATGGTTGTCAACGTCTATAACTCCAATACCGGTTATCTCCAGTCCGCGTTTGTATTCGCCGGCACAACCGGACCAGAAATAGCCAATCCACGGTGTTTTGCTGCCGGATTTTGGAATGAAAGACGGATCAATGGCTATTGCCTTGCGACAGCCTTTAAGGTGTTCTCTGATGATGGCTTCATTGAAGGAAAACCAGTCAAAGTCATCATTCTCAAAATTGTTGCGGTATGTCTGTTCCGAGAAACATCCATATCGTCCCATTTGCAGGAAATTGATGCGGTCAGGTATAGCCATGAATAATTTCATTGCATCCATGAATACTTTCTGAAAAGATTTGCTTATATTTACAGCTGATTCGAGAGCGTTTCTGCACTCGGATTGGTATTGCATAAGGAGTGATTCTTTAGTCATAATTAAAAGTGGTGAAGTACTTCTAATTTACTAAAAATCAGTGAATTATGCAATACTTTTCCTCTTTGTCTTCAGCTGTTTAGCATATATTTTCATCCCTTTTCTTACTCCTTAACGATTCATTCTTGACAGTATTTCAATGATCTCTTTAATGTAATTTTGAACCGGCTAACACCGATTCTATTGTTTTATTTTTATTTATCGGTAAAAATTTACCGAAGTATTGATCTAATTCTTAATTAGAACCAACAAATTTTGCTTTCTGAACTTTAGCCTGTTCATAAGGTATCTGCTCAATCGCTGACCTTTCTTTTATAAGCTCATCATATGGAATAAAAAAGAAGTTACGTCCATAACCATTGCCAAAAATTACTTCCAACGGTTCACCTGTATCTTTCCATACTTTTACTTTCGCAGAAAAATCAAAATCTAAAATTTCTTTAGACTTGTCATAAGGATAAGTAACTTCATAATACTCACGCCCAACATTCTTCTTTATTTCAGGTCTCTCATCTATAGTTTCAAAAACGCCATCAGTAATAACTGGAGCCATATCTCTATAATAATCGGGACCAAATGTTTTAACTATTTCTTTAGATAACGATATCAAATAATCATTCCTATTTGATTCATTTAAAGTATCTAAATTCATGTGTTGTGCCATAACATTCATGCTAAACATAGCACATATAAAAAAATATATCACCTTCATAATAAACCTCCTATTTTTAATAATATATATCTGGACGTTTTGTATAACTACCAAACGTTTGTACTTTATAGCTATTATTTTTGCTATCTCCACCATATATAGAAGGAGCCGAATAGTCATACAAAATACCTGGTAATTTTCTTGAATTAACCAAACTTATATCTCCACTTGAAGGTCCCGTTGGTCTAGAAACATCAGGAGGACAATATTGTAAGGTTGTATGACAATGAAAATGAGCACAAACAGTTTTATTAAAAGTTATAGGATCATCCATTGCCAAATCTAATGTACCATGAGTTCCAGCACATCCTGTTATACTATCTCCATACTGTAACCTACCACAATAAATATCATCCGAAGATTCATTGTAATAGATATAAAATCCATACTCCCTTCTTTGACCATCTGAAGCATAAGACTTCATTGCTTCCCAAGCTTCATTCATCTTCCTTACCACATCAGGATCTGACTTTATTCTTGACACATCAGGGAAAGAGTGCGCAGCTCTTAAGGAACGCGTTGATATATCTCCCTTTTCAGAAGACATATCACCCATATCATTACTGCATGAAAACATAAAAATAGATATAACCATGCAATAAAAACAACTCAAATAGTATTTCATAAGCCTAACAATTTAAAGGTTACTCCATAAAGTTACACAAAATATAGGCTCATTATTCTCAAAATCTAATATTTAACTATTCCGGTGGGCTTTTTTCTTCTTCAAGGTAGATTTCCTGAAGAAGTTCGTCCATACTCGTTACCTCATAACGGCACAATATAGCTTCTGAAGATTTCGGCAGCTCGGCTGGCGCAAAGCGTTTTTGTACCCACAAAAACATACCTTGCTGAATTAGCCAGAAACGGTTAGCACACAGGAAATCCAGAAGGGCAATCGCTACTGCCCAAAGGTAGTGATTACCCTTCAAAACGGCCAAACAAAAGGCCACTTTTTTTAGGCTGTTTTAATCTTCTATACTTCAGAAAACGGATGGAGGACACATGTCCGGAATTTGTTTTCTGTTCCCTGCTGTTTACCACTTAACAATGTTACATAATCAAATAAATGATCAACAAAAAACCGACCCATCCTTGTCCCTATACCTTACATCATTTTTGTACTCTTCCTCCAGTAAATCATGTATGACCACCGGATCATCCAAATTTTCTACCTGTTTCCACCATTTACTCACAGTATTTCGATGTAACCCCGTTTCTCTTGCACATAGTGATTTATTTTTGCTATCTGGGTTATCCTTTCGCCAAGATGCTATCGCCTCCGCCTCCTTAGACGAAAGAACAGTAACCTTTCGCCTGCCATATTTATTTCGCCAATTACCTTCAGGATCCCACGCAGTCTGCAAAGCCCTTGCTCCCTTCAAATGAACATCCTGTTTTCTTCCATTCCTTCTGTTTCGCTCGATCCGGAACAGTGTAGTATCTTCGATGGTCTTGATCGGCCACTTGTTGTAGTTCTCGTCATAGGCAAGCATGGCATCATGCACATCATCCTCGGTAAATCGGTTATCTTCCGTATCTGTGTACGAATCCATCTTGGGCACCAGAGCCAGTGCATCGGCCAGCACTTCATCACGCGGAATGTCGCACTTAACGGCATAGATTACGAGTGTCAGAATACACCAGTAACGGTGATGCACCTTGATTTCGTCACCAGCACTTAAAAGCGTGTTATGCCACCAGTCATAGACCGCCCGGTTGACGTGCCACTTCCTTCCGACACGTTTCTTCTGGACAACACGACTGAAATACCATTCAGGCCACATTCTTTCGGCCTCTGAGAGCGTAACACCCTTCGGGCTATACTTTGCCTTGCCCGTGCAAGAAGAAAGCTCCTCGGGGCTTAATTTGTACGTGTATAGGTATTTGTTCAAGTCTTCCAAGGTATATCTGTCCACTCCAGGGCAGACGAAAGCCCGAATACGCTTCCCGAACTTGGTCAGTGTACCCGGCAAACGGAAGCTTTGCAGGATTGACTGGTACTGCCGATCCTCCAGCTCTGACGTACCCATGTTCCAGAGAATGTTGGTCATTCCATGCTTGAGCCTGTTCAGCAAGGGGACAATCACCGGATGCAAGGGAACAGGATCCTCCAGCAGGTAATACAGGTGGTAGCCATGACCGCTGTTGACAATGAGGTTGGGCATGGGCATCATCCCTCTTTTCACAAGGTCGAACATCTTGTGATGCTTCCGAAGCGAAACTCCATCAAGGTCAAAGGCCATCGCATACAGATACCGGGCATTCTTCTGTGTGTTGTTACGCCCAACATACGTGATGGGTGACATGATCGCGAACTTGCGGCCACTGATGAACAGCAAACTGGCATCGTCATCCTTCAGTATGATGCGGTGACGGTTCTTCTTCTGGCCATCCACGACCTCCTGGTAAAACACGATAGGGTTGTACCTCCAGCAGCCGTAGCCTCTGTAGTCCATGACCAGCTGCTCCTCCGGCACACCCTGACTGCGCTTGACCGCCAGCTGCTGCTTCTGCTTCCTCCAGTTCTTGTACTCCGCTGACTGAACCTCCTCGAAAGGCTGCACCCCCATCTCTCCAGTCCGAGCATCCTCCCTCTCGAACACCTCCCCCAGGAACTCCTGCAACCCTACCTCGAAGAACTCATCCGACAAGGCCAGGCTCTTAGCTTCAAACTCCTTCTCAATCTCTTCCACCGGAACAACAACTACATCCTTCCTCTTGACAGGATCCGCATCACTCACAACAACCACTTTCTCTTCTTCCATACCTAAACAAATTTACAGGTTCAGCCCTCGCTGCCGCTCGGGCACATACGGGGGGCGTATATTATCAATACTGTTATTTGTGCACTTTTCAGCCAATAAAAACCGGAACGAAATCCAGCAAATTTTTCCCTTCTTACAGGTCTGGCCCTCGCTACCGCTCGGGCAACATTCATATCTTGTGCAAAGATAGAAAAAGCGCAGGAGAACAACAATATAAATCCTGTAGAATATGTAGATTCTAAAATATAATCTTTATATCTTTGTATTTATATTGTTATACTACAGCATAATGGAAGATATAAAGACAAGTACAATAAGAGTACCTAAGAATATACTTGAAGATATAAAAGTATATTGCAGAAAAGCCGGAAATCCTATCGGTGAATGGGTTGAAACAGCTTGGAGCTTCATATCAAAGAACGATTTTGATATATATGACACCGAATCAACCCCTTTTCTACCTGTCCCAAAGGAGGTAGAAAAGGAACGGTCACAAGTTGAAGTTCTCTGCAAACTGATGGCTGAATTCATAACTGCACAAAAGCAGAACCAACTTCCTGCTCCAGAACTGATAGCCCACGCTTCCGAAGAGAAAGCCAAGGCTGAAGCCAAGATCCAAGAACAGGAAAAAGAAATTCAGAGAATGCAAGAAGAGAACATTAGATTATGTAACGAAATCAAGAATCTTCAAAGCTACAAAGAAAAAGCACATCGGGAACTCTGTCGGGTGCGTGATGAACAAAAAACAATAGGGAAAATAAAAGTGAATACAGAACTATAATCTCAATAATCAAAATATATGAAAACAAGACATTTCTGGGGAGCACTTGCATTGCTTCTATGCTCATTCAGTTTTATCGGTTGTAGCAACGACGATGAAGAAGAAGGTAAAAAAGTGACTGATTACAAAGAGCTGGTGCTGACTGTAGCATCAAAGAAGATTCCGGGAATCATCATGGAAGGGAACAGCGTTGTATCTGAACTATATGCCGTTAAAAAAGAACAGGCAAACGAATGGATTGCCTATGGAGGTATCGCAGGCTTTGAATACGAAAAAGGCTATGAATACAAGATTAAGGTGAGCGAAACCACCTACCTGGATTATGCAATGGGTGATCATGCATGGACTGAACGTGACCTGCTCGAAGTGATTTCCAAGGAACTGAAAGAATCGGAAGGCTTGCCGTTACACTTCATTCCTGACGCTTATTACAAGAGATTTCCGCTTCCTGAATACCGATATGCGGTAGAAGCTGAAAACAAATCGCCAATTAAAGAAGACTTGAAGGCGAACTCCATTCTCCCCAAGGAGTATCACTATATGCTTTACAGCAACATAGATGGTTACAGAAAATTGATTGGCATAAAGGAAGATAAGTCCGTATACGGTAAAAAGCACAAGTAAAAAACCGGGAGATATGCCGGAATCCTACAAGATACTACCTCCGGATGGAAAAGCAGCAAGCGCCGGAGAATGGACGTTTTTGAATAAATCGGATAATACAACCAACTATCCTTCGTTCGATGTCTTTATTGTGAGGCCTACTAAAACCAAATCTATTGATCGGACACCATATGTAGTATATCTCTACAAAGATCTAACTAAACATTACCAGAACAAATATCCGGAAGCCGGAGCGAAAACAGTTGTGGTATCTTATAAACTTCTGTCTTTCAATATAATCAATGAGTAATCACGTAATACTGACAAATTTTTGCATAATAAACAGTATATTTGCAATCTAAAATACACCAATCATGAAAATAGGAGACAGAGTTTTGATTTCTCCAGACCTGACCCGGATGGAAGGCTGGATAACAGGAACAGTCATAGAGGTTGAGGACAATCCCTTTATCGGTACTGTCATTTCCGCCGAAACGGAAGACAAGGATGTCTTCTTCGGCAAGGAAGATTTGTTTAAACCCCAAACGGAAGAAGTATGTTTGCCATAAGTTTCGATATGTCGGTTTCAGACCTTGAAAAGCACTACGGAAAGCCGTATAACCGGGCTTACTTTGAAATCAAGGATCTGATGAGGAAAAACAGCTTTGATTGGATACAAGGCAGCACCTACCTCACACAGAGCGATGATTTAGGCAATCTATTTAGAGCAATTGAAGCTTTGAAGAAGATAGAATGGTTCAGAAAATCAGTTCGAGACATAAGAGGATATAAAGTCGAGAACTGGTCAGACTTCACCAGTATTATAAAAGAGCAATAATACATCAGCAATAAAGGCGGTATCTTGAAGAACCGCCTTTATTGCTATATTCTAAAACAGTTTCAGCTGCCTTTTATCTTCTTCCTGTCTCTTGGACTGCAGCATGGCTTTCTCCAGCCGCTTCTTCTCATAGGCTACGACAGCCTCCAAGTCCTGAACCAAGTCCTTGCGCTTCTTCTCCTCCACTTCATCCAGATAGCCGACAGGCTTATTACCTTCATCCTCCGAAAGCCATTCCGCCTGCACCCGAATCAGAGTCTCAATGCGGCCTTTCATATAGCTCGGCACTCTCATTACCTTGGTCACACATCCCTCTGTCTTGAAGGGTCTTCCGGCTCCCGGGCGTTTACCTCCGCTCTTTCCTTTTACTCCTGCCATAGCTACCATTCTAATTTGTGAGACAATGTGGCCACGCTGCTATCAAGCCGGATGGCCGTTTCAAAATATTCGTTCTCTCCGTAGATGTCGACTACCTCTCCGGCCTTACAGTTCTCTCTCATGTACTGATACACGTCCGGCAATCTGCCGTTAACTTGTTCCTGCCGTTCTTCTTCGTTGCCGATAGACGATATTTTCAAAAGGTATTCCATAAAATATTTGATTTTAGTTACATATTCAAATCCATATACAAATGGACTTATTTTTGATAACGTAACAAAATCAAATGAGTTAAAGAGTATAAATTATTTAATTCTGTAACATAATCAAATAAAAAGACTTTTCTCCGCATCAATGACTATATCAGTGGGGCGCATGGGGAGGTTTTTCAAATCTCTAAGCCTAATTAGAGGTTTTTGCAAAACCACGATTAGGCTACCACTCTAAAGAGTCCCTCCGGGGAGCAAGCTCTGATAGAACAAGAGGGAAGACAATGCTATTTATTTCCCTCTTGTCTTTCGTATCATTTCTGTTTATCCAGCCACCTGTTGAAGTCCTCCGGATGTTCAGCAGCAAACCTTTTAAACACATTCTCACGGTACTGTATAGAGTCACGTTCCTCCCTAAGACGGTCACAACGGTCATTAGCCTGACTGGCTTTAATACTCATGAATATAGACATTATCAAGAACAGAACAGCACAACCTACAGCACCAAAGAACCAAAGCATCCACTTGTTGCACCACGCTTTAAATTCGTCCAGCGTCTTCTTTGTGGACTGCTGCATAAACAGAACCTCTTTTTGCAAGGCTGCATCCATCTTGCTCGCAATCTCGTTTGGGAGATCCTGCGAAGCTCTGACAAACCGGGAAGATGCCCTATCGACACGATCCGCCATCTCCTCGGACTTCGTAGCAACCTTTTCCAGACGTTCATGAACAACACCCAACACATCGGATGCACCCATCTTTACTTTCGGAACAGATTGCCGGACTGGGCGATACTCGTTGATTTTCTTTCCTCTTTCAGAGATGGAACCCTCCATTTGGTTTTCGCTCCGACTGCTGTTTCTGGGATTGCTGTCGTTCTTGTTCTTTCTGACGTTCCAGCTGTTTTCTTCGTTCTTGTTCATATAGCTTATGTTCATTATAATGGGTTTTCACAATCCGGCTGTCAGTCAATGCCCGGTCGATGGTGGAAGCCTTGTACTCCCGGCTACTATCCTCCAAAGAAAGATAGTAACCGCTGCGCTTGCCGTTTGGGCTGATATTCGGCCTTACAGTAATCCCGAAATCGGCACAGGCTATGACATAGGAAGTAAAGTCATACCGTTTCATCTGGCGCAAAGCCTGATGAGCCTTCTCCTTGATGGTCTCACGCTCCTTCTTGGAAATTTCTTCAGCCGTGGTAAATCCACGCTCGGCCGTCATTTTCGTAATAACATCAATGGAACGCTTCTGGCAGTATTTATCCGAAAGTACATTACCGTTCCGGTCTATCCGGTTCACCAGTCCGTGAATGTGCGGAAGCTGCTCATCGTTGTCCGTCCTGCTGTGATGGAACCAGATGGCCTGTGAATTGCTGATGCCCATGCGCTGGCAATAGTCGGTAATCACGCTTTGCCACTGTTCCTCCGTCCACTCTGTGGCCTGTTCCTCCTTGCTTGGAGTGATCTCGATGCGGAAGAAGCCGTTCTTCAGCTTATGGCCAGACTGTTCCTGGGCTTCCCTCATTTCCTTTACACACTCTTTCGCATCAATGCCAAAGACATTGTTCCGGAAAATCTCTGTGGCCACATGCACCCCATTCACCTTTTTCTCTTTGTTATAATCTCCTATCTCCTCGCCATGGCGAGCCTGCTTGCAGTTTGCTATCATAATTCAAAGATTTAGCAATGGCTTCAGTTTCTCTATTATCCGATCAAGTTCCAACCGGACGGACGGCCAGTCTCTGCTGCGCCAATGGTTGGTAATCCGTGACATGTTCCAGCGGATTTCACGGACTTCTTCAAGCAGCTTCTGCTGCTCTGGGGTCAGACGCTGCTTCGGAGTCGTGCCGAAGATGGCAGCCCGACAGTAGTCGGACACCGACATTCCGCACTGTGCTGCAGTGCGCTTCAGCTGGGCTTCCTCCAGTTCCGTCAACCGGAACAGAACGGTCTTGGTAAGTCGTTGCGACTCGGTTTTCTTGGGTCTCATAGGCAAGTCTTCTTAACGAGCGAAGCGAGGCATCCCTGCGAACATAGTGAGCGGGGCAAGTGAGTTTTTGTATTACAAAAACACCACTTGCTTAATTAGCCAGAAACGGTTAGCACACAGGAAAGCCGGAAGGGCAATCGCTACTGCCCAAAGGTAGTGATTACCCTTCAAAACAGCCAAACAAAAGGACACTTTTTTAGGCTGTTTTAATCTTCTATACTTCAGAAAACGGACGGAGGACACATGTCCGGAATTTGTTTTCTGTTCCCTGCTGTTTACCACTTAACAATGTTACATAATCAAATAAATGATCAACA
>JABLTP010027903.1_pt1 | contig 10867 bp, 8 predicted proteins | sample 7160111 | NCBI WGS metagenome assembly JABLTP01 (sample SAMN14651227, study PRJNA627086) | human gut metagenome | isolation source: feces | host: Homo sapiens
CTTTTCCATCTGAAGGACGTAGGATATGACCTTCGGTAGGACCTGAAGCATTTACAAGACGTTCAAAACTCAAACCGTCAATGACGTCAGGATAAGCGCCGCTCCCATATTCTGGGTAAATATCTTGCCAACGAATAAGATCGTACCCGGTTGCTAAAATAACGGCGCCATAGGTTTCGGTCGTAACTTTATCTTCATCAAGGTAATTGATGGCTCCCGTGGGGCAGATTTTTGCACAAACACCGCATTTTCCTTGAGTGAGTTTTCGGCAGTGTTGGGCATCGATGATGGGCTTAGAAGGCACTGCCTGTTCGAAGGTTTTATATATGGCGGTTCGACATACCATGTTTTCGTTGAACTCATTGGGAATCTTTTTTTCGGGACATTTGGTAGTGCACATGCCACACCCTGTGCACAGGTTATGATCGACGTATTTAGCTTTTTCTCGTATGGTTACTTGGAAATTACCAACAAACCCTTCTACCTTTTCTACATTCGATAACACTTTAATGGTGATATTGGGATGGTTTCCTACTTCTGACATTTTGGGAGTGCAAATGCACGCTGCACAATCAAGCGTAGGAAACGTTTTGTCAATCTTGGGCATTTTGCCACCGATTGTTGGTTTTCGTTCAACGATGGTGACCTGATATCCTGCATCCGCAATATCAAGTGCTGCCTGCATTCCTGCAATTCCACCACCTACAATGAGCGCTCGTTTGGTGATGGGAATCTGCTCGGTATGAAGTGGAGTATCTTTTTCGACTTTTGCAACAGCCATTTTAAGAAGGTCTTTGGCTTTTGCGGTAGCTTCTTCTTTGTCGGTATGAACCCAAGAGCATTGTTCACGAATATTCGCCACTTCGAGCATGTAAGGATTCACTGAGGTTTGCGAAAGAAGTTTTTGCCAAGTCAGTTCGTGCATAGAGGGAGAACAAGCTGCTACGACAATGCGGTCGAGATTGTTCTGTTCTATAGCTTCTTTAATTTGTTTTTGATTGGGGTCTGAACAGGTATATTTATTGTTTTCTACATGAACAACATTAGGAAGGGTGGAGGCGTATTCAGCAACTTCTTGGGTGTTTACTACACCACCAATATTTGTACCGCACTGACAAACAAAAACGCCAATTCTGCTCATTTAGTCCACCTCCTTGACTGCGGTTTGTTCTGCTTTTTCTTTCTCTTTTGCTGCTTTTCGAGCAAGTGCTTCGCGGATCTTTCTTGCTTTTTTCTCCTCTTCAGTTTCTGGTTCTTCTTTAGGGACGAGAGGACCAAGTTTTTGCATTGCGAGATCTTCGGCTGGAACAAAATGACGGGTGATTCCTGCTTGTTCGGGGGTTGCACCGAGTGCTAGAGCTATAAGTTCAGTGAAGAAATAGATAGGCATGTGGTAGTTTGTTTTGTGCTCAGAATTAATTTTCTCTTCACGCATATCCAAATTCATCCAACAAAGCGGACACGCGGTGACGATACATTCGGCTCCGTTTATCTGGGCGTTATGAAAAATTCGTTCGGTAGCGTTTCGTGCTGCCTTGGGGCGAATAACGTGGTTGGATGCTCCGCAGCATTCTGTTTTGAAATTCCAGTCAACACATTCAGCTCCAGCAGCATTGAGAAGCTGCTCCATTGAAAGAGGATTTTCTGTATTAGGCGCATTAGTAACTTCCTGAGGGCGAACCTGACCACATCCGTAGTAACAGGCAATCTTCATTCCTCCAAGTTGAAGCTTAAGATGCCTAGTAATTTCCTCAATCATTTCAGGATCCGTGAGCGCATCGAGAAGGCTTGTTACCTCAACCGTACCGCGATAGTTCATGTCGATAATGTTGTTGATGCGGGTTCGATAGCTCGTATCTGATTTCGTTTTTACTTCTGCACGTTTTAAAGCTGCATAACAGCCAGTGCAAGGAGTCATAACGGACAAATACGGATGCTGGTCTTCACTTAGAGCTAAATTTCGAGTCGAAAGAGAATACATCAAATCGTCGTTTACTGTTGGTGCTGCTGATGCACCGCAACAGTTCCAATCTTTTATTTCGTAAAGTGAAATATCCAAACAACCTGCGATGTAGCGGGTGGATTCTGCGTACGATATTCCTGTGGAATGAAAAGAACAGCCTGGAAAGAAGGAAAATGCTTTGTTCATCACTGTTCATCTCCTTCATAGTCCGTAAATGACTTATAGGTGGTTTCTTGTTGGCACTTTTCAACAATTGACGCGATAGCAGCAGGGTTTTCACTTTGCTGCATGGAGATGCCGATCATGTTTTTCTGGAACATCTTAGGAGCATTGAGAGCGTCTTGTATAAAGTGGCCGGAGGCAACGTTGTATTGAGCTGCTAAATATTGTTCGTTGGATTTCCCTTTGCTTTTGATACCTTTTATAAATAAGGTCTCGAATACATTGCTGTCATGAAGCTTATGGTGTCCTGTTTCATGGGAGGCTCTTCGGACTTCACGCATTATGGCTGCGGTGTCTACTTTTTGCGGACAGCGCGTAGAGCAGGTATTACATTGGGCGCAAATCCAGGGGGATTCTGCCTCAAGAACTTTTTGGACTTTTCCCATTTGCAGTAAGCGCATGATTTGCTGAGGGGGTAAATCCATCGCTTCTGCCATGGGACACCCAGCAGAACATTTCCCGCATTGATAACAATCATGCAGATTTACCTTTGCTTGTTTGCTTATTTGTTCAACAAAGGTTTTTTCTTGCCTGGTTGTCTCGGTGAGGTTAACAGTTCTCATGAGACTCCTTTCTCGGCATGGGGGACAGAAAATGGCAGGTAAAAGATGCCATCTGAAAACACATCAAGAATTGAGGAGTGAATTCGAGAATTGAAAACTGAAAGCAAGTCGTAGTTCTTAAAAACTTTGTTTTTTAAGATGCTAAAACCAAAACTTCCAAGTTGATTAGGTATGTGATTGCTTGGTTGTGTTCTGTGATTAGCGCACGTTCTCAGACTTGCTCGTTCAAGCAAGAAAAGATATAACGCGGCTACGTTCGTAGATAAAGCGGACGAGCCGAACCATGACCTCGGCATTGTTGCCTCCTTAGTTCGGGAGTTGGAAGGCAATCTTGTTCGTCTAGGTATTTTGTAGCGCAGGTTTAGCAGTTCAAAGACGTAATATTGCGTACGCGGTCGAAAATATGAGGCAACGTGCTTGTTTTAGAGCAGTTGGATTAACGTAAAAAATAACCCTCTCTTCTTTTGTCTTAGAAGGATGTCAGCAGGAAACCGATGCCAAAAATTTATTCGGATCTAAAGAAACACGAGGGTAATACCTCTGTTTTGAGCGAATCGCAGAAGCGGTGTACCTGTTCTTAGTTTCGCGCTACGATACTTATGTGCTTTATTCGCCCTTTAAAAAGTGAGTGGGGAAGTCGCAATGGGGAAGATGGATTGGGAGCAATCTGAGGGGAAATGGATTACTCATGCGTGTTTTTTTGCCTGTGGAGGGCGTTGCGTAAATCGTTCGTTGGTGCGAGACGGTAAAGTCATTTGCCAAGACACTGATTCTCTTCATCCCGATAGCCCCGATTATCCTCAACAGCGAGGCTGTGCGCGAGGCCGTTCATTGCGACATGCAATTTTTTCCAAAGATAGACTGAAATATCCTCTAAAACGTAAACATTGGCGTGTTGGTGGTGGAGACAAAGAACTGCGAGGACGTGACGAATGGGAACGTATCAGCTGGGATGAAGCTCTTGATATTGTTGCCTCAGAGGTAACGCGTATTAAAAATAAGTATGGAAACAAAGCTATTCTTGCTACGGGATATGAATATCGAAATGTAATTCCAGGGCTCTATACCGCTCCTTCGCTTAATGCCTATGGTGGTTGTACGGTTACCTGGGGGCAAGCATCTCAGGGTGCCTTTCCGCTCGTGGCGAATTCGATGAAGGGTTCTTATGACTTAGGGGCAACGGATTTTTCGGATCGTTACGAGATTCGAAAGGCAAAGCTCATTGTAATGTGGGGCCAAAATCCTGCTTGGTCGCAAGCAGGAAACCCTATGTATCATTATCTTCAGGCAAAGAAAGCAGGAGCTCGTTTTGTTTTCATCGACTCTTGGTTTAATCCTTCTATGCAGGTTTTGGCTGATGAATGGATTCCTATCCGCCCTGGAACCGATACCGCTCTACTTCTTGCGTTGGCCTATGTAATGATTGTTCATCAGGTATACGATCAAGATTTCCTTGATACCTATTGTGTTGGTTTTGACAGATATCACATGCCTTCTGGTGCCCCTCGTGAAGATAACTTTAAAGACTATGTTTTAGGCACCTATGACCAAACCCCTAAAACGCCTGACTGGGCATCGAAAATCTGTGGTGTTTCACCTGAAAAGATTGAACAGCTTGCTCTGGAAATGGCAACCGTAAAACCTATGACCATGCGAGCAAGTCAAGCTCCTGCGAGAACGGATAATGGCGCAAGATTCGTTCAAGCGTTTTATACCGTTGGATGGATGACGGGCAATGTGGGATTGCCGGGATCTGAAATTTCTGCAGGTGGTTCGGCTGGCAACATGGTGTTTGGAGGGCCACCATTAGTTCGTTCTGGTTCTAAAGGGTGCACCTGGCCCGCAAATCCTCTTTGTCAACCACCACGCGGAGGCGGAATGCTTGCGAAAGGGAACTATGACCCGGAAGCTTATTATGGTATTGCGATGCCAGAAGTGTGGGATGCGGTAGCTAGTGGGTATTATCACGATTTTATTCACGGTGTTCAGCCCATTGATATTCGTATGATTTGGAAAATTGGCGATGGTGGACGGATGAATCAAAATCCAAACTTTTCACGTGCTGTTGAAGCGTATAGAAAAGTTGAATTTGCTGTCGCAAGTGATTTATGGATGACCAATGATGCTCGTTATTCAGATATTGTTTTGCCCGCCTCTTCAATGTGGGAGCGTGATGCTGAAGTTCTGACACAGATCAATCGCGAGACCCTCATCTTTGCACAAAAAGTAGTAGACCCTCCAGGGGAGGCAAAAGAGGATCTATGGATTGAAGCGCAGCTTGCAAAGCGCTGGGGAATAGATCCTTTGTTAATTCAGCCACTTTCAACTAAACAGATGTCATTTAACGAATTGCTTGGTGCTGAGGTTATTTGTGAGAATGGCGATTGGGAACCTCTTATTAAGGTTACGCAAGAGGATTTAGATCGAAGGGGAATTCGGGGAACTCCCCATGAGGGGCGTGTCCCTCTTGATCAATTCCTCGAAACGGGCGTGTATCAGGTTCCTCGTCATGAGGACGATTGTTTTGGTCATGTTCAGTATGCTGATTTTCGAGCTGATCCAGAGAGTTGTCCCGTAGCAACCCCGTCTGGAAAATTTGAAATATATTGCGAGCAACTACCTCTTAGATTTAAAGAATTTGGATTGAGTGAGATTGACCCAGTAGCGCATTATGTTCCTGCAAGAGGAGGTTATGAAGAAGCGCATGCCTGTTTATCAGAAAAGGAATACCAAGATAAAAATGACTTAAAAGGTCAGAATTTCTCCTTGCAATGTATTAGCGTTCATAGTCCTAATCGCTCTCATCAATTATTTAATAATGTTGCTCAATTGCGTGAAGTTTTTCCTCACGATGTTTGGATTAATCAGCTTGATGCACAAAAAATAGGCATCCAAAAAGGTGATTTCGTTGTCGTCTCAAGTAAAAGTGGATCTTTGGTTCGTCGGGCTAAAGTTACTTCTTTGGTTATGCCGGGGGTAGTTATTCTTGGGCAGGGTGCGTGGTCAATGCTTGATAAGGATGGTTTAGATCGAGGGGGAAATGCAAATACGTTGCAGTCCAGTGAGCTTACCGGCGAAGGGCACTGCACGTGGAATACCACCTTAGTGAGAATTGACCAATGGACAGGAGATCCTCTTGATCTCGATTACCTCATGTCATTTGATGGTGAGTTGGAGGAAACATTATGAGTGGCGATAGTCTTAAGGATAACTCCTCGGTTTCGCAAAAAAGCTCACAGATACAATTGGGCTTTGTTTGTAATGCGAATGAATGCAGTGGGTGTAAAGCATGCGTTATCGCATGTAAGGACATTCATAATTTGGCACCGGGGAAAAAGTTTAGACGAGTCTTATCTGGTGAATCAGGTGCATGGTTAGAGAAAGATTCTATTGTTAGTCCTGTTGGGGTTTTTAGCTACAGCTTCTCAATTTCTTGTAATCACTGTACGAATCCTGTGTGTGTTCAGGCTTGCCCGCGAAAGGCAATTACTAAAAGCCATGAAACAGGCATTGTTCAAATAGATGAGTCGCTTTGCGTAGGATGCGGGAAGTGTGTTAAAGCCTGTCCTTATCATGCTCCGGTAGTATTTAAAGATTTACGAAAAACGTACAAATGTGATATGTGCCTTGAGCGCATACAAGAGGGTAAAGAACCTGCTTGTGTTGCTGCCTGTACGATGAGGTGCTTGAAGGTTGGCGAAATTGTTTCGTTGCGCAAAGAATATGGATCAGTCTCTGATGATGCGCTCCTGCCGGATTCCCGAAAAACCTTACCAAACTTTGTACTAGTCCCACATCGATTCGGCACAGATTCTTGTGGTGAAGTGGTTTTATCGAGCATGCCTGAAGAATATGAAAACACCTAATTCAAAACCAAACAGCATTGCCTTGGGGTATGCGAAGTCGATAGTCACTAAAATTGTAGTGAAGAGTCTATCGGTCGAGCCCGCAGGGCAGAACGTGCTGAAAAATGCATAATTCGGGTAGAATGTCGATATTGATGCCTTACGTGATGAAATACTCGAATCTCATTCTCAGATCAATCTTGTTGATTTTCCCCAATATCGTGCCGAGGTGTTTAATCAATGCGCAAATGAGGATTTAACCCTTGCAACTTTAGCTTTATGGGGTGGAGTTCATCCCATGTTAAAGACACTTCCAACTGATTGGGAATGTTCGGTTTCTTATGGTCTTTTACATTCCCCAAAACCGGCAGAGCACGTTCGTAAGTTTCTTGAGGCAATAAAAGAAGTTCTTGACGAACAATTGCTTGAAGGGCGGTAGAACAAACTGAGTGTTGATTCGTAAACAGAGCACCGATTTCGATGCACTGTGTATTTTTCTGTTAGGCGTCATGAGCATTTAGCGCATAAACCTTTACATCATGAACCTTTACGCCTTGAACCTCTATGCCATAAGCATTTGCACTATGAGCATTTACGCCATAAACCTTTATGCCTTGAACCTTTAGCATGATATGCAATCTTTTCGGTTCAAATGGAGGTTCTACTCTTAATTGAATCGCAGCCTTTTTGCCTTATGAGAGCTTTATAAACGCTACGCTAAATCAGCTTTAGGTTAAAAAGCTCGTATTTGTGGCTTCAAAGAAGCCTTTAATGCAAATAGCGCTGATGAAAGGATGTGTATGACAGGTTCGCAAAAGGCAATTAAAATCATATCAATCATATTAATTGTGGTGGGCATCGTAGCTCTTATTGCTGGTTTGCTTACTTTTGCTGGTGGAATGGCGCTTGTCGGTGCAGGTGCTGAGGCTTCAAGTATCGATCAGCAGTTTTATGTAAGCAGTGCTGGTTTATTTTTTGTTCTTGGTGCTGGTGCACTTATCAGTGGGGGTTATAGATCTACTCATTGGTATTTTTGGATTGCGTGGAGCAAAAGATCCTCGAAAAATTGGACCTTTCTTTGTGTTTTCGATAATTGGTTTGGTGCTTTCTATTCTTAATCTGATTATTTCACTTACTTCTGGTGTGAGTGATCTAACAACTATCGGAAGCAATATTGTTAGCGTGGCTCTTCTGATTGGCTGTGTGGTTTTAGCTAACAAGGTAAGACAGATTCACTAAAGATAGTTTAGGGGCATTGAATAATTCACCCGGACACATTTTTGAGTATTAAGTCTTGAATTTAGGTATCAACCCATAATCCAATCATGACCACCCACTATGCGGGTGGTGCTGATTTCGGACGCTTTGCGTCCTCAACTGGGTGGAAGACGCAGATTAAAAAAGCCGACAGATGATCTGTCGGCTTAATTTTTTACTGGTGGAGATGATGGGGATCGAACCCACGACCTCAGCATTGCGAACGCTGCGCTCTCCCAACTGAGCTACATCCCCAGTGCGTTGTTATTCTACGACTACGTGTTTTCTTGTCAAGAGATTAAGAACTTTCATCTTTACTTGGGTATAAGTCGGATGTTGAGCTGTTTGATTTGCTAAGATGAATTTGCTTTGTTCGTATTGAAAGGATTTCAATGAAGGCTTTAATTCCTGCTGCCGGTCTCGGTAGTCGTTTTCTTCCAGCAACTAAGGCTCAGCCTAAAGAGATGCTATTGGTGGTGGATCGTCCCGCTATTCAATATGTCGTAGAAGAAGGTTTAGCGTCCGCTGCTGATGAGGTAATTATTATCAATAGCAGGGATAAAAAATCTATCGAGGAGCACTTTACTCCAAATCCTGCTCTTGAAGCCGAACTGCGTAGTCGTGGTAAGGATAAATATGCTGATAAGGTTGCACATGCGGGTAATTTAAATGTTTCCTATGTGTATCAGGAAGAGCCCTTAGGCTTAGGTCACGCTGTACATTGTGCTGCTGATTGTATTGAGGGAGAGCCCTTCTTTGTTTTGTTGGGTGATGTGTTGGTTCCTGATAATCAGATGCTTATTCGCATGAAGGAAGTTTCCGATGCTCATAAGGGCGCAAGTGTTATAGCGGTTTTGCCTGTTGCTCCAGAAGAGGTAGATCGTTTTGGTGTTATTGCAGGATCGGAAGTGGAAGAGGGTGTTTGGAAGGTTGATTCTCTTGTTGAAAAACCTCCTATTGATGAAGCACCTTCTAATTTAGCGGTATTTGGTCGCTATCTCCTTACTCCGCGTGTTATGGACCTGCTTGCCGAGGTTAAACCGGGTGCAGGTGGCGAAATTCAACTAACCGATGCACTAGATGCTCTTCTTCGGGAAGAGGAAATGTATGCGCTCGTTATTGATCCCGAAGAGGGATATGATACGGGCACTATCGAAAGCTGGCTTGATACGAATAACCGCCTTTACAAAAAAATGCACGGCTAATAGATAGAGTTTTTTGTTTGCTTAAGTTTTTTAGGTAGTCTCATAAATATAAACCGCGAGTGTTTCAATAACCTTTTTCAAATAACGCGATTTTTAGTAAGTTGGTGCAGAAAATAACGGTTGTGCGTTCGCTAGAGAGGTAATAGGGGTAATTTGAAGTGTATTTACTACTCTAATTGAAGTATTTGACCATTAAACATGCCTTATTACCTCTTGTTTGACAAATTAATCGTGCATAATCGTCAATTTCTGCACCAACTTGTCAATTTTTAAGAAGTTTAATGTGGGTAACTCTAAAAATGCCTGTTGAATTTCCTGATTGGATTTGCCGATTAAATTTGTCTATTGAGCTTCCTGGCAAAATTCATTTTGCGATTGCATTTACCGATTGAACCTTCCGATTAGATTTGTCGATTAAACTACACGATCGGATTTAATGCGTACGGGTATTTTGTTTCCATAAGGAAGAATTTGAATTGCACGTAAAATCTAGATTGTCCTTGAAGTATGGATTGTGCCTAAAGATGTTCCCTAAAAAAGAGGAGGGGCCCGAGAGAGGGGATCTCTGCAGGCCCACAAGGAGGGAGTTCCGGTGCCTTTTATGTTTGGGGATCTGGCACCGACTGCTTTTGGGGAAAGCAGTTGCAAATTTGGGAGGGGACCACATTTGCTGTTTGGAAATATACGACCTTATTAGCGCGTGCACAAGAGAGAAAACCTGATAACACGTTCAAATGGTAAAAAAATATGGGTTGAACGGGTTCACGTTACTTTTCTCCTCAATTCCTACATTCTTTGGTAATAAATCGGTAATTTTCTAAAAGCTTTAAAAGAGGTTTTCTTCGATTAACTTTGAAGACATTTATTGAAAATCTGTAGTGAGATTTTTTGCTAGGTGGATACTTATAGCGAGGGAAGTATAGTTATTTCTTTAGAAAGTTAGTCTCGCGGTACAATGGGGCAACCAACTATAAGAACGAAAGGGATACCATGCCTGATATTGCTCTTCGATTCAATAAAGATATGCTCGTTTTGTCTACTCCTATAGATTATCAATTAAAATCGCAGGGTTTTACCAATCCAGGTGATCGTGAATATGTTGCTCTATGCGAATCAGATCTAATCGAAGAAGTATATAAAGTTGAAAAGCTCATGGATACTCCTTGTTTAGTTACCGCAACGGAAGGTATAACAAGAGCACGCCTTGCCTATTCTCGTTTTGAGAAACAAGCTGAAGATATGGCGCGTATTGCGTATGAAGTGGGTTCTTCTTTTACTCCTCAGCATCTTATTGCTGCTGTTGGGCCAACTGGTTTACCTCTTGATACCAGCATATCCTCATCGGTAAAGCAGTCGATACAGCAATATCGTGATGCCACAGAAGTACTTATGCGCTATCCCTTTGATGCATTATATTTTTCCAATTTTTCGTCCTTAGCGGATGCTGAATGTGCTCTTAGAGGAGCACGTGAAGTGTTTGAAGGGCCACTCATGATTTCTCTTGCGGTATCGGATGAGAGCGATTTTTCAACCGATGAAACCTTTGCGCTTGGGGTGGAAAAATGTGATGAACTTGGAGCTGATGTTATTGGGATGGTGTCAGCTGCTAAACCTGAGCGGTTGGTGTATCTTTCTTCTCTCATGCGAAAAACAACCCATAAACCTCTTTTATGTGAAGTGTACATAAACAAAAAAGATTCACGTCAATTTGAACCAACAGATCAGAATCCATATCCTACCCCGGATGAACTTTTTAATGCCGCCTGTGCTCTTCAAAAGGTAGGAGTTCAGTTTTTACGCGCAGTGGGGGCA
>JABLTP010036254.1_pt1 | contig 10865 bp, 9 predicted proteins | sample 7160111 | NCBI WGS metagenome assembly JABLTP01 (sample SAMN14651227, study PRJNA627086) | human gut metagenome | isolation source: feces | host: Homo sapiens
GGTTATTACAAAAATAAGAGAAATAATTTTAGGAGGCACAAGATGCTAGTAGTTAAGAAATTTGGTGGTACTTCTGTAGGAAATAAAGAACGTATCATGAACGTAGCAAAAAGATGTATTGAAGACTATAAAAAGGGAAATGACGTTGTCGTAGTTTTATCAGCAATGGGTAAAATGACAGATGAACTGATTGCAAAGGCAAAAGAGATCAATCCAAATCCATCCAGAAGAGAAATGGATATGTTATTAACAACAGGAGAACAGACTTCTGTATCTTTAATGGCAATGGCAATGGATTCCCTTGGAGTTCCAGCTGTATCCTTAAATGCGTTTCAGGTAGCAATGCATACAACATCTGTATACAGTAATGCAAGAATCAAGAGAATTGATACAGATCGTATCATGAACGAATTAGAGCAGAGAAAGATCGTTATCGTTACAGGATTCCAGGGAGTTGACCAGTTCGATAACTACACAACACTTGGACGTGGTGGATCTGATACAACAGCTGTAGCACTTGCAGCAGCACTACATGCAGACGCATGTGAGATCTACACAGATGTAGACGGAGTTTACACAGCAGACCCAAGAAAAGTACCAAATGCTAAGAAATTAGATGAGATCACATACGATGAGATGTTAGAGATGGCAACACTTGGAGCCGGAGTACTTCACAACCGTTCTGTAGAACTTGCCAAGAAACACGGAGTTGCTTTAGTTGTTAGATCAAGTCTTACAACAGAAGAAGGAACAGTCGTAAAAGAAAATGTAAAATCAAAACAGAATGAGATCAGCGGTGTAGCAGGAGACGACGATGCAGCAAGAATCGCAGTTATGGGAATTGAAGATACACCAGGTATGGCATTTAAGATTTTTAATGTATTAGCAAAGAAAAATGTAAATGTAGATATGATCCTTCAGTCAGTAGGACATAATGACAAGAAAGATATCTCCTTCACAGTCAAAGAAGAAGAATTAGATATCGCAGTAAAAGCATTAGAAGATTACCTTCCAGACAGCTATTATGAAGAAATCAAAGCAAGCAAGGAAGTTGCCAAAGTATCTATCATCGGAAAAGGATTATTAAATCACTATGGAATGGCAGCTCGTATGTTTAATGCATTATACAAAGCAGATGTGAATATCCGAATGATCTCAACATCTGAGATTCGTGTGACTGTGTTAGTAAACCAGGAAGACATGGTGAAAGCAATGAATGCAGCACATGAGGAATTTGAGGCTTAAATTTTAATTTGCTGGTTTGATGACGGAAGTTATTGGTGGAATATTATAAAAAGGGTTATCTGTCTGCGACGCGCTCTCGCTCGACTCAGACAGATAACCCTTTTTATAATATTCAAATAATTTACGCAATCGAAACCACTAGTGGGTGTGTATGGAGAATGTTATTGGCTGTAAACTGGGGTTTTCTCAGACAGATGATATAAATATTTATTCTTATCTTATTTCTATCTCATACATGAAACACTATTACAAATCAGAAGTTGACGATATGGCAGAAACATGACAAAATATACCTACATAGATTCAGAAAGGAATATACATTATGAAACGTAAAGATTATATTTCATGGGACCAGTATTTTATGGGAATTGCCATTTTATCTGCCCAGAGAAGTAAAGACGATCACACACAGGTGGGAGCATGCCTTGTGAATGATCATAATAAAATTTTATCTGTCGGTTATAACGGAATGCCAACAGGATGTAACGATGATGATATGCCATGGGAGAGAGAAGGAGATCCTCTTCATACCAAATATTTTTATGTTTGCCACGCAGAATTAAATGCTATTTTAAATTATGGTGGTGGTTCTCTTGATGGTGCGCGTGTTTATGTAACATTATTCCCATGTAATGAATGTGCAAAAGCAATCATTCAGAGTGGTATGAAAGAAGTTATCTATATGCAGGATAAATACGCAGATAGTGATGCGACAAGAGCATCAAAGAAGATGTTTGACATGGCAGGTGTCAAATACCGTCAGTTTGTGCCAAAAGGACAGACAATAGAAATTGATTTATAAGGTGAAGACATGGATATTATTAAAATTTTACAAGAAGAATTAGGAATCAGACGAGGACAGGTAGAGACAACGATCAAATTGATCGATGAAGGCAATACGATCCCATTTATTGCAAGATATCGAAAGGAAATGACAGGATCATTAGATGATGAAACACTCCGTAATTTTCATGAGAGATTATTATATTTAAGAAATTTAGAAGACCGCAAAGAAGCGATCAAGAAGAATATCGAAGAACAGGGAAAACTTACAAAGGAACTGGCAAAGCAGATCGAAGAAGCCAAAACACTGGTAGCAGTAGAGGATTTATATCGTCCATACAAACAGAAGAAACGTACCAGAGCTATGATCGCAAAGGAAAAAGGATTAGAACCATTAGCAAATCTGATCCTGCTTCAGATGACAAATGAGCCATTAGAGAAAGAAGCCAAAGCATTTATCAATGAAGAAAAAGATGTAAAGACTGTGGAAGATGCATTAAAAGGTGCAAATGATATCATTGCAGAGCATATCGCAGATGATGCTGAATATCGTACATGGATCCGCAAGGCAACATGGGATCATGGAAAGATCACATCTACAGCGAAGAAGCCAGATGAATCATCTGTATTTGAGATGTATTATGATTTTGAAGAACCGATCAAGAAGATCGCAGGATATCGTATTCTTGCGATTAATCGCGGGGAAAAAGAAGGAATCCTTCAGGTAAAGATCGAGCCAGATATGCAAAAGATCGCATCATATCTAGCAAGAAAGATTGTAACAAAGAAGAATCCAAATACAACAAAAGCTCTATTTGCAGCCATCGAGGACAGTTACAAACGTCTGATCGCACCATCAATTGAACGTGATATCAGAAACGAATTAACTGAAAATGCAAGTACAGAAGCAATCAAAGTTTTTGGAAAGAATTTAACACAGCTCCTGATGCAGCCACCGATCGCAGGCCAGGTAGTTCTTGGATGGGATCCGGCTTTTCGTACAGGATGCAAGTTAGCGGTTGTTGATGAAACAGGGAAAGTGTTAGATACAGTAGTCGTTTATCCAACAGCACCTCAAAATAAAGTGGAAGAAGCCAAGAAAGTAGTCAAAGGACTTATTAAGAAATACGGAATCACCCTGATCTCTATCGGAAATGGAACTGCATCCAGAGAATCCGAACAGATTGTCGTTGATATGTTAAAAGAGATTAAAGAGCCAGTACAGTATGTCATTACAAATGAAGCAGGAGCATCCGTATATTCTGCAAGCAAATTGGCAACAGAAGAATTTCCAAACTTCGATGTAGGACAAAGAAGTGCAACATCCATCGCAAGACGAGTTCAAGATCCACTAGCAGAATTAGTAAAGATTGAGCCAAAAGCGATCGGAGTTGGACAGTATCAGCACGATATGAATCAGAAACAGTTATCTGAAGCTCTGGGAGGTGTTGTTGAAGCAACAGTAAATAAAGTCGGAGTTGATCTTAATACAGCATCTGCATCTCTTTTGGAATATGTATCCGGAGTATCCAAAGCAGTAGCAAAAAATATCGTAGCATATCGTGAAGAAAATGGAACATTTAAGAACAGAAAACAGCTGTTAAAAGTAGCAAAACTAGGACCAAAAGCCTTTGAACAATGTGCAGGATTCTTAAGAGTATCCGGAGGAGACGAGCCACTTGATGCAACTGGCGTACATCCAGAGACATACAAAGAAACAGGGATGTTACTAAAGAATTTAGGATATTCAACAAAAGAATTATCCAAAGAAGGATTCCGAGGAATCAGCAAAAAGATCACAGATTACAAGAAATTATCAGAAGAACTTGGAATCGGAGAGATCACACTCAAAGATATTGTAAAAGAACTGGAAAAACCAGGACGAGATCCACGAGAAGATCTTCCAAAACCAATCCTTAGAACTGATGTCCTAGAAATGAAAGATCTAAAACCAGGAATGAAATTAAAAGGAACAGTAAGAAATGTTATAGATTTTGGAGCGTTTGTAGATATTGGAGTACATCAGGATGGATTAGTACATATTTCACAGATGGCAGATCGGTTTATCAAGCATCCTCTGGAAGTTGTAAGTGTTGGGGATGTGGTAGATGTTACAGTAATTAGCGTCGATATGGATAAAAAAAGAATACAGTTAAGCATGAAAAATTGTGATTTACGACAATAGTCTTTTGTATATGTGAAGGAAATAAGATAACAAGAAATATTTATAAGAAACCGGTGGCAACACGCACTTAAAATCTGCTAATCGTTGCCACCGGTTTCTTATTTATTTTTTATCATATACTCAAAATCTACAGTTGGCCAACTCCACAACTTAAAATTTCAGTATATAATCAACTCAAATCCCACATACTATCTCCAAAAAAGAAAAGAGGGTAAAAACTCCATGGACCATTTCCACACAAAAACTCACAAACTGAAAGGCAGTATCTCTCCAAACATCCAAGAAAACATAAAATATACAAAAAAGGTCATGCAAAACTGCAATGACTTAGTACAAAAACAATTCAAAATCGGAATTAACCATGAAATCAGCTTATATATTGTGTACATGGACGGCTTAGTAGATACAGAAATGCTTCAAGAATCCGTCATAAGGCCATTACTTCAAGACTCTTTTCCACAAGAAAGAACAGCAATTGATCAATATGTAATTGAATCCGCAGACTGGAAATGGATCAATACAATGGAAGATGCCATGACGGCAATCTTATCTGGCAATACAGTCTTATTTCTGGATAAAGAAGCAAGGGCAATCTTATTTTCCAGTAAATCATTCCCAACAAGAGGTGTGCAAAATGCGGATCAGGAAGTGGCGATCGTTGGTCCCAAGGATAGTTTTACGGAGAGTTTGAGAACGAATACAGCGTTGATCCGCAGGAGAATCAGGGATACAAGGTTAAAAGTGATTCAGAAGCAGATTGGAACGAGAAGCAAAACGGATTATGCATTGATGTATATTGATGATCTGGTTCAAATAGATATCTTAAATAAAATTAAAAAACAAATGGATAAAATCTGTGTGGATGGAATTTTTGATAATGGAATGTTGCAGCAATATCTTGAAAAAGATAGTAGAACTCCATTTCCGCTTTATCAACTGACACAGCGGCCAGATAAGGTAGCGAGCAGTATTATGGAGGGGCGGATTGCGGTTGTATTGGATAATTCTCCAATGGTTTTATTGCTTCCAGTGACGTTAAATGTATTTTTTCAGGCGAGTGATGATTACTATAATCGTTGGGAAATTACGACATTCGTAAGAATCTTAAGGTATATGGCAGCAATTATTTCTATAGGGTTGCCAGGATTTTATGTAGCAATTGCGGGATTTCATCCGGAAGTGCTGCCAACACCATTTTTGCTGGCATTGATATCAGCTAGGGAAGGGGTCCCATTTCCAGTGATCGTAGAGGTTTTGCTGATGGAATTGTCTTTTGAATTATTAAGAGAAGCAGGAATCAGACTTCCGGGGCAGCTTGGAGGGACGATGGGAGTTGTTGGAGGCTTGATCGTTGGACAGGCGGCAGTGGATGCACATCTTGTCAGCACAATCGTGGTAATTGTGGTGGCGTTGACTGCGATCGCTACATTTTCGATTCCGAATGAGTTATTTACAAGTGCATTTCGGTTGATGAAATTTTTCCTGATCATGATGTGTGCTTTTTGGGGATTATATGGTTTTTTCTTAGGGTTTCTGGCAATATTTATTCATTTATTTTATCTGGAAAATTACGGAGTGCCATATGCACATCCGATGGTCGAAGAAAAAGGAAAATTATCCACAGCTTTTCAGGATTTTATGGTACGTTATCCATTAAAGCGGATGAAATACCGCCCAGAATTTACAAAAGAGGGGGCGAGGGTAAGGCAAAAGGAGGAACAGGATGAAAAATAAAGCACAAACGATCACGGCAAGACAGGGAAATCGAATTATGATTCTTGAAATATTTTCAGCGGCTGCGATGTTTCTCCCGCAGATCGCGTTGAAAAAGTCATATCATTCAGGGATTATCGTAGTGATCATAGCAAGTGTGATGACAGGAATTTATTTATGTATCACAGATTGTGTAGCACAAGGAATTTCAATTGAAAATATATTAAAAAAATATCGTCTCGCAGCCATCATTTATTATGTAAGATTTTTACTAAATGGAGCTTTTTTTTATTTGTGTATTTTATATCTTACAAAAAAATATCTCCTTCCAGACAAATCATCATTTCTTATTGGGGCTCCATTAATTTTACTGGCTTATCTGATGAATCAAGGAGGATTAACAAAAAGGGGCAGAGTAATGGAAGGAATTTTCTGGTTCGTGTTACTACCGATGATCTTTGTTCTGATCCTAAGTGTGACAAATCTATCATGGAATGAGTTAATGGTCAATGGCTGGAAAGGCTGGGAAATGTTCAATGGAAGTATCCTTACGTTTGCTCTGATGCATCCGATAGAACTTGTCTGGTTTTATCGTGGAGATATGAAAGATGGAGCAATCCATTTTAGATCATTTGCAGGGCTAACGCTTCTTTTTCTTGGAGTATTTGTAAGTACTGTAGGTTCTCTTGGAAAGAAACTTACAATGATCGATCCAGAACCTGTGATGTCTATGGCACAGGGAGTCGCAATGCCAGGAGGAATTATGGCAAGACTGGATTTGTTTTTGATCGCATTTTGGATCGTAGGAGTATTTTGTGTGTTCAGCGGCTATTTATTTTATGGAAATGAAAGCATCAAACATGCATTTTCAAAAGGAAGGACTGCGGGATTGATCTTGTCGTATGGAGGAATTTATGCTATCAGTCCATGGATCATGACAATATTTGCAACATGGATCAGGCGATATTTTTCTATTTTTATTTACGGAAATTTAATTGTTGGATTGGTTTTTCCGCTTATTTTATTCATGCTGTGGAGAAAGGAAAAGAAAGATGAGAAAATATAGGCTATGTCTTCTGGTAATACTGATTGCATTTTGCATACAAGGATGCAGCAAACAACAAGATGTGGAAGATCACAGTTTTGTACTGGCAATGGGATTTGAACGGATCAATGAAAAGAAATTGCTAGTGCGTTATTCTTATGCGGATTTCGACAAAGTACAAAGCGATTCCGGGACTAAAATACCATCAAGATCGGTGACAGTTTTAGCAACGTCTCTAAAAGATGCTAATAAAAAATGGAAACAATACAAAAGCCAGCAGTTAAATTTTGGACATCTAAAAGTTGTGATTTTTGGAAATGGAAAAAAGAATGTAAAGATCATAAAAGAATTGGTGGAAGAACCGCAGATTGCAAAATCTGTATACGTGTTAAAAACAGATCATAATCTGTCAGATATTTTTGGAAAAGAAGACAAATTGTCAATCTCATTTGGAGAATACCTGTCAAAAAAACTGGAAATAAAGGACAGTCAAAATCTTACTCTTGGAAGGATTTACAGATAAAGGGAAAGTAATAAAAAGTTAATATTGACTTTGCTATATAGGGGTGTTAAACTTGAAAAGCTACACTATCTAGTGTGTAAAAGAAAAAGAAAATACTACATCTAGTATACAATATAATGAGTAAAGAATAAAAGAATCTGATAGGGAAGGGAGAATTATGATCAAGGTAATTAAAAAAGACGGAACAAAAGAAGAATTCAATGTACAGAAAGTTATTGTAGCAGTGAATAAATCTGCATATCGTGCATTAGTAAAATTTACAGATGAAGAAATTGATTTTATCTGCAAATTTGTGACTGAAAAAGTAGAACAGATGCGCAAGAAAGAAGTTACGATTTCTGATATGCATAATGTGGTCGAAAGTGCATTGGAACAGACAAATCCATTGGTAGCGAAAAGCTACAGAGATTACCGTAATTACAAACAGGACTTTGTACAGATGTTAGATGAAGTATATAAGAAGAGCCAGTCTATCATGTATATTGGAGATAAAGAAAATAGCAACACAGACAGTGCACTGGTTTCTACCAAACGAAGCCTGATCTTTAATGAACTTAATAAAGAACTCTATCAGAAATTTTTCATGACAACTGAGGAAATTCAGGCATGTCGTGATGGATATATTTATATTCATGATATGTCTGCACGACGTGATACAATGAACTGCTGTCTATTTAATGTGCAGGAAGTATTAAAAGGCGGTTTTGAGATGGGAAATCTCTGGTACAACGAGCCAAAGACATTAGATGTTGCTTTTGATGTCATCGGAGATATTGTATTAAGTGCAGCCAGTCAGCAGTATGGTGGATTTACAGTACCAAATATCGAACTGATTTTGGAACCATATGCAGAGAAATCTTACGCAGCAGGGATCGAGAGATACGAAGAACTTGGATTGTCCAGAGAACGTGCCGAAGAAGAAGCAATGAAAGATGTCAAACGTGAATTTGAACAGGGATTCCAGGGGTTAGAATACAAATTTAATAGTGTATCATCAAGCCGTGGAGACTACCCATTTATCACAATGACAGCAGGAACTGGAACAGGAAGATTTGCGAAGATGGCAACGATCTCCATGTTAGATGTCAGAAGAAAAGGTCAGGGAAAAGATGGACATAAGAAACCAGTGTTATTCCCAAAACTCGTATTCTTATATGACAAGAATCTACATGGACCAGGATGCGAATTAGAAGATGTATTTGAGGCAGGAATCCGTTGCTCCAGACAGACAATGTACCCAGACTGGTTATCACTGACCGGAGAAGGTTATATTGCAAGCATGTACAAGAAATATGGCAAGATCATCAGCCCAATGGGATGCCGTGCATTCTTATCTCCATGGTACAAAGAAGGCGGAATGAAACCAGCAGATGAAAATGACGAACCAATTTTTGTCGGAAGATTTAACATCGGTGCTGTCAGTCTTCATTTACCAATGATCTATGCGAAGGCAAAACAGGAAGGAAAAGATTTTCACGAAGTATTAGATTACTATTTAAATCTGATTCGTGAATTACATATCAGAACATACGAATACTTAGGAGAAATGAAAGCATCAACGAATCCACTTGCATACTGTGAAGGGGGATTTTTAGGTGGACATTTGGGAATCCATGATAAGATCAAACCGATCTTAAAGAGTGCAACAGCTTCCTTTGGGATCACGGCATTAAATGAATTACAGCAGCTATACAATCATAAATCTTTAGCAGAAGATGGCGAGTTTGCGTTAGAAACTTTGCGTTATATTAATGAGAAAGTAGAAGAATTTAAGGAAGAAGATGGAAATTTATATGCAATCTACGGAACACCAGCCGAGAACTTGTGCGGTTTACAGGTCAAACAGTTCCGCAAGAAATATGGTGTCATTGAAAATGTATCTGACAGAGAATATGTGAGCAATTCGTTCCACTGTCATGTTACAGAAGACATCACACCAATCGAGAAGCAGGATCTTGAAGGACGTTTCTGGGAATTATGCAATGGTGGAAAGATTCAGTATGTAAAATATCCGATCAATTATAACAAAGAAGCAGTAAAGACATTAGTAAGAAGAGCAATGGACAAAGGGTTCTATGAAGGAGTTAATTTATCCTTAGCTTACTGTGATGACTGCGGACACGAAGAATTAGAGATGGACGTATGCCCAGTGTGCGGAAGCGAAAACCTAACAAAGATCGATCGAATGAACGGATATCTCTCTTACTCCAGAGTCAAAGGAGACACAAGACTTAATGATGCCAAAATGGCAGAAATTGCAGAAAGGAAATCCATGTAAAATGCGTTACCATAATATTACGAAAGATGATATGTTAAATGGAGACGGCTTAAGAGCCGTCCTATGGGTTGCAGGCTGCACCCACAAATGCAAAGGCTGTCACAATCCAGTCACATGGGATATCGAAGGAGGAATTCCTTTCGATGAGGCAGCAAAAGAAGAATTATTTGAAGCCTTAAAACCAGACTATATCACAGGTGTCACATTCAGCGGAGGAGACCCACTGCACCCGGCAAATCATGCAGAAGTTGCGGTATTAGCAAAAGAGATCAGAGAAACATTTCCAGAGAAAACCATCTGGTTATATACAGGATTTTGTTGGGATGAAATTAAGACATTAGATGTTGTAAAGTATTGCGATGTGATCGTTGATGGACCTTTTGTACAGGAAGAATTTGATGGAAAGCTTCATTGGAAAGGAAGTAAGAATCAGAGAGTAATAGATGTACAGGAAACTTTGAGAGGGAATGAAATAGTGTTGCATGAATTCTAATTTGTGAGTTGGCTGGCCAACTGTAGATTTCGAGTATATGATAAAAAATAAATAAGCAATGGATGAATTATAAAAGTTACAGGTTGAAGCAGAAATACCACAGCGGCGTTTATCCAGGATAAATGTTCTGGCATCCAAAAGAGTCAGTTTTTCCATAGGTTTATAGCCAAGATATTTCATAAATAGACTGATAAAAATCTCCATGATGATAATGACATAAAAAAGAAGCTACCAGTCTCATGGAGGTCCTCGTAAGAAAGAAAATCTTTTGTTATTAAGATGTTTTAATGTTATTCTATACATGGCAGTGATAAGTGATTTTGTGGTTGTTATTTTGTGGTGATTTAACAATATTACTTTTTGGATCAATTATCTACTGCCTTTTTAATTAAAAGAAAAACTGCGCCACAGCCTTGGCAGGCCATCGCACAGCGATTTAGTTCAATCGGTGTTTCTTTAATCTTTTGTCAGCGAATATAAAAATTATTAGCCAATACCGTTTAACATACATATCTCTAGTGGTTTCGATAACTGAAATTATTGAATATTATAAAAAGGGTTATATGTCGGCGACCGTAGGAACACGTTGGCACTTAATGA
>JABLTP010031270.1_pt1 | contig 10821 bp, 10 predicted proteins | sample 7160111 | NCBI WGS metagenome assembly JABLTP01 (sample SAMN14651227, study PRJNA627086) | human gut metagenome | isolation source: feces | host: Homo sapiens
AGACGGGTTGGTATTCCGACATATATGACTGGGCATACCAAGACATCATTGAAATGGTTCAATTCTGGACCTAATAATTCCTAACCGCTCACCACGTTAACTCTACCGATGAACTTAGGCGGATTCCGTCTACCGACCCATATTGGTCAACCTTGGAAACCCACACAGGTTGAAATCTGTTGGTCGATAGAATGGAGGAGCTTGTTCAAAGCGATTTTTAAGCGAGAGGAGAGGTATGTCACAGTTGACCGAAATCCGCTGGCATGCTCGTGCCGGACAAGGTGCGGTAACGGCTGCAAAGCTCGTAGCGGACACGGCGCTGCTGCAAGGAAATTATATTCAGGCTATGCCAGAATATGGTCCGGAGCGCACCGGCGCACCACTGAAAGCGTACACGCGTGTATCTAGTGAGCCCATTGAAGTTCACAACAATATTCAGAATCCTGACATCGTTATCATTTTGGATGACACCTTGTTGGCTTCAACAGATGTCATGGAGGGAATGAATGAAAACGGTATTCTACTTTTCAATACCACTATGACCCCCGAAGAGGCTCGTGCTGCAGTTAATGCTCCAGCTTCTGTACGTGTTGCCACTATTGATGCTTCAGGCATTGCACTGGCAACCATTAAAAAGGACATGCCTAACACCCCGATCGTTGGCGCTTTAGCAAAGATCACGGGCCTGTTCCCGCTCGATCTTGTTAAAGAGCGTTTGGTAATTACGTTTGGTAAGAAGTTTTCTCAGGAAATGATCGACGCGAACTTGGCTTCCGTTGAGCGTGCCTATCAGGAGGTGCAAGAGTAATGTCCAAGTACGAATTCGACGGTTCGGATTACGAGAACTGGAAGCCTTCTGATTTCCCTGTAGGCTATGTGTGCCCAGAAGGGGGCACCTCTAAGAATTGCTATACCGGCGGCTGGCGTTCAGATCGTCCTGTATGGGATTCCGAAAAATGCACCAATTGCATGCTTTGCTGGATGTATTGTCCTGATTCATCCATCGAGGTTAAAGATGGTCAGATGACTGGCATCGATTTGTTCCATTGCAAAGGCTGCGGCGTGTGCGTACAAGAATGCAAATTCGGCGCCTTGGAACTTATTCCCGAAACTGGGGCTCAGGAAAAGGAAGGGGAGTAAGTAATGGCTGAAAAGAAAATGTTTTCTGCTACGGGTAACCAGATGATTGCTGATGCGTTTCGTCAGGTTAATCCCGATGTAATGGCAGCATATCCTATTACCCCTCAGACCACGATCGTAGAAGGTTACGCAAAGTTCGTAGCTGATGGCAAAGTTACTACCGAGTACGTTCCTGTGGAATCTGAGCATTCCGCTCTTTCTGCTTGCATCGGTGCTTCTGCTGCTGGTGCTCGTGTTGCTACCGCAACTGCTTCTCAGGGTTTGGCATTCATGTGGGAAGAGCTTCACATTGCTTCAGGTATGCGTTGCCCCATTGTTATGGCAAATGCAAATCGCGCCCTGTCTGCTCCTATTAATATTCACGGTGACCATTCCGATATTATGGGCGTGCGTGATACTGGTTGGGCAATGATGTTTGCAGAAACCGCGCAAGAGGCATATGACAACACCATTATTGCGTTTAAGGTTGCAGAAGATCCCAATGTTTTGCTTCCTGTGCTTACGACCTTAGATGGTTTTGTGACTTCTCATGCAATGGATAATTGCGTGATGGAAGAGGATCAGGTAGTTAAGGATTTTGTCGGAGACTACAAGCCTTTATATCCTTTGCTTGATACTGAAAATCCTGTAGGTCATGGCATGTTTGCTACTTTGGGCAACGGCTATATGAAGTACAAGCTCACCGAGCGTCATGCTTTGGATAATGCACTCGAGGCATTCGAAAAGCACGGCAAGGAGTGGGAAGAGATTACTGGTCGCTCTTTTGAGGTTGTTGACTCATGGGGCGCCGAGGATGCGGACTATTTAATTGTGGTACTGGGCTCCTGTGCTGGTAATGCTCGTCATCAGGCTCGTTTGCTTCGTGCGGAGGGCAAGAAGGTTGGCGTGGTTCGTCCTCGTATCTTCCGTCCATTCCCTGCAAAGCAGATCGTTGAGGCTTGCAAGAACGCAAAAGCAGTTGCCGTTATCGATCGTTCTGATTCCTTTGGCTCTCCTCATGCTCCTTTGGCACTTGAGGTTCGTGCTGCATTCCAGGATGCTGGTCTTCAGATTCCTGTAAGCGATTACCTGGCTGGTATGGGCGGCGCTGACATTACGCTCGATCAGATGGGTCAGGTATATGCTGAACTTGAGCAGCGCGCTCAGGGTACGTATGACGGTTCCATTAAGTATCTTGGTATCGAAGAGTAAGGGGCTTTGATTATGGCTAATATTAAGCAACTTTCTGCCCGCCCCGATGACTTGGCTCCAGGCCATCGCCTGTGCGGCGGCTGCGGCGCTTCCATGGCGGTACGCCAGGTTCTGATGGGCCGCAATGATTATGATGTAGTATGCTGCTCGGCAACGGGCTGCTTGGAAGTTTCTACCACCATCTATCCTGATAACGCGTGGGAAGTTCCTTTTATTCACAATGCATTTGCTAATGCCGGTGCAACTATTTCTGGTGTTGAGGCTGCATATAAGGGTCTTCAGCGTGCTGGTAAGATCCCTGCCGACAAGAAGATTAAGTTTGTAGCATTCGGCGGTGACGGCGGTACTTACGATATCGGTTTGCAGTCTCTGTCTGGCGCTATGGAACGTGGCCACGATATTGTTTATGTTTGCTACGACAACGGGGCTTACATGAACACTGGTATTCAGCGTTCATCTGCTACGCCAAAGGGCGCTTGGGCTACCACTTCTGAGGTAGGTAAGGTTCAGCAGGGCAAAATTGAGGCTCGCAAGGATCTGACTTCCATTATGGCTGCTCATGGAGTACCTTATGTTGCTCAAGCAACGGTTGGCAATTGGCGCGACTTGGTAAACAAGGCAGAAAAGGCAATTGCAGTTGACGGTCCTGCATTCTTGAACATCATGGCACCTTGCCCACGTGGTTGGCGCCTTGGCTCTAACATGACGGCTGAAATTTGTCGTCTGGCTGTTAACTCTAAGTTCTGGCCTTTGTTTGAGGTTGAAAACGGCAAGTGGAAGCTTACTCCTGTTCGTGATAAGAATTTGATTCCTGTTACGGAATTCTTGAAGCCTCAGGGTCGCTTTAAGCACCTTTTCAAGCCAGGCAACGAGCATATCTTGGAAGAGATTCAGCAAGATGTTGATAACTACTGGGCATATCTGGAAGGCCGTGTAGAAGGTTCAAAGGATCTGTAAGATAATATGTCGAAGGCATCGAGCTGAGATTTTATCGAAGGGCTGGAAACTTTTGTTTCCAGCCCTTTTTTATGGTTGTAGTTATCGGAAAGACTTCTCTGAAGAAAAGCAGGGTTATAGGCAGAAAAAACCGGAAATTTCGATTTGAAGAAGCTTTTCCTATAATCCGTATATTTAGCCTGCGACTATTCTGCTTTGGTTAGTGTTTCGATTCTTTTGGAGCATTGACAGGCTTATCTTTCATTTTCTATTATTAGGACAATCGTCCTAATAATAGAAAACCTTTTAAATAGGGGTAAAAGATGACGAATACGTCAAATGCGAATATAACCAAAGCTTCTAAAAATGCCGTCTTTCACGAGGATCTTGACAATAATCATCAATCGGATGAGCAGCTCTGTTTTGCGCGCAGTCAGTCTCAGTCGCAAGTAGCACAGGCTCGCTTAAAAGGGAAGTCGCAGCACCAGTGTCAGATTCAAATGCAGTCGAAAACGCAATCGTGGCCGCAAACGCAGTCGCAGTCACAATCGCAATTGCAGTCGCAAACACAAACGCAAGCGCAATCTCAAACTCAACACCAACAGCCGTTGCGATCTCCTAAGGGTGCTCAACCAAAATTGTTCACAAAGGCTTTTATCTGCATTGCATTAACGAATTTTGCAGTGTTTTTTAGCTTTCAACTTACAACAGTGGGAATGCCTGTTTATCTGGAGCAACTTGGCGCAGATGAATTAGCAGTAGGTCTGACGGTAACTTTAGTTACGGCGGCGGCATTACTTGTGCGCCCCTTTGCTGGTCTAATTTTAGACAGTTTTGGACGAAAGGGAGCGCTTATAACAGGAATTATTTTGATGCTTTTTGTTATAGTGGCGTACCTTCTATTTCCTTTGGTGGGCGTGGTGCTCGCACTTCGTGTTTTTCACGGTGTTGGTTGGGGGTTGTCGTCGACCTCGACTTCGACCATTGTTGCGGATGTTATTCCTAAAGTTCGTTTTGCTGAAGGGATGGGTTGGTACGCATTAGGGGGATCATTATCCGCTGCAATTGGACCAGCTCTGAGTATCTTTCTTCTTGAAGAGGTGGGAGCGCAGGCGATGATTTTCGTTGCTTCAGCATCGCTTGGTATTGCATTTGTCTTGTCTCTTTTTGTTGAAGATCAAGCTATGCCAGATAAGAATAACCAAGCAAAGCATGAAAGCGTCGAAAGGTCAGCAAGCTCGATATCTCGAAACACCAAGCCCAAGCTTACGCTAGATTCTCTGATCGAACGTGATGCGTGGCTTCCCTCTCTGGGAATCTTGTTGGTTAATGCCGGCTTTGCTGCAATCACTGCCTTTATTGCGGTGTACGGGATGGCGCAGGGAGTGGCAAATATTTCATTGTACTTTGTGGTGTATTCGCTAGTTACGATAGTGTCGCGTCCTATTATTGGTCGAATAATCGATCAGAAAGGGTTCTTTGTTCCCAGTGTTTTAGGAACCTTATGCGTTGCGGTGACATTAGTAATTGTAAGTGCGTCTCACGATATTGGCATGTTTTGTATTGCGGGTGTTTTTGCGGGATTAGGCCTTGGAACAGTTCAGGGAGCGTTTCAGACAATGGCAGTTTCTTCGGTTCCTCCTCAACGAAAAGGAGTAGCTACGTCTACTTTTCTAATTGGGCTTGATGGGGGACTTTGCCTGGGCTCTGCAATTGCGGGCGTCCTGGCTGTTATGGTGGGCTACTCCGGTATGTTTGCGGTTATGGCGCTCTTTCCGTTTGCGGCGACTATTTTCTTTGTGGTTTGTTATAAAAAATGGGATGAAAAGCATCGGGCATAGTGGCGAGAAACGTCAGGCATAAGGAAAGAAGCACTAGGTATAGGGAAAGAAGCATTGGGCCTAGAGAAAAGCGCCAAGGATAGGGAGAGATCAAGGTGAGCGTAGATACTCGTCAAAAAATATTAAATACCGCAAAACAGCTTTTTAATGAGCGTGGAATTAATGAGGTTTCAATCGCGGATATCGCAAGTTCGGTTGGTATTAGTAAGGGGAATCTGACCTATCATTTTGCTCGTAAAGAAGCAATCGTTGAAGCATTGGTACTCGAATCAACCACTATGCCTCCTTTGCAACCCGCTTCGTCTTTGGGTGGACTCCTAAGTTTGATAGAGCATATGCAATCGGTAGTGCAAGATAATGCCTATTATTTTCGTCATTACGCCCAAATTGCTCAGATGGTTCCTCGAGTGGCGCAACAACAAAGAAAAGATTTCTTATTCTTTCGGGCAGTAATGATGCAGTCATTCATGAATTTGGGCGAGCTGGGATTGGTTGATCAGTCGAAAAAGCCCGAGGAATTCGATAGTGTTATTGATGCGGTGTTCATGACCTGCGTTTTTTGGCTACCCTTTAGTGAGCTGAAGGGAAAATCCTCTCAGGCAAATGGGCTTAGACAATGTGAGTTTTATTTAAAAGCAATACTTACCGAAGAAGGATTGAAGAGCTCAATAAAGTGCATGGCTAAGAGGATTTGCTGACCTGCAACGACAGAGCGGCTTAATGAGCGTACGCATGAATGCGTTGCCAAGGATATATTGCCATGGATACATTGTCGTGAATCTCTGGATATCTGGATACCTGGATCTATGATGCATGACTGAAAGAATTCAACGGGATGCTCATTTTTTTCGCTTTCGTCCCCACCTGCTTGACGAATTCCTTTAGTGCGCTATAGTATCGGCAGAACAAATGAATACAATCTTCAGGGCGAGGTGAAATTCCTCACTGGCGGTAATGCGTAACGCAAAGCCCGCGACCCCAATAGGATTTCTTTTGCGATGGTGCTCATTAGTGGCATTGGTAAGTGAATGAATATTGGGCTGATTCGGTTGAACTCCGAAGCCAACGGTTAAAGTCCGGATGGAAGAAGATGATGAAGCATGCTTGTGGTTCAATAGGCGCGTTCTCCAACAAGGAGTTGTGCTTGATTGTTTTGCAGGGGTGCGAACACTCGAAAAGGTAAGCCCTGAAATGCATTGGCGTTTCAGGGCTTTTTGTTTTGCAGGGTTCGTTGTGATTCTTGCTTGCAGATGCCTCTCGCATAAAGCGAGTCAAAGGGCAGGTTGAGCGAGCTGCAAAGTAGGGTAGTCCGCAGCGAAACCAATTCAAGACAGCACCTTCCCGACATCATTACCCGAAATTGTATTCGCGGTATTGGAAAAGAAAGGAGGTGTTGCATCTTGTCTGAAACTGATTATGAAGCGAAAGCTGAATCTGGAGCTGTTCGCTGCTCTGGTAAAAGTAGTTTCCTGATCGATAAATTGCCTGTGCGGGTAAATGAACGCTACCGAGAGTATCTGGAAAGTTCTTCGCCTGACGAGCGCTACATGGCGCGCGCACTTCAGTTGGCGTGGCGTGGTTGTGGCTGGGTAAACCCCAATCCCATGGTAGGTGCGGTTATTGTAAAAGATGGTCGCATTATCGGGGAAGGCTGGCATACCAAGTTTGGTGCCCTTCACGCTGAACGCGAAGCGTTTGCTCGCTGCAATGAAAACCCACAGGGTGCTACGTTGTATGTCACGCTCGAGCCTTGTTGTCATTGGGGTAAAACACCCCCTTGTACACAGGCAATTATTGAGAACAAAATCAAACGGGTGGTGGTAGGTGCTCCTGACCCAAATCCTCTTGTGGCAGGGAAAGGAGCAGCTCAACTTCGCGAAGCAGGTATTGAAGTTACAGAAAAGGTGCTACTTCAAGAATGTCAGTCCATCAATAAGGTATTCCTGCATTACATACAAACAAACCGCCCCTATGTGATTGCTAAGTATGCTATGACGCTTGATGGCAAAATAGCCACTAAAACAGGGGCTTCGAAGTGGATTACAGGACCTGAAGCGCGTGAACAGGTACATTTGCATCGTCATCGATTCTCTTCAATTATGGTTGGTGTTGGCACAGTTTTAGCCGATAATCCATCACTCACCTGTCGTATAGGGCAGGTAAATTCATCGCGAAATCCCGTGCGCGTTATCGTTGATTCTCGGTTGCGAACTCCTCTTGACGCTACGGTTGTACAAACCGCACAAAACGTACCGACCATTATTGCGACAGCTTGTGACGACGATCAACTTATCAATCAATATCGCATGTGCGGCTGTACGATTCTTCGCATTGCAGAAAAAGAGGGGCGCGTTGATTTAGAGGAGCTTTTGCAGCTGTTGGGAGCAAAAGGCATCGATAGCGTTTATGTTGAAGGAGGCGCTACACTGCATGCTTCGCTTATTGAGGCGCGCCTTGTCAATGAAATTCACGCCTATATTGCACCAAAGATTTTTGGAGGCGCACAGGCGCCTGGACCAATTGGCGGCGAAGGAATTGCTCTACCTGAAGATGCCCTGCGGTTTTCGAATGTGGTGGCTTCTCAATTAGGTGAGGACCTCTTTATTGAATGCGAGGTGAACTAAATGTTTACCGGCATTATTGAAGAAGTAGGAAAAGTTATATCAGTTCGTAGAGGGGCTCATTCCTGTGTACTTACGGTAGCAGCAAATACGGTGCTTGATGATGTGCATCTCGGTGACAGCATTGCCACCAATGGTGTTTGTCTTACGGTCACTGAATTTACCAAGCAAAGCTTTTGCGCTGATGTGATGCCCGAAACACTGCAGCGATCCTCGCTTGGATCATTACGTTCAGGTAGCTCTGTGAATCTTGAGCGAGCAATGGCAGCAAACGGTCGCTTTGGCGGGCATATCGTCTCGGGTCACATCGATGGTACTGGCACTATTCACTCTATTAAAGAAGACGATAATGCAGTCTGGTACACCATTGATGCTGCTCCAGAAATTACGCGATTGATCGTTGAGAAAGGCTCAATTGCAATTGATGGCATAAGTCTTACCGTAGCTTCGGTTGCTGCAGCAAGCTTTAGCGTTTCTATTATTCCTCACACGCGTGCTCAGACCAATCTTTCTACCAAGCGCGTAGGAGATGTAGTGAATTTAGAAAATGATTGCATCGGAAAGTATGTTGAACGTTTGCTTGGTGATTCTGATTTTCTTGCTCTGAAACAATCAAGCAATCCTTCAAAAGCTTCATCTGGCATAACAAAAGATTTTTTATTCCGTAATGGATTCTAAGGAGATAAAGCATGTTTGAATTTTCTACGATAGAACAAGCATTGGAAGACTTGCGACAGGGCAAAATCATCCTTTGTACGGATGATCCCGATCGCGAAAACGAAGGAGATTTTATCTGTGCGGCGGAATTTGCCACTACAGAAAATGTCAACTTCATGGCGGTACATGGAAAGGGACTTATTTGCATGCCAATGAGCATCGAATTGTGCCGTAAGCTCATGTTCCCCCAGATGGTGACCACCAATACCGACAATCACGAAACTGCTTTTACCGTATCTATTGACCATGTAAATACCACCACAGGCATTTCAGCTGAAGAGCGTGGCTTTACGGCGCGAATGTGCGTTTCCGACGAGGCGAAACCAGAAGACTTTCGCCGTCCTGGACATATGTTTCCTTTGATGGCCAAAAAGAATGGAGTTCTTGAACGAAATGGCCATACGGAAGCAACCGTAGATCTGATGCGTTTAGCAGGCTTAAAAGAGTGCGGCTTGTGCTGCGAGATCATGCGTGAAGATGGCACCATGATGCGCACTCCAGAGCTTATTGAGTTGGCACAAAAGTGGAATATTTCTTTCATTTCTATTAAAGCTTTGCAGGAATATCGCAAAAAGCACGACAAGTTGGTTGAGAGGGTAGCGTCGCCCCTTATGCCTACCAAATATGGCAACTTTCGTGCGCACGCGTATATAAACAAGCTCAACGGAGAGCATCATGTAGCCCTAGTAAAGGGCGATATCGGTGATGGTGAAAACATCTTGTGCCGAGTTCATTCTGAATGTTTAACCGGCGATGCCTTTGGATCGCTTCGTTGCGATTGCGGAGATCAGCTGGCAACTGCAATGTGCCAGGTTGAAAAGGAAGGGCGCGGCATTGTGCTCTACATGCGTCAAGAAGGTCGAGGGATCGGCTTGATAAACAAGCTGCGCGCTTATGAGCTTCAAGATCAAGGGATGGACACCCTTGAAGCTAATTTAGCTCTTGGATTTGAGGGAGATATGCGCGAGTACTATATCGGAGCACAGATACTGCGCGATTTGGGTGTAAAGACAATGCGGTTGCTGACTAACAATCCCGACAAAGTGTATCAATTAAAGGATTTTGGCATGGAGATTGTGGAGCGGGTACCCATACAGATGCCTCCGACGGATTATGACCGTTTTTACCTTGAGACCAAAAAAGAAAAAATGGGGCACTTATTGACCATGGAAAAAGAGCCAAATACTAAGCAGGTTTCAGCGTAAACGCAAGCGAGGCGCAAAAGCAACGTTTTGGGCTTTTTGCCGTGCGTGTGCTAAGTGCCTCCTGCGGCACCGTATTTCTCGACGCTTTGACTGATTGATTAATTAAAAATCTCACTTTTAATTATTACTTCCAAAACGAAAGGATTGTATCCATGAAAACTCTCGAAGGAAAATTGGTATCACGCGACATTAAAGTAGGAATTGTTGCAGCGCGTTTCAATGAATTTATTACCTCTAAGCTTTTATCGGGCGCGATGGATGGGCTGGTTCGTCATGAGGTGGCACAGGAGGATGTTGAAGTTGCATGGGTTCCTGGTGCGTTTGAAATTCCGCTTATTGCACAGAAGATGGCAGAATCGGGCAAATATGATGCGGTTATCTGCCTTGGTGCGGTAATACGTGGAGCTACGAGTCATTATGACTTGGTTTGTAATGAGGCCGCAAAAGGGGTAGCTCAAGTCGGGCTAAAGACGGGTGTTCCTGTGCTGTTTGGGGTAGTTACTACCGACACCATTGAACAAGCAATTGAGAGAGCGGGTACCAAGGCAGGCAACAAAGGATACGATTGTGCTACGAGCGCAATTGAAATGGTAAATTTAATTCGACAAATCGAAGCATAGAGTAAACGTTCGTTTAATTGTCGAGTAAAATTCGAGTACGCCCTATGAGCTTAATATCGTGGTAGGGCGTACTCTATTTAGATGAGGTGAGGGTCTACCATGTTTCTAACGCAGCCGCTTTCTTTGCGAACCTTTTCGATTCACAACCGTTTAGTTTTACCTCCGATGGCAACAGAAAAATCTGTGGGCGAAGGGGAAGTGAGCGAGGGGCTTTGCGATTATTACCGCGAAAAGACTGCCGGTGGTTACTTTGGCCTCGTGATTACCGAACATAGCTATATCAATAAAGAAGGCCAGGCGAGCGTGGGACAAGTGTCGGTTTCTCGTGATGCCGATATTGAGGGTCTGAAACGTTTAGTAGAGGTGGTACATGTGAGCGGTTCGAAAGTGATCGCTCAGATCAATCATGCAGGAGGCAAGGCAATCTGTGCGCTGGATGGGTCGGTCACGGCTCCTGCACCGACAGGCATGCCTTATACCACCACACGGGGAGAAGCGGTTGAGGCTCACACTATGAGTCAAGCCGAAATTGATCAGGTAATTACGAGGC
>JABLTP010020337.1_pt1 | contig 10816 bp, 8 predicted proteins | sample 7160111 | NCBI WGS metagenome assembly JABLTP01 (sample SAMN14651227, study PRJNA627086) | human gut metagenome | isolation source: feces | host: Homo sapiens
CGTTTCCGGCTGGTACGCACCGGCTATGAACATCCACCGCTCCGCCTTTGCAGGCCGTAACTTCGAGTACTACTCTGAGGACGGCGTGCTGTCCGGCGCAATGGCCTCCCACGCTATCATGGGCTCCCAGGAGCAGGGCGTCTACGCCTTCATGAAGCACTTTGCTCTGAACGACCAGGAGACCAACCGCTGCGGTATGCTCTGCACCTGGTCCAACGAGCAGGCCATCCGTGAGATCTATCTGAAGCCCTTTGAGGAGTGCATCAAGGCAGCTGACTGCCACGCCGTCATGTCCTCCTTCAACTACATCGGCAATACCTACGCAGGCAACTGCGACGCTCTGCTGAACAAGGTCCTCCGTGGTGAGTGGGGCTTTGTGGGCATGGTGCTGACCGACTACTACGGCGTCTACGGTTACCAGGATGCTGACCGCCTGATCCGCAACGGCGGCGACTTCTGCCTGGTGAACTACGACACCGAGACCAACCACCTGACCGACACCACCAGTGCCACCGCTCTGGTGTCTGCACGGCAGGCCTGCAAGAACATCCTGTACACCGTGGCAAACTCCCGTGCCTACTACCCCGAGAACCTGAACCCCGGTATGCCCGGTTGGGAAAAGGTCATGATCGGTGTGGACGTTGTTCTGGTGGCTGCTCTGGTGGCCCTGGAAGTCCTGGTGGTCAAAAAGGGTTATGCCAAGCGCAAGGAAGAGGAAGTCAATGCCTGATCCTACCAGGCACTGCACTCTGAAATGACGCAGCACCGGAATTGAACCGATACCAAAAGGCCCGCTGCGCAAAAACAGCGGGCCTTTTGGAGCCTGAGAAAGCAAAGAGGAATATGCCATGAACTATGCAGATATCATCAGCAGTTTGAACCTGGAACAAAAATGTGCGCTGCTCTCGGGCGAGACGGTGTTTACCACCCGGGCTCTGCCGGGCAAGGGCATCCCTGCCATTACCCTGTCCGACGGCCCCAACGGCGTCCGCAAGCAGGCCGGTGCTGCCGACCATCTGGGCCTGAACCCCAGTGTGCCGGCCACCTGCTTCCCCACCTCGGCCACCGTAGCCAACAGCTGGGACCCTGCCCTGGGCCAGGCTGTGGGCCGGGCCATGGGCGAAGAAGCTGCTGCCCAGGGGGTATCGGTGCTGCTGGGCCCCGGCCTGAACATCAAGCGCAGCCCCCTGTGCGGCCGGAACTTTGAGTATTTCTCTGAGGACCCCTATCTGGCCGGCAAAATGGCCGCTGCCTACGTCCGGGGCATCCAGGAAAACGGCATTTCCGCCTGCCCCAAGCACTTTGCGGCCAACAGCCAGGAGCTGCGGCGCATGGCCTCGGATTCCATCCTGGACGAGCGCACCTTCCGGGAGATCTACCTGACGGGCTTTGAGATGGTGGTCAAAGAGGCTAAGCCCAAGACCATCATGTCGGCCTACAACCTGGTCAACGGCACCTACGCCAACGAGAACGCCCACCTGCTGCAGGATATCCTGCGGAAGGACTGGGGCTTTGAGGGGGCTGTGGTCACCGACTGGGGCGGCTCCAACGACCATGCCCTGGGCGTCAAGAACGGCTCCACCCTGGAAATGCCCTGCCCCGGCGACGACTCCATCCGGGAGCTGGTAAAGGCTGTGGAGACCGGCAAGATCACCGAGGCCGACGTGGACGCCCGGCTGGAGGAGCTGCTGGAACTGGTGTTCACCACCAAGGCAGCGGTGGACGCTGCCCCCAGCAAGTTCGACGCTGCCGCCCACCACGCCCTGGCCCGGCAGGCCGCTGCCCAGAGCATCGTGCTGCTGAAGAACCAGGACAGCCTGCTGCCTCTGACCAAGGGGGAGACGGTGGCGGTCATCGGCGACTTTGCCAAGACCCCCCGGTACCAGGGTGCCGGTTCCAGCGCCGTCAACTCCATCCAGGTGGATTCCTTCCTGGACTGCCTGGCAGAAAGCGGCCTCAACAGCGTGGGCTACGCCCAGGGCTTTGACCGCCAGGGCAAGGCCGACCAGGCCCTGCAGGACGAGGCTGTGCTGCTGGCAAAGAACGCCAAGGTAGTGCTGCTGTGCATGGGCCTGGACGAGATCAAGGAGAGCGAGGGCATCGACCGGGCAGATATGCAGCTGGCCCAGAACCAGCTGGACCTGCTGGCTGCCGTGGCTGCTGTGAACCCCAACGTGGTGGTGCTGCTGAGTGCCGGCTCCTCCCTGGAAAGCCAGTGGATCAAGGACTGCAAGGCCCTGGTCTACGGCTGCCTGGGTGGCCAGGCCGGTGCCGGTGCCCTGGTGGAGGTGCTGACCGGAGCCCAGAACCCCAGCGGCAAGCTGGCCGAGACCTGGGCCTGCCGCTACGCCGACACCCCGGCCCGGGAAAACTTTGGGGGCCAGGGCCGCACCGTGGAATACCGGGAGAGCCTGTATGTGGGCTACCGCTACTACGACACCGCCGGGGTGCCCACGGCCTTCCCCTTTGGCTACGGCCTCAGCTACACCAGCTTTGCCTACAGTGACCTGCAGGCCGACGCCCAGGGCGTTACCCTGACGGTGACCAACACCGGCAGTTGTGCCGGTGCCGAGGTGGTGCAGCTGTATGTGGCAAAGCCTGACGCAAAGATCTTCCGCCCTGCCAAGGAGCTGAAGGGCTTTGCCAAGGTGGAGCTGGCTGCCGGGGAAAGCAAGACCATTACCATCCCTCTGGACGACAAGGCCTTCCGCTACTGGAACGTCAAGACCGATCGGTGGGAGGTGGAAGGGGGCAGCTACCAGCTGCTGGTAGGTGCCTCCAGTGCCGACATCCGGCTTACCGCCGTGGTGACGGTGGAGGGCACCAACGCCCCGGACCCCTACGCCGGGCTGGCCCTGCCCCACTACAGGACCGGGGATGTGGCCCAGGTGCCGGATGCAGAGTACGAGGCCCTGCTGGGCCGTCCCCTGCCGGAAGGCAAGGTCCGCATCGACCGGAACATGACCCTGGGCGAGATGGGCCATGGCCGCAGCCCCCTGGGCTGGATCGCTGCCGCTGTGCTGGGTGCCCTGCTGAACCGCAGCATCAAAAAAGGAAAACCGGACCTGAACATCCTGTTCCAGTACAATATGCCCCTGCGTGCTTTGGCTAAAATGACCAATGGTGCCATCAGCATGGGCATGGTGGACGGCATCGTCATGGAGCTGAAGGGCTTCTGGATCATCGGCATTCTCCGGGTGATCTGGGAGGCTCTGAAGAATGTGGTGCTGAACAGCCGCATGGAAGAACGCCTGAAAAACAGCTGAGAGGAGCCAACCTATGAACTTCTGGAATAACTTTGCGGCCAAGCACCCTGCCGCTGCCAAGTGGGTGCGTGAGGGCGGCCTCTTTGTCATCGTGTCCAACCTCATCACCGTGTTCAAATATCTGCTGCTGCAGTTTTTGCCAAAGGCCTTTGCCAGTCTGCCGGTGGTGGACTTTGGCTGGCCCGGCATCGACATCACCCTGTTTGGGGAGACCTTCAAGTGGAATATCCTGGGCTACGACGCCGCCCACGGCGGCCTGCCCTACTTCTGCGCTTATATGATCGCCATGGTTATTGGTGAGTGCATCAACTTCCCCATCCAGCGCAATTTCGTGTTCCGCAGCAAGGGCAACCTGGCCAAGCAGATCGGCTGGTATGTGCTGGCCTTCTGCCTCATCACCTGCATCGTCAACTCCATCAACTGCATCTGGGTTGCCGTGGCAGGTCTGCTGGTGCCGGACTTCATCTACAACATCGGCACCACCGTCCTCAACGGCGGCATCTCCATGGTGATCTTCTTCTTCGTGAACAAGATCATCTTCCCGGAGGGCGAAAAAGCCGCCAAATAACAAGCTATCCTCCTTCATTTTCTTCTTTTCATCACAAAGGCTCTCGCTCGTTCTGCGCATACGACAGAACAGGTGAGAGCCTTTGGCTTATAATCATCCTATCGCACAAAAGGCAGGATATCATCGCCACGATGATACCCTGCCTTTACTCATTCCTGCTTACTGTTCTGAGTAGTGCCTCCGCAGGAACTTGTCGGGGCGAGGCCCCTCCATCTTGCTGCGCAAGACCGTTCTGTCGCATGAAAGCCCCACTGGGGCTTTCATTGCTTCGTTACACTCCGCAACCGCGAACCTCCCGTAAACAAAAAACGTACCCGAACCCTTTCTCGTAGAGAACCGGATTCGAGTACGAACTGTATGGTGGACGGTACAGGACTCGAACAGCACGGTCGAGCGCAGCGAAGGTAACCAAAACCCCGGCGGGCACTGGACATCCTCTGCCGGGTGGTTTATACTGGGAGCAGCAAAAAACAGAGGAACAGGGGAGTGCGGAATGGTACAGGAAAACGGGATGATGCTGGAGGTTCTGCCGCTGGAAGCAGGCGGTGCGCGGCTGGTGCGGGTGTACGGCCAGGACCCCTGCGTCGTACTGCCGGGCAGCGTTCCGGCCCCGGCGGGAGGCAGCTGGCCCATCACCGAGTTGGGGGACTACTGCTTCTCCGAAAAGCCCCGCAGTCTGCCGGCATCGGATGCCGTCTGCCGCTATCAGGTGGATGATACCGGTGCAGTCCGGCTGACCCGGGCCTTCGGGCAGGTGGTGGGCGGCAGTGCCCGCCGGTACGATTTTGACTTTGACGCCCCGGCGGCGGACCCCGACGACCTGCACCCCGTGTGCGGCAGCTTTGTGGAAGAGGTGACCCTGCCGGACCGTCTGCAGGTCATTGGCAGCTGTGCCTTTTACAACTGCCGGAAGCTGCGCCTGCTTACGGTGGGAGCCGAGGGCCTGACGCTGGGCAGTGATGTGTTCCTGAACTGCTTTGCACTGGAGACCATCCGGGTGCAGGCAGAGGCGGACGCGGCCACCGGCCTGTTTGCGCTGGTCAACAACATCACCGAGGCGGTGCGGGCGGAGTTCCGGCCCGCTGGTGCGGCGGCCCCGTTGGCGGCCCTGTGGTACCCCGCCTACTGGGAGGACATTGAGGAGACCCCGGCCCACATCCTGCTGCACACCTTTTCCGGGCAGGGATATCATTACCGGCAGTGTTTTTTGAACAATAAATTCCTCCCGGCAGAATACGACGCCATTTTCCCGCAGGGGCACGACGCCGACGATGCCAACATCATGGCTATGCTCTGCTTCGACCGTCTGCGCTGCCCATGGCAGCTGAGTGAAACGGCGGCCGGGCATTACCGGGCCTTTCTTTCCGCCAACACCGGTCGGGTGCTCGCCCGTCTTTTAAAGGCGCAGGACACCGACAGCATCCGCGCTCTGCTGGCACTGGACGTGCTGGACAAAGCTGCCTTTGCCGAGGGGGCTGCCCTTGCCGCAAAGGCGGAAAATGCCGCTGCCGCTGCCCTGCTAGCCGACGCGGAGCACAAAAAATTCACCGCGGCAAAACCGAAGCGGCGGTATGATTTTGATTTTTAAGGGGGTGAATCCGGTTGCCAAAGGAAAAATTTGTGGACCCGCGCAAGGAATTCCGCTCCCAGCGGCCGGAGACCCATGAGGAGTGGCAGGCCCGCATGGGCGGCGAGGTGCTGGCCGTGGTGCGCAGCGGGCTGTATCTGGACTTCCGCTTTCTGGATATGGCCCTCTCGGCCCTCACGCCTGCCCCGGATGAGCGCTGCCGGGTGCTGGCCACCGACGGTCAGATGCTGTACTACCAGCCCGCCCGGCTGCTGCAGCTTTACCAGCAGAACCCGAAGTATCTCAATCGGTTGTATTTGCATGTGGTATTCCACTGTGTATTCCGCCATCTGTGGCTCAAAGGCCGCAGGGAGCCGCAGCTGTGGAGCCTGGCCTGTGACATCGCGGTGGAAAACGTGATCGACAGTCTGAACCGTGCCAGTGTCAAGCGGCCCCTGACCTATGTGCGGCAGAATGCGTATCAGCAGATCACCGCCGAAGAAAAGGTAGTGGCGGCGGCCCCGGCGTACCGGTGGCTCACCCGCCAGACGCCCGGCGTGCTGCGCCAGCTGGAACGGGAATTCGTGGCCGATGACCACCGCCTGTGGCCCAAGGACGCCCCGGAACAGCCCCAGCAGATGCCCACCCCGCTGCCCCAAAAGACCTGGCAGAAGATCGGGGAACGGATGCAGACCGAGCTGGAGCTGCGGGACAAAGAAGCCGGGGAAGGGGCCGACGCCCTGAAACAGCAGGTGAAGGCCGCCAACCGCAGCCGCCGCAGCTACAAGGATTTTCTGCGCCGGTTCTGTGTCATGCGGGAGGAAGTCAAGCTGGACCCGGACGAGTTCGACCTGAACTTCTACACCTACGGCCTGTCGGTGTACGGCAACCTGCCCCTCATCGAGCCGCTGGAAACGCGGGAAAGCAAAAAGATCGAGGAACTGGCCCTGGTCGTCGACACCAGCTATTCCACCTCCGGTGCGCTGGTGCGGGCCTTTCTGGCCGAGACCTACACCCTGCTGAAGGGGCAGGAGAACTTTTTCCACCGCATGAACCTGCACCTGATCCAGGCTGACAATGCCATCCGGCAGGACCTGCTCATCCGAAACGAGGACGAGCTGATCCACGCCATGAACCACTTTGAGCTGCGGGGCGGCGGCGGCACCGACTTCCGGCCCGCCTTTGCCTATGTGGACCGGCTCTGCGCCGAGAAAAAGTTCTCGAACCTGCGGGGACTGCTCTACTTTACCGACGGCATGGGCACCTACCCGGCAAAGCGCCCGGCCTACGACACGGCCTTCCTGTTTTTAGGAGAGCGGTTCGACGACGCCAATGTGCCGCCCTGGGCTATGAAAGTGGTGCTGGACGAAGAAGAATTTACCGGTGCGGCGGCCCGCCCGGCCAGCGCTCTTGCCGACGCGCTGGCCGAAGAGGACGACCTGTACCGTGACCTGAACAACTCCTGAAACGAGGGGGAAGCTGTTATGAACATCAAACGCGCCAAAGAAGAGATCGAGCATACCGTAAAAGCCTACCTTGCCAAGGATGCGCTGGGGGAATACGCCATCCCGGCCATCCGGCAGCGCCCCATCCTGCTCATGGGGCCTCCGGGCATCGGTAAGACCCAGGTGATGGAGCAGGTGGCCCGGGAGTGCGGGGTGGCACTGGTGGCCTATACCATCACCCACCACACCCGCCAGAGCGCCGTGGGCCTGCCCTTCATCCGGCAGCGCCACTACGGCGACAAGGACGTTTCGGTGACCGAGTACACCATGAGCGAGATCATCGCCAGCATCTACGCCAAAATGGAGGCCACCGGCCTTTCGGAGGGCATCCTGTTCATCGACGAGATCAACTGTGTGTCCGAGACGCTGGCTCCCACCATGCTGCAGTTTTTGCAGTGCAAGACCTTCGGCAACCAGGCTGTGCCGGCGGGCTGGGTCATCGTGGCGGCAGGCAACCCGCCGGAGTACAACAAATCCGTCCGGGACTTTGACATCGTCACCCTCGACCGTGTGCGCCGCATGGACATTGAGCCCGACCTGCCGGTGTGGAAGGACTACGCCCGGGCGGCCCACATCCACAGCGCCATCCTGAGCTATCTGGAATTGCACCCTCAGAACTTCTACCAAATCAACGCCGACGTGGACGGCACCCAGTTCGTCACCGCCCGCGGCTGGGAGGACCTGTCTAATCTGCTGGACACCTACGAGCAGTTGGGCCTGCAGGCCGATGAGGACCTCATCAAGGAATACATCCAGCACCCGAAGATCGCTGAGGACTTCTCGGCCTATCTGGACCTTTACTATAAGTACCGCGATGACTACGGCGTGGAGGAGATCCTGGCCGGGCAGGCAAAGCCCGCCGTGTTCGCCCGGCTGCTGCAGGCCCCGTTTGACGAGCGACTGTCGCTGGTCAGCCTGCTTCTGGCGGGCCTGAACACCCGGTTTGCTGCGTCCCGGCAGGCAGATGCGGTGGCCGATGCCTGCTACGCCTTCCTGCGGGAGACGAAAAAAGCCCTTGCCACCCTGCCGGACGATCTGCCGGACGGCTCGGCAGAGCTGTTCAGCCAGCAGATCGCAGACTACGATGCCGAGACCCAGCATCAGCGGGACGCGGGCCTGCTGAGCCACGACGCCCTGACCACTCGCCTGCAGGTGCAGGCCGTGCTGCGCCGGTGGGAAGGCGAACTGCGCCGCGCCAACGCCGCCGGGACCCAGGAGGCCTTTGAACTGCTGCGTGGGCAGTTCCAGACGCTGGCCGATGACCGCGAAAAAGCTCAGCAGACCGCCAGCGCGGCGCTGGAAGCAGCCTTTGACTTTATGGAGCAGGCCTTTGCCGAGAGCCAGGAGATGGTGGTGTTCGTCACCGAGCTCACCGTGAACCCGGTGTCCCATGCTTTCCTCACCGAGAACGGCTGCGAGCGCTATTTCCAGTACAACAAGGATCTGCTGCTGGACCACCGCAAAGCTGCCCTGCAGCAGGAGCTGGCCGCTGAGCAGCGCCGCCACGGGGGCGTGTGAGCCATGTGGGAAAATGTCCGGTTCAGCATGAACAGCACCATGCCGTTGTTTTTCGTCATGCTGCTGGGCTATGTGCTGTACCAGAAAAAGTTCCTCAGCGATGCATTCGTGGCCGGGGCCAACAAGTTTGTGTTCTATGTGGCGCTGCCGGTGCAGCTGTTCCGGGACCTGGCCGCTACCGATGTGCGCGCGGCCTTTGACGGGGCCTATGTGCTGTTCTGCTTCGTGGTCACACTGGTCAGCATCCTGGGCATCTGGGCGCTGGCGAAGCTGTTTTTGCCGGACAAGCGCCTTGTGGGCGAGTTCGTGCAGGTGTGCTACCGCTCGTCGGCAGCCATTCTGGGAACAGCCTTTCTGCAGAGCATCTACGGCACGGCGGAGATGTCCAGTATGATGATCCTGGGTAGCGTGCCGCTGTACAACGTGATGGCGGTGGTCATCCTGATGCTGGAAGGCCCGGAGGCGGCCCAGGCAGGCAGCATGACAGCAAAGCTGAAAAAGAGCGTGAAAGGCATCCTGACCAATCCCACATTGCTGGGCATTGCCGCCGGGTTTGCCTGGAGCCTGCTGGGCCTGCCCATGCCCACCATGGCCGGCAAGACCCTCTCCAGCATTGCCAGCCTGACAAGCCCGCTGGCGCTGCTGGCCATCGGGGCCGGGTTCAAGGGCCGCAAGGCGCTGGGCTACCTGCGCCCCACGGCTGTGGCAACTGCCGTCAAGTTGATGGCCCTGCCGGCGCTGTTCCTGCCGGTGGCGGTGCATCTGGGCTTTACGGACGAAAAACTGGTGGCCCTGCTGGTGATGCTGGGCAGCATTGCCACGCCAAGCTGCTATGTTATGGCAAAGCAGATGGGCCACGAGGGCGTGCTTACCGGCAGTGTGTGCGTCACCACCACCCTGTTCAGCGCATTCAGCCTGACTTTCTGGCTGTTTTTGCTGCGGAGCATGGGCTGCATCGCCTGAACGAAACCTGAAAAAGCTGAGCACCTGCCAGACGGCGGATGCTCAGCTTTTTGTTTTTGCGGTATTTTGAGGTCGGCTCAGTCCAGCCACAGCTTCCCTTCGCAGGCCAGCACCTGGTCCAGGATCATGCGAGACACCCGTGCTCCGTACACGATGGCGGGGTGGTCGTTGTACTCAATGATGTCGTGGAAGTCCTTGTTCATCAGCACGATGACATACTCCCCATAGGGCGTGTGCACGATGCCGCCGTCGTTGCGGCAGGCGTTCATGCTGCCGCTTTTGCTGGCCACCCAGAGCAGCTCCGGGGCCCCGGTCTCCTCGCAGTCCAGATAATACTGCGGGAAGTCCTTGGTCAGCATGGTGTTGTAGTGCTGCTGACGCAGGATGGCCAGCATCTCGACGCTGGCGGCTTTGCTCACCAGGGTGCCCCGAGCCATCTGGGCCAGCAGGGAAGCGTAGTCCCGGGGCGTGGTGGTGCCCAGCTGCCGGTACCGGTCAAAGTGCAGGGCGTTGTGCAGTACTGTGTGGGCAAAGCCCAGCTCCCGGATGCAGGCGTTGATGGTGTCCAGCCCCAGGTAGTCGATGAGCATGTTCGTGGCGATGTTGTCTGAGCAGATGATCATCATAGTGGCGGTATCCTTCACCTTGAGGCGGGCCCCCACGCCCAGGGCACGCAGCATGCCGCTGCCGTCCACGAACTGGCTGGCCTCGTATTCGATCTCGGCGGAAAGATCTGCCTTACCGCGCTCGGCCTGCAGGTAGAGCGCCGCCAGCAGAAAGGCCTTGATGACCGAGGCCGTCTCAAATTCCTCGTCAGCCCCGCGCTCCACGGTGTGGCCCTGCAGGTCGTCCACAAAAACGCTCATCCTGCCCTGATAGGAATACAGTTCGGCGTCGATGCGCTTTTCCAGAGTCATGTTCTTGTCCATTGCGGTACGCTCCCGTCTGTTTTACAGGTTGTGCTCAAAGAAATCCCGGGCATTGCGCCAGAAGATGCGCTCCACCTCGTCCTCGGTAAAGCCGGCCCTGCGCAGGGCGTCGGCCAGCAGCGGAATGTCCGCCGCTGTTTCCAGCTGGTGGTGGCCGTCGATGCCGTCAAAGTCGCTGCCCAGGGCCAGCACCCCGATGCCGCCCACCTGCTTGTAGTGGGCCGCGTGCTCTGCGATGCGCTCCACCGTGCTGCGGCAGGCTTCCGGGTGAGCGGGATCGGTGTCCAGGAAAGCAGCATAGTAGTTCAGCCCCGCGATGCCGCCTTTTTCGGCCAGGGCGCGGATCATCGCGTCCGTCAGGTTGCGGGTGTGGGGGCACAGGGCGCGGCAATTGGAGTGGCTGGCCGCAAAGGGGCGGGTGCCGTGTTCCACGATGTCCCAGAAGCCCCGGGGCCGTTCTGCAGACCACTATAATACGCAGGCTGCGAAAAAGCAAGAGA
>JABLTP010072597.1_pt1 | contig 10807 bp, 10 predicted proteins | sample 7160111 | NCBI WGS metagenome assembly JABLTP01 (sample SAMN14651227, study PRJNA627086) | human gut metagenome | isolation source: feces | host: Homo sapiens
CGGCAAAATGTCGTCCAAAGTCTCGCCGTCCGCCAACCGGCGTCTGCCGAAAAATCGACAAAAATTTTTAAATATTTTGTACAAAAACGCGGAGACATGTGATATAATGTCTTAAAATACACACGAAACACAGAATGTTCTTGTAGAGAATGTTCATAGAGGGAACATCGAACGGCGCGGGAGAGCGCCGTTTGCATGACAGAAGAAGTTGAAAAAGACGGGAAAGGTGATGGAAATGGCTTCGAGATTGTTCCAGTCGATTGTTTTACAGATGAAGGACACGGTGGATCGCACCATTGGCATTGTGGATGCGAGCGGCGCGGTCGTCGCGTGCACCGATCTGCCCCGTATCGGTGAAATGCGCGAGGAGGCGATCACTGAGCTGGGCTTTGCAGGAGAGATCGTCCGGTTCGGCGGTTATACCTACCATATTACGGGAGACCGTTCCTCGCGTCTGGAATATGCGGTATTCGTGCAGGGCGAGGATGAGCTGGCGCGCAGCATCTGCTCGCTGGTGGCGGTATCCATCAACAACATCAAGACGCTGTATGACGAAAAGCACGACAAGGCGACCTTCGTCAAGAATATCATTCTGGACAACATCCTGCCCGGCGATATTTACATCAAGTCCCGCGAGCTGCATTTCGGCAACGATGTGCCGCGCGTGGTCTTCCTCATCCGTCAGCAGGAGCCTGCCGATGTAGCGGCGATCGACGTCGTGACCGGCATGTTCCCGGACAAGCAGAAGGATTTCGTTCTGCATATCTCGGAGAGCGACATCGTTGTCGTCAAGGAGGTCAAGGCAGGCAGCGAATCCAAGGAACTCGTCAAGCTCGCCTCCTCCATCGAGGAGACGCTGATGAGCGAGCTGTCGGTCAAGTGCCTCATCGGCATCGGCTCGGTATCCTCCCAGATGAAGGACATCGCAAAGTCCTTCAAGGAGGCGACCACCGCCATCGAGGTCGGCGCGGTATTCGACACCGAAAAGAACATCATCAGCTTCAAAAACCTCGGCATCGGCCGTCTGATCTATCAGCTGCCGATCACGCTGTGCGAAATGTTTCTCAGCGAGGTGTTCAAGAAGGGTTCGATCGACTCGCTCGACCAGGAGACCCTGTTCACCATCCAGAAGTTCTTCGAAAACAATCTGAACGTTTCTGAGACCTCGCGCAAGCTGTTCGTACACCGCAACACGCTGGTCTACCGTCTCGAGAAGATTAAAAAGCTGACCGGTCTCGACCTGCGCGAGTTCGATCACGCCATCGTTTTCAAGGTCGCGCTCATGGTCCGCAAGTATCTCGCAAGCCGCGAGGAAGGCGTACGCTGACAGGCAAAACGGACATAAACCGGCATAAGTTCACAAAATTTTCACGGAAAATCGTCATTTTGCGCAAAATCTGCGTTGTTTCGCTTCTTGCGCATCGGGCATTTATCTGTTATAATTATCAGAGGTGTGTGGGGAAATGCACACCTCTGTATTTTTTTGTTTGTTACGAAGTCATCGAGGAGGAACGCTTTTGATCCGGATGAACGATGTCACCGTCGTATACGACAACGGTATCCGCGCGGTGAATAAAGCCAGCCTGCGTGTGGACGAGGGAGAGTTTGTCTTTCTGGTCGGCGCGTCCGGCTCGGGCAAAACGACCATCATCAAGCTGCTGACGGCCGAGGTCCGCCCGACCGAGGGCAAGGTGCTGGTCAACAACTACAATATCGGCGAGATGAAAAAGAGCCGCATCCCGTATCTGCGCCGCACGCTCGGCGTAGTCTATCAGGATTTCCGTCTCATCAAGACCAAGACGGTTTACGAGAACGTCGCGTTCGCGATGCGCACCATCGGCGCGAAGAACAAGGCGATCAAGCAGCGCGTGCCCTATGTGCTCGATCTGGTCGGCCTCGCGGACAAGGCGAAGGAAAAGCCGATGAATCTTTCGGGCGGCGAGCAGCAGCGCGTTGCCATCGCGCGCGCCCTCGTCAACAACCCGCGCCTCATCATCGCGGACGAGCCGACCGGCAACCTTGACCCGGCGCGTTCGCTCGAGCTGATGACGCTGTTCGAGAAGATCAATGAGCTGGGCACTACCGTCCTGATCGTCACGCACGAAAAGGGTCTGGTAGATGAGTTTGAAAAACGAGTCGTCATGATCGACCACGGTTCGGTCGTCAGCGACCAGACAGGTGGGTACTATCAGGCATGAGACGTTTTGGTTACTATTGGAAGGAAGGCCTGCGCAACATCTTCAAGCACGGGTTCATGTCGATCGCGGCGATCGCCATCATGGTCGCCTGTCTGATCCTGACCGGCACGGTGACGCTCATCGCGTACAACATCGACCTGAGCATTGTTGATCTCCAGCAGTCCAACGAGATCGTCGTCTGGATCGACGAAAACCTCACGACGCGCGAGGCGAAGGACCTTCAGCCGCAGTTTGAGAAGATCAGCAACATCGCGACCGTGGAGTTCGAGGACCGCGACGTCGCGCTCGAAAAATACCGCGAGGAGCTGGGCGCGGACGCGAGCATCCTCGAGGACTACAATTCCTCGAACAACCCGCTGCGCAACAGCTACATCCTGACCCTCAAGGACTCGACGCAGGCTGAGGAGACCATTTCGGACATCGAAATGATCGAGGGCGTAGCAAATGTCCGCGCGGATGAGGCAGTCATCAGCAAGCTCATCCAGATCCAGCACGTATTCAATATCGTCGCTCTCGCGATGGTGGTCGGCCTTGCGGTCATCTCGATCTTCATCATCTCGAACACCGTAAAGCTCGCCATGTTCGCGCGCCGCGAGGAGATCTCCATTCAGAAGATGGTCGGCGCGACCAACTGGTTCATCCGCTGGCCGTTCGTCATCGAGGGCATGATCATCGGCCTTGTGGCCGGCGGTCTGGCGTTTCTGGCCGAGTGGGGTCTGTACACCGAGCTGTACAGCGTCGCAGGCGGCGTCATCCCCTATTTCGAAATTCTGCCGTTTGAAAGCCTGAAGTGGCTCGTTCTCGCCGTTTTTGCCGGCGCAGGCGCGCTGTTCGGCATCGGCGGCTCGGTAACGAGCATCCGCAAGTTCATGGATGTCTGAGAACAAGGAGAACGATCTTATGATGAAAAAGAAAACCGTGCGCCTGATATCCGGCGCTGTCGCAGGCATTCTGGTCGGCGCAATGCTCGTGTCGGTCGTTGCCTCTGGCATCGTTTATGCGGGCGCGGCCTCGAGCTCAGAGCTCAAGGACAAGCTCTCCTCGCTCGAGGACCAGAAGGCTGAGATCAAGAAGGAGCTCGACTCGACCGCAAACAAGGTCAGCGACGTCGAAAAGACCCGTGCAGCGCTCCAGAAGGAGATCACCCTCACCAAGGAGGAGATCGAGACCGTAAAGGCGTACATCGAGCGCCTCCAGCAGCAGATCGACGTCAAGTCCACCGAGCTCGAGAGCGCGCAGAAGGCGCTCGAGGCGAAGGAAGAGAATTTCTCGCAGACCGTCCGCACGACCTACGAGCAGGGCGACATCAGCTATCTCGAGGTGCTTCTCAACTCGTCGAGCTTCTCCGATCTGCTCAACCGTCTCGACATTGTGTCGACCATCATGGACGACAACAAGAAGATCGTCGCGGAGTATACGGCAGCCAAGGAGGACATTCAGCAGAAGCGCGATGACCTCCAGAAAACGCAGGACGAGCAGGTCCAGTATCAGGACAACCTGAACTACAAGGCCGAGGAGCTCAAGTCCAGCGAGGAGCAGCAGAAGGCGCTTCAGGAGAGTCTGGAGGCTTACCAGAAGGAGCAGAAGGCCGAGTACGAGCGCATCACGAGCGAGATGGACACGGTCAGCGACCAGATCGCCGAGCAGTCGCGCAAGGAGGCTGAGGCGGCCGCCAAGGCTGCCGCTGCGGCAAAGGCGCAGAAGAATTCCTCGGGCAGCAGTCCGGTCACGACGACCGGCTCGGGCTCCGCTACCCGTTACAGCGGCACGTTCACCTGGCCGCTGCCGGGCTACACGAACGCTTCGAGCGCATACGGCTGGCGCACTCATCCAATCTTCGGCACGCGCAAGTTCCATAAGGGCGAGGATATTCCGGCACCGACCGGCGTCGCGATCGTCGCGGCGGCCTCCGGCACGGTCACGACCGCAGGCTGGGTCTCCGGCTACGGCAACTACACCGTTATCAATCACGGCGGCGGCGTCATGACGGCCTACGGCCATCAGTCCGCGATCTACGTTTCGGTCGGTCAGACGGTCTCCGCAGGTCAGACCATCGGTGCGGTCGGCTCGACCGGCAACTCCACCGGTCCGCATCTGCACTTCGAGGTCTACGTCAACGGCGCAACGCAGAACCCGATGAGCTATTTCAGCTAAGTACATCAATTCTTGGGGAGGGCGGTCCACGCTCTCCCTTCTTTCATGGAGGAAAAACGATTGAAAAATCTGCGAAAAATACGGGTGCCGCTCGCGGCGGCCGTGCTGCTGTGCTTCGTATCCGCCGGCGCGTCGCTCGGCGCGGAAAGGCTGCTCTGCGGCTGGAAAACGAGCGCTGTCGAGACCAAACTGCGCGAGATCGATCGTCTGGTCTCGGAAAAATATATCGGAGAGACCGACAGCGAGAGCGTTGCGGATTACGCGGCGGTCGGCTATGTGACCGGTCTGGGCGACAAGTGGTCGAGCTACATCCCGGCCGACCAGTACGAGGCCTACCGCATGAGCAGCGAGGGTACAGGCTGCGGCATCGGCGTTTCGGTCACGAGCACAGCGGACACGGTGCGCATCTCGATCGTCTACGATGACTCGCCTGCGGCGCAGGCCGGCATTGTCAAGGGCGATTACATCCTCGGCGCGGAGGGCCTCACGGTCGAAAAGGACGGCGCGAATGCGGTCATCTCCGCGATACGCGGCGAGGAGGGCACGGACGTCTCGGTCACGATCCGGACGGCGGCCGGCGAAACGAAAACGCTTGCGATGAAGCGCGCGACCGTAACGCAGAAGATGGCGTGGGGCGAGATGCTGTCGGGGGGTACCGGCTATATCCGCATCGAAAGCTTCCACACGGGCGTGTCCGGGCAGTTCCGGAACGTACTCGACACGCTGACCGGCGAGGGCATGACCTCGCTCGTTATCGATGTGCGCCACAACGGCGGCGGCAAGGTCAAAGAGATGAGCGAGATACTCGATCCGCTGCTCCCGGAGGGCACGATCATGACGCTGCGCGAGAAGGACGGCCACGAGACCGTCTACTCCTCGGACGCGGATATGATCGACCTGCCGATCGCGGTGCTGATCGACGACCAGAGCATTTCGGCGGCCGAGTTCTTCGCGGCGGCCTTGCAGGAATACGAGCGCGCGACGCTCGTCGGCACGCACACCACCGGCAAGGGCCGCGCACAGCGCACTTATGCGCTCTCGGACGGCTCGGCGGTCAACCTGTCGGTCGAGGAATACTTTACGCCTAAGGGAAAGAGCCTCGCGGACACGGGCATCGCCCCCGACATCGAGACCGCGCTCACCGATGAGCAGACCGCGAACTTCTATTTTCTCGGGACGGACGGCGATCCGCAGCTTCAGCGCGCGCTGAGCGAGGTGCAGAGTCTGAAAAACTGACCTGTAAGGCAAGGCAAAAGACAGTTTTTTCTGCCGAATATGTGGAAAATGCGTCTGCTGCCTTGACACATCGCGCGGCTTTACATATAATAAAATGTACTGTACAGTCCCTTTGACAGCGTCTGCGCGCCGGAGGAGACTGATTATTGATGAATAAGAAGGGTTTGCAGATATGGCTAAAGAAATCAAGCTGACACAGGAAAGCCTGGACGCTTATAAGGAAGAACTCGAATACCTCAAGACTACCCGTGCGGACGAAGTCGCAGAGCAGCTCAAGGAAGCGCGCTCCTTCGGCGACCTTTCCGAGAACGCCGAGTACGATGAGGCGAAGAACGAGCAGGGCAAGCTTTACTCCCGCATCGCAGAGCTCGAGGAGATCATCAAGCTGGCGGTCGTCGTTACCGGCGATACCTATGCCGCAGACGAGGTCTCTCCCGGCTGCCGCTTTGTTGTAAAGGATCTGGAGTTCGACGAGGAGGAGGAGTACCACTTCGTAGGCTCGCAGGAGGCTGACCCGATGGACGGCAAGATCTCGGACGAGTCTCCGTTCGGCAAGGCAATGCTCGGCAAGAAGGTCGGCACGGTCGTCGAGGTCGAGGCTCCGGCCGGCGTGATCAAGTACCAGATCGTCAAGATCGAAAAGTAAGCGCGGAAAAATTCCGTTTACAGGCGCGTTTCCTTAAAAACGCAGATAAATGATACAGAAAGATGGGGAAACTATGGCAGAACAGCATCAGGCGCAGGAGCAGCACGAGCAGACCGCAGAGGAGCTGCACGAGCTCAAGCGCATCCGACGCGAGAAGCTGGCCGAGCTGCAGGCCGCGGGCAACGACCCGTTCCAGCAGGTTCGCTTCGAACGCGATCACTATACCAGCGACATCCACGAGCATTTTGACGAGCTCGAGGGCAAGACCGTCCGCCTCGCAGGCCGCATGATGTCGAAGCGCATCATGGGCAAGGCGTCCTTCTCGGACATGACCGACCGCTACGGCCGCCTTCAGCTCTATATCAAGCGCGACAATGTCGGCGAGGACGTATACAAGGGCTACAAGAAGTTCGACATCGGCGACATCATCGGCATCGAGGGCGAGGTTTTCCGCACCCAGAAGGGCGAGATCTCGGTCGCTGTCACCGAGCTGACCCTGCTCTCCAAGAACCTCAATCCGCTGCCCGAGAAGTGGCACGGCCTGAAGGACACCGATATGCGCTATCGTCAGCGCTACGTTGACCTGATCGTAAATCCGGGTGTGCGCGACACGTTTGAGAAGCGTTCCGCCATCGTGCGCGAGATCCGCAACTTCATGGATTCCCGCGGCTTTATGGAGGTTGAGACCCCGTGCCTCAACACCATCCCGGGCGGCGCGGCTGCCCGTCCGTTCATCACCCATCACAATGCGCTCGACATCGATATGTACCTGCGCATCGCGACCGAGCTGCACCTCAAGCGCCTGATCGTCGGCGGTCTCGAGCGCGTGTACGAGATCGGCCGTATCTTCCGCAACGAGGGCATGGACACCCGTCACAACCCGGAATTCACCACTATCGAGCTGTATCAGGCCTACACCGACTATCAGGGCATGATGGACATCACCGAGGACATGGTCATCCATGTCTGCGAGAAGGTCCTCGGCAGCACCAAGGTCATGTATCAGGGCGTTGAGATCGACTTCTCCAAGGGCTGGAAGCGCATGACCATGGCCGAGGCGGTCAAGGAATATGCCGGCATCGACTTCATGGCTCTGTCTCCGGAGGAGGCGCTCGAGGCCGTTAAGGCCAAGGGTCTCGAGATCGAGCCGGGCAAGGAGAGCTGGGGCGACCTGATGGCACAGTGCTACGACGAGTACGTCGAGGCAAACCTCATGCAGCCGACCTTTATCACCGATTATCCGGTCGAGATCTCTCCGCTGGCAAAGCGCAAGCCGTCCGATCCGCGTCTGACCGAGCGCTTCGAGTGCTTCATTTACGGCCGCGAGCTGTGCAACGCATTCTCCGAGCTGAACGACCCGATCGACCAGAAGGGCCGCTTCGAGCGTCAGGTCGCGCTGCGCGCCGCAGGCGACGAGGAAGCGGGCATGATGGACGAGGACTTCATCAACGCGCTCGAGTACGGCATGCCTCCCACGGGCGGCATGGGCATGGGCATCGACCGTCTGGTCATGTTCCTCACCGACGCCGCTTCCATCCGCGATGTCCTGCTGTTCCCGACAATGAAGCCGCTGGACTCCGACAAGAAGGCTGAAAAGGCGGCTCCGGTTCAGGCGGAGGCTGCTCAGGCAGCTCCCGAGGCGGAGGAAAAAATCGACTTCTCGAACGTGGAGATCGAGCCGCTGTTCCAGGATTTCGTTGATTTTGACACCTTCTCCAAGAGCGATTTCCGCGCTGTGAAGATCAAGGAATGCGAAGCGGTGAAGAAGTCCAAGAAGCTCCTGAAGTTCGTTCTGGATGACGGAACCGGCGAGGACCGCGTCATTCTGAGCGGCATTCATGAGTATTACGAGCCGGAGGAGCTGGTCGGCAAGACCTGCATCGCTATCACCAATCTGCCGCCGCGCCCGATGATGGGCATCGACTCCTGCGGCATGCTGATCTCTGCCGTTCACCACGAAAACGGCGAGGAAAAGCTCCATCTGCTGATGGTCGATCCTCACATCCCGGCAGGCGCAAAGCTGTACTAAGCACCCCCGGGAAACGCATCAGAAAGCCTGTCTGATGCGCAGTCCAATATAAAGCAGCCCCGCAGAAGTAATTCTGCGGGGCTTTAGACTGTCGAAAAACCATCGTTTTTCCGACAATCTGTGTTTTGCCTGAAACGGACTTGATCGTCAGACTGCGAGCCGCGCAGCAGTCCTCTACTGCGGGATCAGCCAGATGCCGCGAACCTGTTTTGCGCCCTTTATCCTGCCCTCCGCGCAGCGGCGGCGCAGCTCTTCAGCCTCGATGTGCCACAGGCGCGATGCATCGTGTATGGTCAGAAAACGCTTCTCTTCCATCGTGTCCTCCTCCCTCCTGCGTTCAGCATCTCTTTTTTTCGTATTATACACGCTCTGCCGCCGTTTATACCTGATACGGCGGCCTTGTTTTTTCGCCTGCGGCAATTCCGCTCTTTTCTTTTTCCCGTTTTTCCTTTATAATGACAGTACAAGCGTAAATACAAGGCTGTACCCGAACGGTACAGACGAATACCGGAGGGAGTAATGTTATGTCAGTGCAGGAAATTTGCCGCGTTGCGGAAAATACGCAGCTTGGCGACGGTTTATTTTTGATGGTGCTGCACGCACCGAAGATCACGGAGCTGGCGCAGTGCGGTCAGTTCGTTCACATTGCCTGCGGCGAGGGTCATCTGCTGCGCCGCCCGATCTCGATCTGTGCATGGAAGGCGCCCGAGCTGCGCATCGTCTTTCAGGTGAAGGGCGAGGGCACGAAGTGGCTCAGCGAGCGCAGGACCGGCGACGAGCTCGATGTGCTCGGCCCGCTCGGCCACGGCTTTGACGTCGGCGCACTCGGCAGCGCTCCGGTGTTCATCGGCGGCGGCATCGGCGTGCCCCCCATGCTCGGCTGCGTGCGCGAGGCGGTAAAGCAGGGCGCAAAGCCTGCGGCCATCCTCGGCTTCCGCAATAAGGGCGCCGTTATCCTTGAAGGCGACTTCCGCGACGAATGCGAGACCTTCGTCACGACCGACGACGGCTCCTATGCCCGCCACGGCTTTGTCACCGATGTGCTGAAGGAGCAGATCGCCTCTGCTTCCGGCGTCGCGGCCTGCGGCCCGAAGCCCATGCTGAAGGCCATCGCCGCCATCGCGAAGCAGGCCGGCGTTCCCTGCCAGGTTTCGATGGAGGAGCGCATGGGCTGCGGCATCGGCGCGTGCCTCGTCTGCGCGTGCGCGCTCAAGGCGAAGGACGGCGAAACCCGTTACGGTCACGTCTGCAAGGACGGTCCGGTATTCAATGCTGAGGAGGTCGAGTGGTAATGGCTGATTTAAGAGTAAATTTCTGCGGCGTGGAGCTGAAAAACCCCATCACGACCGCATCCGGCACGTTTGGCTTCGGTCATGAATACGGCGAGTTCTTCGACCTGTCCCAGCTCGGCGGCATCGGCGTCAAGGGTCTGACCCCGACCGAGCGCCTCGGCAATCCTGCGCCGCGCATCGCGGAGACCCCGCAGGGCATTCTCAACTGCGTCGGCCTGCAGAACCCGGGCATCGACCGCTTCATCAAGGAGCAGATCCCCTTCCTGCGTCAGTACGACACGAAGATCATCGCCAACGTCTCGGGCAACACGGTCGAGGAATACGAGGGCATGGTCGAAAAGATCTCGGACGCGGACGTCGACCTCATCGAGATGAACATCTCCTGCCCGAACGTAAAATGCGGCGGCATGGCCTTCGGCACGCAGCCGAAAATGGTCGAGGAGGTCGTTTCGGCGGCAAAGGCAAAGGCGAAAAAGCCGCTCATCGTCAAGCTGTCCCCGAATGTGACCGACATTGCCGAGATCGCCCGTGCGGCCGAGTCTGCCGGCGCGGACGCGCTCTCGCTCATCAACACCCTGCTCGGCATGCGCATCGACATCGAAAAGCGCCGTCCCATCCTGTCCAACGTCATGGGCGGCCTGTCCGGCCCGGCGGTATTCCCGGTCGCGGTCCGCATGGTCTATCAGGTGCGCCGCGCGGTCTCCGTGCCCATCCTCGGCATGGGCGGCATCCGCACCGGCCGCGACATCGTGGAAATGCTGCTCGCGGGCGCGGACGCAGTCGCCATGGGCACCGTGATGTTCAACGACCCCACCGCTCCCGTCAAGGCGCTGCGCGAGCTTGAGGAATGGATGGACGCACACGGCGTCAAGAGCGTTTCCGAGCTGTCCGGCGCGGTCGAGGTCGGCTGATGGCGGCGACGGTCTACATCATCCGTCACGCCGAGGCCGAGGGCAACATCTACCGCCGCTGCCACGGACTGTATGACAGCCTGCTCACGCCGCGCGCATATCAGCAGCTCCCCTGTCTGGCGAAGCGGTTCGAAAACGTGCCGCTCGCGGCGGTCTACGCCTCCCCCCTGTTCCGCGCACGCACGACCGCGCAGGCGGTCGCAGCGCCGCACGGTCTGACGGTCGAGCTGCGGAATGATCTGCACGAGATCGACATGGGCGACTGGGAGGATCTCCCGTGGGCTGAGCTGCCGCACGGCTGGCCTGACCAGTACGCGAAATGGTGCGCCCGTCCGTGGGAG
>JABLTP010027351.1_pt1 | contig 10769 bp, 1 predicted proteins | sample 7160111 | NCBI WGS metagenome assembly JABLTP01 (sample SAMN14651227, study PRJNA627086) | human gut metagenome | isolation source: feces | host: Homo sapiens
TTTGTAAGTATGGCCTTCTCTTTGGTATTCTACTGCTCTTTGTTTAAACTTTATATCATAACTCATATTATATTTGTTAACTTATTTAACAATTTTCGACAATAAACGATAAGAATATACAAAAAGTATATTATATGTTATAATACTGTAATAATGTTTTAATACCATTAAGATAGAAAGTAATATTTATAGATATTAATTAGTAAATAGATTAGATTATCAAACGAATATATTTAAAACTAAATATAGATTTTCTCATGGCATACCGAAGATTCGATAATATTTGGTATGCCATAAATAAAAATTTAATGAAAGGAGGACAAAACTTTTTATGAAAAGAAAATTAATTTCTTATATTTGTTTGGTAGCTATTTTTATGGAAACTATTCCAGTAAATGCATTATCTAATATTACTTCAGAAATTGTGCCAATAGAAAGTTCAGAAGAAACTAAATCTGAAGAAGAATCTACTGAACAAAAAGATGAAAAGACTGAAGAAAAAGAAGACAAACAAAAAGAAGAAAGTAAATCTAAGCTAGAAGATAATGTATTTAATATGTATATACTAGATAAAATAGAAAATGAATTAGGATTTTCTATAGGCTTTGATGAAAAAGAAAAGAAGTTTAAATTAAGTAATCAAAGTGAAAAACAATTATCTAAAACAAATCTAGATAGCATAATATATAAAATTAATATATATGATAAAGAAAATAAAGAAAAATTAAATATAGAGCTTCTAGGCAAAGATACTGGAAATTCTGAAAAACTAAATATACTTAAAGATACTAAGTATGAAACTGGTGATACCATAAAAATAGCTTCTTTTGACCCTAAGAAAGGCATTAAAATTTTAGGAGAAATCAAAGGAGATATAAACAAAGAAAAACAAACAGATAAAGAAAATGAAAAGGTAGAAGATTATTCTGACGGTGTTGATAATCTTGATTATATTGATAATGTAAGATTTAAAATAACTGAAACTAATCTTGAAACTGTCTATAATAATGCACCAGTATTTGAAGGATTAACAGACTTATTAGATGTAGAAGATCCATCTGTAGATGTTCTTCAAGGTATAAAAGTTACTGATGATCACGATGGTTTAATTGATAACTCTAAAATAGTAGTATCAGTTCAAGAACAAACTGAATTTTCAGCTATATTGCAATTAACAGTAGAAGATAGCTGGGGAAGAACAACTAGCACTACACGAAATATTTCAGGCAAAGAAAAAATTAATACAATTAATTCATCAGGAAATGATAGTGCTACTACTCATACAGGAAATGATAGTGCTACTACTCCTACAGTAACTAATAGTATAGAATCTAACACAATTACAGTAGATGGGGTACCATATTCTGATAATAGAACACAAAGATTTAAAATAAGATTTGATGCCACATCTAAGGAAATCAAGGTAACAGATGATGATGGAAGGGTTCTTAGCTATAATGAAAAAGGAGAATATTTCAAGTTTGTATTATATGACAAAAATATGGAAGAAAAAACTTCTGTTACACTATTAGGTAATGACAAAAGTGATTCTGACAAATTGAATGCTATAAATAACTATATTTTTGAAGATGGTGATTATATAGGTATTTGGCATAAAGAATCAGATACTAAACTTAAAATTGATGGGACTGTAAAGAAAACACGAATCAATGAAAATAAAGAAGCTGAAGTTATACAAAACGAAGTAGCAAATTATTCGCAAGGTGTACCACAAGCACAAATTTCTGAGCGTAGATTTAGAATAGAAAAAACTGGACTTGAGGAAGTTAAAAATGCTGCACCTACAATAGATACTTTAGAACCTATTGTAGTAAATAGGGGTGAAGATAAAGACCTTTTAGAAGGTGTAGCTGAAAAAGTAAGTGATGACTTTGATAGATTTGATGCTGCTAATATAGAAAAAGGTTATGTGTCAATAACACATACTCCATTTGATAATACTTATGTTGGAACTCAAATAATAACTTATACTGCAACAGATAGATGGGGCAATAAGGGTACAGCGAATAGAACAATAACTGTAAATTCAGAAAATCCTCTTGATAGTACTTATATTGAGCTTATGAAATCTGAATCTACAAACGAAAGTTTATTTAAACTAAAGATAGACTCAGTTAAAAAACAATTGATAGTAGATAACTTAAATAGTTTACCAGATACGCAAATAGATCCAAGTAGATCATCATCTATATTTAAATTAAAAATATATACAAGAGGTGGAGTACTACAAAAAACATTAAATATAAAAGGTACTGATAAACTAAAAACAGTACTTAGAAGAATCAATGGATATACTTATAGTGAGAATGACCGTATAGAACTTTGGTCAATAAATCCTAAAAATATTAGAGTATTTGGAGATTTAGTAGAAAGTAATAGTACAAATGCAACAAATATACATTATGAAAGTAATGAAGTAGATGGTGAAAATTATCGTGAAGATTATACAAATGGTATAGATGATCAAGATTACATGAAAAATGTAAGGTTTGAAATTGGTAAAACTAATTTAAAGTATATATACAATGAAGCTCCAGTATTTACAATAAGTGGAGACTTAATAGTTAGAAGAAAAGGAGATGTCAATTATATGGATGGGATAAGTGCGTCAGATGATCATGATGGTGATTTATTCCGAAATATAACACACACTGAAATTGATACTAGTACTATTGGAGAAAAGTATATTGAATATAAAGTAGTAGATAGTTGGGGTAGAAATACTCTTATAAAAAGAAAAATTATTGTCTATCCTTACAACAACTTAGAATATAACTATATAAATATAAAAAATAATCAAACTAAGGAGGTAATCTTATCTATTAGATTTGATGAAGATAATAGGAAGTTTAAGGTTAATAAATTAGATGCAAGTAAAATACCAAGTGGTTTAAGTAATAATAGTGAACTACTAAAAATTGAGCTTATTAAGCAAAATAAAAAGAGTATTTTAAAATCAAGTAATAAAGAAACTATAACTATTACAAGACAAGATTTAATTAATAACACATTAAATGAAAAATTTGAAAATATACAATACAACTATGGTGATTATTTAGTATTTAATTCTTATGATTATGCAAATGGGATACTTATATCAGCTAAATCAGATGATACATCAAATGAATCAAATAATGAACAAACAAAGTCAAGTGATATATCAGATGACTCAAATGACTTAGATGAAACACCATCTAATCCAAATGAATTATTAAATGGATTTAGAGATGTAGATCAAATGGAAAACTCAAGGTTTAAAATAGAACAAGAAGGTCTACAAATGATATATAATGCTGCACCAAAAATTGATGGTTTAGAAGACATTTTATACTTATATAGTGGAGAAAAATTAGACATTAGAAAAGCTATAGAAGGTATAACTGTGAAAGATGATTTAGATAAGAACATAAGTACAGATAATTTAATAGTTAAATCTGAAGGTGGTAATGATTTAAGTAGCATAGACACAACACAAATTGGTGATATTATATTAACTTATGAGATAACAGATTCTTGGGGGAGAACAACTTATGGAGAGAGAATTGTATCTATAATATCAAAATCTGCATCAAATGATATTGAGTTTTATAGTGAAGATGGAAGAGAAAGGTTATTTCATTTGAAATATATACCAATAGAGCATGGATTTGACTTTATTAGTGATGAACATAATCCACCAAACGAGGTTATAGATCATTCACAAAATCAATTAGATCAGAAAAGTGATACTACAAAGCCATCGATAGACCAAGAAGATTCAGAAAGTGGTGATTTGGAATCTAATCCAGATACAGAACAACCACCAAGCAGTGATGCCACAGAATCTACAACAGAACCAGAAAAAGTATTTAAATTAAGTGTATTTAATACTAATGGAAAAGAAGTAGGAACTTTTGAATTATCTGAAGAGGAAATATCTAATCCTGAAAATCGTGATAGATTAAAAGAAATTGATATCTATGATGATTATTACTTTAGTGTATGGAGTAATAATAGTTCTAGAATAAAAATTAAAGGTCATATTGAGGGAAATAATGCATTAGGTGAATCTGGAAATGAAAATGAAGACTATTCAACAGGTATAAGTAGTGACGACCATATGAACCATGTAAGATTTAAACTAAGAACAAGAGGGTTAGAGGCTGTATATAATAAAAAGCCAAAAATAATCATATCGTCTGAAGATATACTTACACAGTATGCAGGAGACCCTATTGACTATACTCAAGGTGTAAAGGTTATAGATGACCATGATGAAACTATTCCTATTGAAAATATAAATGTTAGTTTTGGAAAAAAGACTGAAGAGGGTGTAGCAAAAGAGAAAACTGAAAATGACCTAATAATAGGAGATAATACTATTTACTTAAGTGTAGTAGATAGTTGGGGTAGAGAATCTACTATAACTAGAAAGTTAGTAATAACTAATGGTATAGATAAAAACAGAATAAGCTTTAAGGGTGTAGATGGAGAAGTTATAGGTATTGGATTTGATCATGCTAATAATAGATTAGTAATATCTAAGGAGAATAAAGCATTTGGAGTAGGAGATGTTTATGGATATGTACGTATAGCTATAAAAAGAGCTGACAATAGTTATGCTGTTAACCCAATAAGATTTAATGTTAATGAGAATTTTAGTAATGGAAGTGTATCAAATAAACTACAACCATTAAGAGATTATCGACTTAACTATGGAGATAAACTTGAAATTTATCATGGACATCCAATTAGGTTTTTGATAAATGGAAAGGTAATTGATGCAAGAGAAGATTATGAAGATGGAGTTGATAACCCAGAAAACTTAATCAACACTACATTTGAGATTACAAAAAGTGGATTAAAAGCAATATATACGAATCCAGATACAAGTAATATTACTGATAATAAGGTTGTATTTGGACCTATGGCACCAGAAAAATTCCCTGTAAAGATACAGATTGATTTTAGAGAAAAGAAATTTAAGGTCTTAGAAAGAACAACCACTAAATTTTTAAATGGTGATAATGATAATGTATATAGGATGGTTCTTATTGGTTCAGATGGGAGAATTAAAAGAGATTCATCTTTTAGAGGGGATACGTATGCCGATACTATTAATAATAGCAATTTTTGGCATGATCAAACCTTTGATTATAATGACTGTTTATATATATGGCACAAAGATCCAAAGAGATCTATTATAAAAGGTAACATAATAAATAAACGAGAAGATTATGAAGATGGTGTTGATAATCCTGATAATATGAATCATGTTGTATTTAGATTAACTCAAAATGGGTTAGAATCAATATATAATGAAGCACCAGTAATAAATGGTGCTGAAAGTGTAGATGTATATAAAGGTAGTACGTTTAATTTAGCACAAGGAATCACAATTACAGACAAATTTGACACAGATCGTCTAAGATCTATATCGATTAATGGACAAAGTGTGACAACTAGTAATGATGGTACTGTTTTAAATCCAAGCAGTATTTTACTTGATACATCAACTGTTGGAGAAAAAACTGTAACGTATACTGCAACAGATCGTTGGGGTAAAGAAACTACTATCAATAGAAAGATAATTGTAAGACCTTATTTATATAAAAATACATTTAAGATATTTTCTGATGTTAATGAAGAAGAGATGATATCTGAATCAGATAGTACTGAAAATAAAAAAAATCTATTATTTGAAATTGGATTTGATACTGTTACTAATAAATATAGAGTATTTAATAGGAAAAGTGATAGAATTTCAACAGATAATTCTTCAGAGGAGAAGTTTTATATAAATATACTAGGTCCAGACAAAAGTATAAAAGAATTTATTTCATTAACAGGTAATGACAGAGGTACATCTCCTAAATTAGATAAACTTAACGAAGTAGATTATGAAATTGGAGATATTATAAGAATTTATAGAAGTGATTTTGACGCAATTGAATTTGTTGGTAATATAGAAAATTCTGAACCCAACAAACCTTTTGAAGATAATACTGAAAGATTAGATATTATGAAAAATACTGGATTTATAGTAAGAGAGGATGGCTTAACAGTAAAATATAATAATTCACCCACTATAACAGCTACAAATGGTGAACTACAAGATAGAATTGTAAGTAAAAATACAGTTTTAAATCTGTTAGAAGGTATAAATTTCAATGATGAAGAGGATGGAAATATATCTGATAAGAAATTTATTAATATTAGTATAAATGGAGAGTCTTTATTATTTGATTCTTTAAATAAACCAGTAAAATATAAATTTAATGAGCTTGGAACTTATAATATCGATTATACTGTATATGATTCTTGGGGAAGAGGAACACTAAAAACGGTCAATATAACAGTAGAAGCTAAGGTTAGAGATAATGAAATTAATGTGTATAAAACTAATAATGATTTAGCATTTAAAATTAAATTTGATACAACAAATAGCAAATTTATATTAACTGATGAAAGTAATTTTGTTAATGATATTTCTTCAAAAGCTAATAAAACTACAGATGAAGTAATTAATGAATCAGATGAATCTGGAGATTTTAAAATGATTGTAAGAGATATAAGAGGAGATGTTAAATATAGTGTAATTTTAAATGGAGATCAAGAACATGATGTTAATGAGTTGAAAAAAATACACAATAAAGATTTCTCTAAATATGATACAATAAGCCTGTATAGCAATAATGCTAATGGAATTAAAATAACAGGTAGTGTAATAAATAAAGATAATAATGGAAATAAAGATTATTCAAATGGATTTGTTAATATTGAAAATTATTCATTAGTTAGATTTAAAATAACTGATGATGGATTAAAAGAAACAATTAATAAAACTTTAAGAGTATTAGGAATAGACTCAAAGACTATAAAAAGAGGATCTGATATAGATTTATTAGAAGGAGTTACTGTAGATACTCAAGATGATTATAATGAAGACTATAAAATAGTAGTAGATGATAGTAACTTTAATAAATTGAAAGAAAATGATTATACTGTAAAATATACAATAACTAATAGTTGGGGCCAAAGTGTTGAACATAATAGAACTATAACTGTTGAGCCTAGAAATGAGTTAGAAAAAAATAAACTTAGTCTTAAAAATAATAACGGAGAAGTTATACTTAAAATTGGTTTTGATTCAATAGAAAACAAACTTAGAGTATTAGAATCTAGATTAAATGCAAATATAGATTCTAACAATACTAGTTTAGCCTTTGCTATAAATGCTTACAACTCAGAAGGTAACACAATTGGTAATATTGAATTAAAAGGGACTGAGAATATAGATCAAATAATAATAGATAAATTAAATAATTTTGAGTATGTTGAGGGATATAGATTATCTATATGGGCAAAACATCCGCAAACTCATTTAACTCTAGAAGGTAATATAAAAGCTTTAAATAAAGAAACTAAGAAAATAATAGGTTCTAGAACATCAATTCTTAAAGATGACATTGATAAAATGGAAAATGGTAGATTTGAAATTTTAAATAATGGATTAGCATATATTTATAATGAAGCTCCAATAATATCCGGAGGAGATGACATAATTAATTACTATAAAGGTAGCATATTAACTCTACCAAGCAGTATAAAAGTAGATGATGATTATGATACAATAAGTAGAAACCAGATTATAATAGATGATGACAATGTAAATTATGATGAACTTGGAATCTATGATATAACATATGTTGTTGAAGATAACTGGGGTAGAGTTGGTAAAAAGTCAGGAAGAATAAATATTAAATCTTCTATGGAAAATAATAGTATTGATGTATATCCAAAAATCACTAGCAGAACTTCACAAAATGAAAATGGTGATAATAAAGCATTTTCTATAAAGTTTGTTAGAGATGAAGATAATGATAAAAATAAACTTAGTATTGAAAAAGGATCTAGTGTTCAATTTAATTCAAGTAGCATAGAATCTACTTTTATGACTATAAAAATATATAGTTCAGCTGGAAAAGTTGTAAAAGAAGTTAAGCTGTTAGGAAGCGATACTAACACACGACTAGATGAATTAAATGATTTTGAGTATGAAAGAGGCGGCTATATAGGTATAGAAGGTATAACAGAAGATACTAAATCATGTGTTAAAATACAAGGTACAGTAGTTAATAAGAAATCTGATTATACAAATGGGATACAAAATATTGATCATATAAAAAATGTAAGATTTAAGTTAACAGATCTTGGTTTAGAATCAGTATATAATGAAGAACCTAAAATAGTAATCGATGAAAGTATAGAATTAGATTTTGTAAAAGGTGATGAAATTCCTTATATGAGGGGTGTAAAACTTTTAGATGACCATGACAAATTAACTAAAGATAATGTAGAAGTTACTTGGAATCCAGATTATACTGGTAATACAGATGATACCTATGAAAATATAAAAGGATATGCTAAAGTTGGAGAAAATATTCTTCAATATAAAGTAACAGATTCATGGGGAAGAAGTAAAATAGCTACTAGAACAGTAAATTTAACAAATGGTATACTAAATAATACTATACACTTTGCTGGTGATAGGAGACCTGATGTTATAAAAATGAATTTTACAGCTACTGAGAATAATAAAGTGCGTATGACTTTAGATACAACAGATGATACTATGTGGAGTATGCATAGAGAAAATTACTATACAATAAAAATATATAATCCAAACGAAACTCAACCTAGGTTTAATATAGGTCTTGATGGTATGGATAGAGGAAGTTCAAATAAGCTTGATGGTATTAGAAATATAGAACTTGAGTATGGAACAATATTTGAATTTACTGCAGGGCATCCAAGTAAATTTAAAATCAAAGGAAGTGTTAGAAATGCACGTGAAGAGTACTTTGATGGAGTACAAAATCCAGAAAACTTAACTTCAATAAAGTTTAAAGTTACAGATTCAGGATTAAAATCTATTTATACGGATGCTGATAATGGTAATCTAAATGCAAATGAAAATATAATTTCATTAGTTGCAGATGAAAATATACCTATTAAATTTAAAGTTGATCCAATTACAAGAAAAATAAATGTCATTTCTTATAATTCTACGAGTCTTCAATATGGTCTAGGAGAACAAATAGAAACATTTAGAATGACTTTAACAGGTTCAGATGGACAGACAAAAGCAAATGTTACAGGGTATTCTAGAGATAAAGGTGATAACTCTAAGTTTAGAGATGCATTTAACGATAGAAGTTTTGAAATTGGAGATACACTAACTATTTGGCATAAAATTCCTAAGAAACTTCTTATAAAAGGAGAGATTCAAGGAAAAAGAGAAGATTACTCAGATGGTGTAGACAATAGTAGGAACTTAGAAGATGCGGTATTTAGATTAACAGCAACAGGATTAGAAGCTGTATATAAAGAAGCACCTAAAATAACTGGTGTAAAAGATGCTAGAGTACTAAAAAATGAAGATCTTAATATAGAACAATTAATAGATGAATTAAGAGCTCGAGATAATGTAGATGGTGATTATGATGAGAAGGTTATAATTAGTGAAAATACACAATCAAAAACATATCCAACTGGAACTATAATTATCGACCCTACATCTGTAAATACAAATAAAGTTGGTGTATACGAGGTAACATATAGTGTTGTAAATAGTAATAATCGTACAGCTAGAAGATCAAGTACTGTAGTAGTATACGATAGACCTACAATAACAGAAACTAGTTTAAGTAGAATAGAGCTTAACTCTATAGATAGTAATGATGAGGATGCTATAATAAGTCGTCTTAAACAGGCTGTAATAGCCAGAGATGGAGATGACGAATTATTTGGAAAAGAAACTAAGTTAGAGGTTGTAGAACACGATGTAAATCCAAATTTAGAAAATATTTATGAAGTAACATATAAAGCTACAGATTTAAATGGAGAAGAAACAGAAGAAGTAATAAATATAACAGTTAGTAGAACTATAAATGTTTCTGTACCGACAACTATTCCATTCCAAGTTGTAACAAACTTAAAGAAAAAAGAAGATGATGACGGTGAAGATTTAGATCCATTTATATCTGGAGTTATGAATGTTAAAAATAATAATACAAGTGATGTTAGTGTTTCTATTGAATCATTTACTAGAGTAGAAAGTAATACTACCAAAAATAGAAATTACGATAGACTTGAAATTGTTGCTCCGAATTCAGTTTCAAATTGGAATACATTATCTGAAGATGAATCTATGAAAAAAATATCTTTAGGTATATTTAACAAAGAAGGATTATATGTAAACTCTAATTTAGATGTAGAATTAACAAAAGACCAACCTTTATGGCTATTAGAAAATATGGATGAAATTAAATTGGGTACTTTGAAAAGAGCAACTAATTTATCTAATCCTTATGTATCTAAGTTAAGTTTTACAAGTAAACATGGTAAAAACTTTAAAGGTGGAAGTTCAAAAGGTAAGTTTAATTTAGTATTTAAATTTGAATAAATATATAATAAGAAGATGGCTATCTCTATTTAGAGATAGCCTCAGATTGTAGACAAAATAGCCATTTTTAACTTATATAAAATGGCTATTTTCTTTTTTATAAAGATTTTCAGTGATAATATACTAAAAATAGGCGTAAGCCTTAGATGATTGGATGTATCTTTCAACATCCAATTGGCTAATTTTTTTAGGGTAAAACTCTTTTAATAATCCGTTAGCAAATTATTGTAGAGGTAACAAAAAAAATATTTTTACATATCATATATTAATATAACTATAGCTAGGAGGCAAGTTATGAAAA
>JABLTP010018182.1_pt1 | contig 10758 bp, 11 predicted proteins | sample 7160111 | NCBI WGS metagenome assembly JABLTP01 (sample SAMN14651227, study PRJNA627086) | human gut metagenome | isolation source: feces | host: Homo sapiens
GCTGTTGACACGAACCTAAAGAAGAAAATAGAAAAAGTAGTATGAGTTTTAAAAAGAGTATAAAGAAAATTGTAGAAGTATAAAGATTCCATTAAAATTGATCAGCCAACACTAAAAAATGCCGGACATCACCAGCGCAAAAAAAGCGGTAATGTCCAGCATTTATTCAGATTTCCAACCCATGGCTTCCAGCCACATTCTTCAAATATTTCTCCGGGTCACCATTCAGGATCAAATCCGCATAGCTAAGCGGGTCATTGTAAATAAGCCCTTGGAGTATGCCCAGATAGTGCTGAGAGGGGAGATGGAGCACTACCTGTCGCTGGGGTGTGACCACGGCAGGCCGGAGGATTGATCTTTCGTTAGAACATGTTTCAAAAAATCGGCTCAGATGTCTTCCTGTTCCTGACTCAGGTTATCGGACTCCAGATCATACAGGCCGTGCTGTAAGTGTTCGGCCATCATTGCCTTGGCACGCTTGACGTCATGCTTGCGGAAAGCATCCAATAGAATGCCGTGGTAGTAGATGCCACCATAATAGCCTGTGGAAAGGATCAGCATCTTGCCCAGATTGGCCCGGCGCTGGAAGGTCTCGTTCATAATGGCAATGGTGTAGGCGTTGCCGCAGGCGTTGATGATCTCCATGTGGAACGCAACGTCCGCGTTGATGAACTCTTCACACCTGCCTACAGAGGCCTTCATGGTTTTGAGGTAGCTTTCCAGCTTTGCGATCAGCTCCGGCGAGGCGGTCTGAGCCACCTGTGCACAGATCGCAGGTTCTACGATGCTGCGGAACTCCAGGATCTGCTTCATGGTCTCGGTGGCGTCGATGGTGGGGGCAGGCTCTTCCACATTGGAATAGAAAGCCGACAGGTCATCCGAGATCAGAAAGGTACCCTTGCCGTGTACACTTTCCAGAATGCCCAGTGCAATGAACTGCTGCAGGGCAGTGCGCACGGACACCCGGCTGACCCCCAGCTCTTCGCACAGCTGGTTCTCACTGGGGATCTTTTCGCCCACAGTCCAGTTGCCGTTGCGGATGTTTTTGCGGATATAGTGGGCGATCTTGCCGGTAACGCTGCCTTTATCAGCCATGGTGAAACACCTCTTTGCATATAAGCTTAAGTATGACTTTGTATTACAACTTTTCTTAACTATATCACAGGGCCCTGCAAAAGTAAATCAAAACCCGCAGGAACAGGCAGAAAAAACTTGTATGCAGACTTTTTCCTTACGGAATCAGAATGGCCTTGGTCAGGCTCTCGTCCCGCTGGATAAGACGCTCAAACACACCGGGGCCTTCTTCCAGCGAAAAGCTCTGCCACAGTCCGGTCAGGTCTGCCCGGCCCTCGGCGATGGCCTGTAAACAGACCGGATACTCCCCGGCGGAGGAATAGCTGAACTGCACATCGATCTGCTCGGTGATGCAGCGCTGCAGCGGAAAGTCGATGGTCCGAGCGTGGTTGCCGATGACCATGATGCGTCCGCCTTTGCGCACCAGCTCCATGGCCCGGGCAAAGGAGTTTTGGGAGCCAACAGCGTCATATACGATGTCGGCACCGCGTTCTTCGGTGAGCTGCGGCAGCAGGGCAGCGTCCAGAGCACCCAGCCGGGCAGCCAGCTGCAGCGGGCGGGCATGGTGGCCGCTGATGCAGACCTGTGCGCCCTGACTTTTTGCGGCGATCAGGGTCATCAGACCAATGGTGCCATCGCCAATGACAGCAGCCGTCTGTCCGGCAGCAAGGCCGCTGCGCAGCACAGCGTGCATCCCCACCGCAAAAGGCTCCACAAGACAACCCTGTTCAAAGCTAACGGCGGCGGGCAGGGCATACAGGGTGTGCGCCTTCACGGCGATATACTGGGCCATGGCACCGTTTTTGCGGTACTCGGTGCAGGCAACGCCCACGATGCGGCGCTGTGCGCAGAGGTTGTGCATCCCGTGGGTGCAGAACCAGCAGTGGCCGCAGTATTCGGTGGAATCAAAGGTGACGCGGTCTCCCACGGCCCAGCCCTGCACGGCTTCGCCCAGTTGCGCAATGGTGCCGCTGGCTTCGTGCCCCATGACCAGCGGCGGGATGCGCCTGCCGTTTTCGCCGCTGCTGCCGTGGACGTCACTGCCGCAGACGGCGCAGGCTTTCACCTCCACCAGCACCTCGTCCGGGGCCGGGTGGGGACAGGGGACGTCCCGATACTCAAAGGTGTACGGCGCGGTGAACACCAGCGCTTTCATCGTTTCTACCATTCTGCCACGCTCCCGTCCTCATGCCGCCACACCGGGTTCTTCCATGCGTGGGGCGTTTTGCCTTCTTCTTCCACCAGTGCTTTATTCACCTCTACACCAAGGCCGGGCTTCCGGGGCAGGTTTACAAAGCCGTTCTCGAACCGGAAGTCCTCCGGGTTCAGCGCATAGTCCAGCACGCTGCGGCCCTCGTTGTAGTGGATGCCGATGCTCTGTTCCTGAATGACCGCGTTGTAGCAGGTGGCGTCCAGATTCAGGCAGCTGGCAAGGGCCACCGGGCCCAGTGGGCAGTGCGGAGCCAGCGCCACATCGTGCGCTTCTGCCATGGCGGCGATCTTTTTGCACTCGGTCAGGCCGCCGGCGTGAGAAAGGTCCGGCTGCACGATATCCACGCCGCCCACTGCAAGCAGCCGCTTGAAGTCGTACTTGGTGAACAGCCGTTCGCCGGTGGCGATGGGGATGTTGCAGGCTGCTGCGATCTCGGGGAAGTACTCCATGTTGTCGCAGAGCACCGGTTCCTCAAGAAACAGGGGGTCGAACTCCTCCAGCTTTTTGGCGACCAGTTTTGCCATGGGTTTGTGCACCCGTCCGTGGAAGTCGATGGCGATGCCGAAGTCCCTGCCGCAGCTTTCTCGCACGCTGGCAACACGCTCCAGCAGCGCATCCACCTTGGCGTAGCTGTCCAGAAACTGCAGCTCATCGGTGCCGTTCATTTTGATGGCGGTAAAGCCCTGCTGCTTCTTTTCCAGCGCAGCGCGGCCCACATCGGCGGGGCGGTCACCGCCCACCCAGCTGTAGACCCGCATTTTGTCGCGGCAGCTGCCGCCCATCAGCTGCCAGACCGGGCCCCCGAAAAATTTGCCCTTGATGTCCCACAAGGCCTGATCAATGCCGGAAATGGCACTCATCAGGATGCCGCCGCCCCGGTAGAAGCCGCCGCGGAACAGCACCGTCCACAGGTCCTCGATCTTCATGGGGTCGGCACCAATGAGGTATGGCTCCATCTCATGGATGCACTCGCATACGGTGGCGGCGCGGCCTTCCAGCACCGGCTCGCCCCAACCGGAAATGCCTGCATCGGTGCTGATCTCAATAAAGGCCCAGCGGGGGCGCACCAGCCATGTCTGGATCTTGGTGATCTTCATGGCAATTGCTCCTTTGATAACAAAAAACACTGTACGATTCCAGCCGTGTTTCTCCGTCAGGGATCGTACAGTGTCAAAGATTATTGCAAATTACGGAGTCTGCAGGCTGCCGTCGCGGTTGCGGGTCTGGGTCCAGGTGGTCACAGTGTTCTCACAGGGATACTTTGCGGCCTCTTTCTCGTTCAGATCCACGCCGAGACCGGGCTTGTCGTTGGCGTAAACAAAGCCGTCGTTGCCGTACTCGGGCATACCGGGGAACACTTCCAGCAGAGCGCCGTGGTTATCCTTCAGCTTCTGGATGACGAAGTTGGGGGGCTCGATGCCGCTCCACTCCTGCAGGCCCAGATTCTGAGCGGCCAGATCGATGTGGATGTTGGCTGCATGGGCCAGCGGGCTCATGTCGCCGGGGCCGTGCCAGCAGATGCGCACGCCATACTGCTCGCAGAACATCTGCAGCTTGCGGGCCGGGGTGATACCGCCCACCTGACTCAGATGCACGCGCATGTAGTCGATGCTGCGGTTCTGCACCAGCTTCTTGTACTCGGCAGGGTTGTTGAACAGCTCGCCCTGACTCAGCGGGGTCACGCTGGTCTGCTTGATCTTATCCAGCCATTCCACCTGTTCCAGAGGCACAACGTCCTCCATGAAGAACAGCTTGTAAGGCTCCATCTCCTTGACGAAGGTAACAGCCTCGGTGGGGTGGATGCGCTCATGCACATCGTGCACAAGGTCGATGTCGAAGCCTTCCTTGGCACGGATGCCGTCAAACAGCTTCAGGGTGTCGCGCATGTACTTTTTGCTGTCCAGATAGACGCCGGGCTCTGCACCCTTTGCCGCCCACTCCGGGGCAGGGCCGAAGCCGCCGCCGCCGTAGCCGCCGCACTGGCAGCGGATATGCTTTACACCGATGGAACGGTATTTTTCAATGTTCTCGCAGATCTCGTCCACATCGGCACCGTCCACATGGCGGTACACCGGCACACCGGCGCGCATCTTGCCGCCAAACAGGTCGTACACCGGCATGTTGGCCATCTTGCCCTTGATGTCCCACAGGGCCATGTCCACGCCGGAGATGGCATTGTTGACAATGGGGCCGCAGCGCCAGTAGGCGTTCTGGTGCATCAGCTGCCACAGGTCGGAGATGTTGCGCACATCCTTGCCGATGAGCAGCGGACGCAGATAGGTCTCAATGAGATGCTGCACGGTCAGGTGGCGGTAAGCGAAGGTGGCGCAGCCCAAACCGTACAGGCCCGGCTCGCTGGTCTCCACCTTCACCACCACCAGATTGATGCCCTCGGGGGCGGTGCAGATCACTTTAATATCGCGTATGGTAGGGGCCATGACAGGGTTCCTCCCTTTTTATGTGTTGATTACTTGACCAGATAGCCGCCGTCAACGGGGATCAGGGCGCCGTTCAGGTAGTCGGATGCAGCGGAAGCCAGGAAGACGACGGGGCCCTTCATATCCTCGGGCAGACCCCAGCGGCCAGCGGGGATGCGCTTGGTGCACTCGTCCTTGCGCTCCTGCGTCATGTTGGCGCACATCTCGGTGTCCATGTAGCCCGGGCAGATGCAGTTGATGTTGATACCGCGGCCGGCGCAGTCCACAGCCACGCTCTTGGTCAGCTGAGCAACAGCGCCCTTGGTGGCGGTGTAGGCAGGCACGGTGGTGCAGCCGAAGTAGGAGGCCATGGAGCCGATGGTGATGATCTTGCCGCCGGTGGGCTGCTTGAGCATGACCTGCAGAGAACGCTGGATCATGAACCAGACATGGTCCAGATTGATCTTCATGACCAGATCCCACTGCTCTGCGGGGAACTCCTCGGGCAGATAGCGGCGCTGGATGCCTGCAGCGGGGATCAGAACGTCCAGACGGCCGTCCAGGATCTGCAGCGCTTCGTCAAAGGCGCGGTTCAGGTCCTCACGGTCAGCCAGATTGCCGATGACAGAGTAGGCTTCCAGACCCTTGGCGCGGTACTCCTCGCAGACCTTCTCCACCTTTTCCTTCTGGACATCGATGATGACGACCTTGCAGCCTGCCTCCAGCAGACCCTCGGCCATGCCGCGGGACAGACCCTGTGCGCCGCCGGTAACGATCGCATGCTTGCCGGTAATATCAAACTTAGTAAGTGCAGCCATGATAATTCTCTCCTTTTATAATAGATGGTTGTGTTTATAGCAGGGCCAGAGGGTCAGTCCTCTGCGCCGTCGAACAGGATAACGGTCTTCTTGACAGCCGGATCGGGATGAACGATGTTGTCGAAGACCTTTTCGATCTCGCTGAACTTGACAAAGGTCGTGGCCAGACCTTCCATGTGGTACTTGCCCTCGGCCATCTTCTGTGCAGTGGGGACCCACTGGTTCAGGCTCATGCGAGTGCCGCAGATGGTCAGCTCGCGGCCATTGATCATCTGCTGGGTGATCTTTTCGGGCACGGTGCAGAAGCCCATGGGAACCACGCGGCCTGCGTTGCACACGATGCCGGGCTGCATGATCATGGTCAGGCTGCCGGGGAAGCAGGCGGAGTCGAATGCGACGGTGCAGCCGTGGCCGTTGGTGATCTTCTGCACTTCGGCAACGATGTCCTGCGTTTTGCTGTTCACGGTGTAATCGGCACCGAACTGCTTGCTGCGCTCCAGACTGCTGTCGCTGATGTCGCAGCAGATGACGGTTTTAGCGCCCTTGAGCTTGCAGGCCTGTGCAATGATGGTGCCGATGGTGCCGGTGCCCAGAATGAACACCACATCGTCCTCGCACACGCCTGCACGGCTGGTGCTGTGTTCGCCGATGGTCAGCGGCTCGATCAGAGCGGCATCCTTCCAGGGGATGCTGTCGTCGATCTTGTAGACGTAGGGCTCTTCCACGCACCAGTATTCACGCCAGCCGCCGTTGGTGCCGCTGCCGCGCACCAGAACGTGCTCGCAGACATTGCCGCGGCCATGCTTGCACTGGTAGCACTCGCCGCAGCGGATTACGTAGTCAATCACGACGTGGTCGCCCACCTTGATGTTTTTGCAGTCTGCGCCAACCTTGGTGACCAGACCAACATTCTCGTGGCCGGGGATCAGCGGGTAGCGGGAGTTGGGGTTCTCGCCCTTATAAATATGGATGTCGCTGCCGCAGACACCAGCAGCCATCATCTTGATCTGGACTTCGTTGTCCTTCGGTTCAGGGATCTCAGTCTCGCGCATCTCAAAGTGGAGCGGCTCGGTGACCCAACACTCTTTCATAACAGTAGACCTCCTTGTTGGTAATCAGTGATCTTCTTGTAAATGTTCCGTCGTCGTATCTTGTTGTAATACAAGATTCATTGGCTTTAGTATACACGACAATACAAGAAAAGCAAGAGGAAATTTGAAAAAACAGGGTTTTAAGGATGATTTTCGACTAACTGCACAATTCTGAGCATGCCGTTTTGTGATACAAGACAGAAACCAATGTCAAGACAAGTGCCCGGCAGAGCATAAGAGCGGAATAGAAGGAGCATTAAAAATAAAGATACGGCAAAGAATAGTAGCTGCGGGCGGGAATTCTGACGAAACTGGACATGTATCACAGAAAAAATGGCAAGATGGATCGTTTTATGGATATTTCCTATTATAAATACCTCTTGTGGAAGATGAACTTGTTTCGGCCAAAAAACAAGTTGGGGTGTGCCAGCGGTGCCGGATCGGGTCGGAAGAGGGGAGAAAGAGGCGGTGGACGGTGGAAGCCGGCAGAAGAAAATGAAGTGAAAAACGTCAACTTGAACGGACAAAAAGCACAGGAATATGAAGAGATGTGACAACGATGAAACGTCAAAAAAAGTCAAAAGTGTAACAAAAGTGGCTAAAAATCCTAAGTTTTATCTTTGAATTGTACAGATTTGCATTTTGAAACAAGTGCACTCTGCACAAAAAACATGTAACTTGTAAAAAGAATGTCGACAAGGCTTGTATTACATGCTATTATGTTGGCAACAGAAAGCCCCACGCAGGTGGGCACCAGAAAAGTATGTGCAGACCGGCTGACACAAGCCCGGTCATGATGTTTAAGAAAATTGGAGGACAACAAGATGAAACAGTACATCAACCGCCGTGATTTCCTGAAGGCTGCTGGCGTGACCGCAGCTGCCGCTGCTCTGGCTGGCTGCGGTGTAACTTCCGGCTCCACCGCCACTGCATCCAGCACGGCTGCTTCCAGCACCGCCGCTGCCGGCAAGTACGATGACGTCAAGGCCGATGTCACCCTGACCCTGAGCCACCAGATGGCTGCAAGCCACTCCATCAACAAGACTGCTGAGGAGTTCGCTCGTCTGGTCGCTGAGAAGTCCGAGGGCAAGATGAAGGTGGACGTTTACTCCGCTGCAACTCTGGGCACCGAGACCGAGAACCTGCAGGCCCTGACCAACGGCACTCTGGATCTGGCCGTGATCGCTGCCGAGTTCTACGCAAACTATGTTGACGAGGCCGGCTGCCTGTGCCTGCCCTTCGTATACAGCAGCTACGACGACTGTGCCGAGAAGCTGGCCGGTGAGGCTGGCACCACCGTTGCACAGATGGTCCTGGACAAGACCAAAGTCCGCATTCTGGACTACTATGTGCTGGCATTCCGTCAGATCTTTACCACCGATAAGCCTCTGAACACCGTGGACGATATGTCCGGCCTGATCATCCGCATCCCGGACTCCTCTACTTATAAAGAGACCTTCACCCAGCTGGGCGCTGCTCCCACTCCTGTGGCATGGGGCGAGACCTACACCGCACTGGATACCGGTCTGGTGTCCGCTGTGGAGAACATCCCCGAGTCCATCATGTCCGCCTCCATGCAGGAAGTGTGCAAGTACGTCAACGTTTCCAACCACATCATTGGACCCACCACCATCTCCGTTTCCGAGCAGGTGTTCCAGAAGCTGACCGAAGAGCAGCAGAACATCCTGACCGAGGCCGCTAAGGAAGCCTGCGAGTTTGGCCTGAATGCTACCAAGGACGGCAGCGATGCAAACTTCGACGCTCTGGAAGGCGCCGGTCTGGAAGTGGTGGATACCGATGTTGACAGCCTGAAGGCAAAGATCAACTACAACGCATATGCTTGCGCAAAGACCGATGTCGGCAAGCAGATCCTGACTTCCATGGGTGTTGCTCTCTGATAGACCGTCCGTCTTTCCCTGAAAAAATGTGCGGGCAGGCCACAAAGGGCTTGCCCGCACTTAATTGAATAAAAGGAGATGAACCCCCGCATGAAAAATGTGCGTAAAACGGTGGATAAGATCCTGAATGTGTGCATTCTGGTTCTCTTCATCGCAATGTTCGGTGTTACCACCCTGAACGTTATCATGCGTTATGTCTTTAACTCGCCGCTGAGCTTTGCAGTCGAGTTTGGCCGCTACACTTTTGCAGGCATGGTCTATCTCGGCTCCATCTACGTCATGCGCGACGACGGCCACATCGGTCTGGACATCGTGGTGGATGCTCTTCCGGAGCCGCTGCACACCATCGTGAAAAAGTTCTCCCGCGTGCTGGTTCTTGCCTATCTGGCCATATTCTTCTGCATGAGCACCCGCATGGTTATGGAGAACTGGACCAACCGTTCCAGTACCATGCATCTGCCCATGTCTGTTGTGTATCTGGCCATGGTCATTGGCAGTGCCGGTATGTTCATTGAAGAGCTGCTTCTCCTGCTGGGCAAGGGCGGCAAAGACAAATTAGACGCAGGCGACATGGGAGGTGGCATGTAATATGTGGATGATCATTGGTATCTTCTTTCTGATGCTGCTCATCGGTGTACCTGTTGCGTTCGGTGTTGGCATCTCCTCCATGCTGTATCTGGCCCTGAACGGTAAAGATCTCGTCATCCTCACCCAGCGCATCTTCGCTGGTGGCGACTCCTTTACCCTGATGGCAATTCCTCTGTTCATCTTCGCAGGCGAGATCATGAATGCCTGCGGCGTTACCAAGCGCATCGTCGGCTTTGCAAACGAGCTGGTCGGCTTTATCCCCGGCGGTCTGGCACACGTCAACATTCTGGCATCCATGCTGTTTGCGGGCGTTTCCGGTTCCACCTCTGCCGACGTTGCTTCCATCGGCGGCATGCTGATCGGCTCCATGGACGAAGCCGGTTTCGACCGCGACTACGCCACTGCCGTCACCGCTGCATCCGCAACCATCGGTTCCATCATTCCGCCTTCCATCCTGATGGTGCTGTACAGCTCCATCACCGGTATCTCCGTTGGTAAGCTGTTCATGGCTGGCGTGATCCCCGGCATTCTGGTGGGCGTCAGCCAGATGATCTACGCTTTCATCAAGGCAAAGAAGAACCCTGCCAAGTACGACGGCGATGTGAAGGTCAAGTTCGACTTCAAGCGCATGGTCAAGTCCTTCATCAATGCTCTGCCTGCGCTGGTCATGCCTCTGATCATCATTGGCGGCATCCTGTCTGGTGTGTTCACTGCAACCGAGGCCGGTGCAATCGCCGGTGCTTACGGTCTGATCATCGGCATCTTCGTCTACAAGGAGTTCACCTTTGAGGGTGCCATCAAGACGGTCCTCAGCGCAGCCCGCACCTCCGGCATGACCATGCTCATCGTGGCAAGCACCACCGCATTTGGTTACTGCCTGGCCATCGAGAAGTTCCCCGAGCAGGTGTCCGCTCTGCTGACCGGCATCTCCACCAACCCCAACGTCCTGATGCTCCTGATGATCATTGCCATGTGCATCATCGGCATGTTCATGGATACCACCTCTGCCGCCATCATCATGGTGCCCATCTTCTACCCCATCGCCGCAGCTGCCGGCATCGACGGCATCCACTTCGGCATGGTCATGGTGCTCACCTTCATTCTGGGCGGCATCACTCCTCCCGTTGGCGTCACCCTGTACATCGCAACCGCTGTTGCAAAGATCAAGTTCACCAATCTGCTCAAAGAAATGTGGCCGTTCATCCTTCTGTTCGTCGCGGTCATGTTCGCAGTTGCTTACTGCCCGGCTATCTGCCTGACCATCCCCAACATGCTGGCCTGATCCGTAAACAGTCTGCAGTTGTGATCTAGGTCTCTCCCCGCAATAAATTTTCTCCTAAATCTCCTGCTTTGCATTTTCATTACTTCCCAATCTCCAAAACCAAAAACCATTCGTGCAGAGGTCAGGCTGCTTTCATCCCTCCCGGGTGAAAGCGGCCTGATCCTCTTTTTTGCCAAAGATCCGGAAAGGAGCATCCAGAACCTCATCATCCCTTATATCGGGGAGATGCAGAAGCTGCGTCCCTACCACATCGAAGCCCTGTACGACACCCTGAGCAAGACCCCCTGCGGACAGTATGTGGGCGGCAAGCGGCGAGACCTCTCGCCCAAGCAGCAAAAGCGCACCCTCTCCGGCACTACCCTCCATGAGGTCCACCA
>JABLTP010072962.1_pt1 | contig 10739 bp, 8 predicted proteins | sample 7160111 | NCBI WGS metagenome assembly JABLTP01 (sample SAMN14651227, study PRJNA627086) | human gut metagenome | isolation source: feces | host: Homo sapiens
CGGCATGGACATCATGGGCAAGGCGCTGGAAAAGCAGGCCGGCGGCCAGCTGCAGAAGATCCTGAGCAAGCTGACCGACAGCCCGCTCAAAGGTTTCTTTCTGGGTCTGTGCGTAACGGCCATCATCCAGAGCTCCAGCGCCACCACCGTCATGGTGGTCGGTTTTGTCAACAGCGGCATCATGGAGCTGCATCAGGCCATCGGCGTGATCATGGGCAGCAACGTGGGCACCACCGTCACCAGCTGGATCCTGAGCCTTTCGGGTCTGCAGGGCGACAGTGTGCTGATCAAGATGCTCAAACCCACTTCTTTCAGTCCTTTGCTTGCATTTATCGGCATTTTGCTGTATATGTGTAAGAGTGAGAAGAAAAAAGGTGTGGGCACCATCCTCATCGGCTTTGCCGTGCTGATGACCGGCATGACCACCATGTCCAACGCAGTGCTGCCGCTGCAGGGCGAAGAGTGGTTCACCAGCCTGTTCGTCCGCTTCTCCAACCCCATCCTTGGTGTGCTGGTGGGCGCACTGGTCACCGGCATCATCCAGAGTTCCAGCGCCAGTGTGGGCATTCTGCAGGCACTGAGCGCCACCGGCGTGATCACCTACGGCAGTGCCATCCCAATCATCATGGGCCAGAACATCGGCACCTGTGTCACAGCGCTGATCTCCTCGGTGGGTGCCACCAAGAATGCCCGCCGGGCCGCCATGGTGCACCTGTACTTCAACATCATCGGCGTGACCATCTTCCTGTTTGGTTTCTACGGTCTGAACGCCGTGTGCCACTTTGCCTTTGTGGATTCCACCATTGAAGCCTGGGGCATCGCCGTGGTGCACTCCGCCTTCAACATTCTGGCCACCTTCATCCTGCTGCCTTTTGCCAACGGGCTGGAAAAGCTGGCCATCCTCACCATTCCGGATTCCCCGGAAAAAGAGAGTTTTACCCTGCTGGACGAGCGTCTGCTGAACACCCCGGCTGTGGCCGTGGAGCGCGCCCGCAGCGCCACCGCTGACATGGCAGAGCTGGCCCGCGTGGGCGTGGTGCAGGCCATGAGCCTGACCCACCAGTGGAACGACGAGCTGGCCCAGAAGGTGCGTGACGAGGAAAGCACCGTGGACCGTTATGAGGACGCTCTGGGCACCTACCTTGTCAAGCTGTCCGGCCGCGAGCTGAGCCACGCCGACAGCCAGAGCGTGAATACCCTGCTGCACACCATCAGCGATTTCGAGCGCATCAGTGACCACTCGGTCAACCTGCTGGAATCCGCGGAGGAAATGCACCAGAAGAACATTGAATTTTCCAAGGACGCACAAGAGGAGCTGCAGGTGCTGGAAGATGCCGTGCAGGATATCCTGAGCCGCACCACCGACGCCTTCCGCAAGGGAGACCTGCACCTGGCCAGCAAGGTAGAGCCGCTGGAAGCTGTGGTCAACGAGCTGGTGCGTGCCATCAAGGCACACCACATCGCCCGCCTGCAGACCGGCAGCTGCTCCATTGAGTACGGCTTTGTGCTGGACGATCTGCTGACCAACTACGAGCGTGTGTGCGACCACTGCAGCAATGTAGCTGTTGCCCAGATCGAGGTAGCACAGGACAGTTTTGACACCCACGCTTACCTCAACGATCTGCGCCATGGCAAAGATACCAAGGAGAGCGAAGAATTTCATCGTCGACTGGACAAATACCGGGAGCGGTATCTCTTCCCGGACAATCAATCTGCGGAGGAATTTGACAAATGATCTATATCGTAGAAGATGATGACGCCATCCGTGAGCTGGAGCAGTATGCCCTGCAGTCCAACGGTTATGAAGTGGCCAGCTTTGCCAGTTCCGAACCGTTCTGGCAAGCCATGCGCACCGAAGCCCCGGAGCTTGTGATCCTGGACGTGATGCTGCCCGGCGAGGATGGGTTCTCCATCCTGAAAAAGCTGCGCAACACCCCTTCCCTGCACCGGCTGCCCATCATCATGGTCACGGCCAAATCCAGCGAGCTGGACACCGTGCGTGGGCTGGACTGCGGTGCCGACGACTACATTTCCAAGCCGTTCGGCATCATGGAGTTCCTCAGCCGGGTGCGTGCTTCTCTGCGCCGGGCGGCTCCGGAGGAACGGCCCAATGTGCTCAGCTTCCATGAGATCCTGCTGGACAATGCACGTCACAGCGTGACGGTGAACAACCAGCCTGTCGAACTGACCTACAAAGAATACAGCCTGCTGCGCCTTCTGCTGGAGAACACCAACCTTGTGGTGACCCGCGAGACGATTTTGCAGGTGGTGTGGGGCACCGACATTTCGGTGGAAAGCCGCACCGTGGACATGCACATCCGCACCCTGCGCAAAAAGCTGGGCGATGCCGGACACTACATCTGCACCATCCGCAAGGTGGGCTACAAGCTGGCCGATGACGAGGAGGCTGGAGACGAATGAAGCCGCACAGCATGGAAGAAAAAATCAGCTACCGGCTGTTCCTCATGGGCTTTCTGGGGCTGCTGTTCACCGCAGCACTGTGCATCTTTGTCTTTCACCGGGCTTTTACCGCCCAGGCTTGGGATGACCTGGAAAAAGAGAGCGATCTCATCCGTGCCGGGTATGACCTGACCAGCGAGCCGCAGCAGCTTTCTTTCTTTGTGACCGGCGACCTTCGCATTACGCTGATCTCCCCGGACGGCGACGTGATCTTTGAGTCTGCCACCGATCAGCCCATGGAGAACCATCTTACCCGTCCGGAGATCGTGCAGGCGCTGCAGGGCAGCATCGGCAAGGACATCCGTGATTCCCAGACCATGGGATATGAGACCTATTATTATGCCGTGCAGCTGCCCGGCGGCAACATCCTGCGCGTGGCGCAGGACGCCGAAACGGTGTGGTCGGTCTACGACGGAGCCCTGCCGGCCATCGTGCTGAGCTGCGTTGCCCTGATGTTGGCTGCCGCGATCCTATCCACCCTGCTCACCCGCGCCCTTGTGCAGCCGGTGCTGAACATGACCGAGGATCTGGACCACATTCAGGATAAGGTCCCGTACAAGGAACTGATCCCCTTTGCCGAGAGCATCCATGCCGACCGCATCCTGCGGGAAAACAACGAGAAGATGCGGCAGGATTTCACCGCCAATGTGAGCCACGAGCTCAAGACCCCGCTGACCAGCATTTCCGGGTATGCGGAACTGATCGAGACCGGCATCGCCAAGCCGGAGGATGTGCCCGGTTTTGCCCAGAAGATCCATGGCGAAGCCAGCCGGATGATCCAGCTGGTGAACGATATCCTGCAGCTGTCCAGCCTGGACAACGCCTCCGAGACCTCCTCCATGCCGGAAATGGAGGTCGTGGACCTGCTGGACGTGGTCAAGGAGTGTGTGGAGCGTCAGAAGCTGAACGCCCGCCACGCCTACATCACCCTGACCTATCTGGGCGAGAGCGCACCGGTGCGGGGCAACCGCAATCTGTTGGATGAATTGTGCCAGAACCTGTGTGACAACGCCATCCGCTACAACCGCCCCGGCGGCAAGGTGCAGATCGTGACAGCATGCACCCGGGACGGCCTTTGCAGCCTGACCGTGACCGACAACGGCATCGGCATCCCGCGCGAGTCGCAGAGCAGTGTGTTCGAGCGCTTCTACCGGGTGGACAAGAGCCGCAGCAAGGCCACCGGCGGCACCGGTCTGGGGCTGGCCATCGTCAAGCACATTGCCCTCATCCACGGGGCCCGCATCAAGCTGGAAAGTCAGGTGGACGTCGGCACGACCATCACGGTCACCTTCCCCACGGCATCCTGATTTTTCAAGCACCCAGAAATACAACGTCTGCCTGCAGCTGCGGGCAGGCGTTTTTTGTTGGGTCAACCCCGTCGGGAGAGCCTGTGCACAGCAGACTGTGCTCCCGCAGATGCAGCAGGTCTGTCCCCTGCTGCCAGCAGGAACGTACCACCCCAAGGCAAAGCTCTTCCAACTGTTGACACTGTGCCGCATCCGGCTGCGGCGTGCCGTAGGCCGTCTGGCAGTCCAGACGCAGGGTGGCCGTCTGCTTCCGGAGAGCAACTGAGACGGTGCACCGCCGGATGGTTACACGCTTTCCTTGCAGCCAGAAGGTTCGTCTGCCCGGTGTGCCCGTCAGCAGAAGAAACGCCTCTGTCTCGTTTTCTGTCAGGCGCTGCACCGCACCGCTCCCGGTGCGGAAGGCCCCGCTGCCGGAAACTTCCGGTTCCTCATCCTGCAGGCAAAGCACCGGCAGCAGGCTTTCCCGGTGTGCATACAGCCGTGGCATTGCCGCTGATCTGGCCTTGAGTTTGTCCAGCAGTTTGTCGGGCAGAGTCTCCGTTTTTCCGCACGACTGCAAGAGTATTTCCAGATCAAATTCCGTGCAGGAAAGTCGGGCCGCTGTGCGCCCGCAGCCGCGTTCCAGCACCAGACTCTCATAAGCTGCCAGCACGGCATCCTCCGTCTGCTCCGGGAACAGTACATAATCGCACAGACGATAATCTGCCGTCTGCGGCAAAGTTCCTTCGGCAGCGGCAAGGGCTGTTTCCAATGTCTGCCCTCGGCCATCGGCGATGCGCAGTGCGGCTGAGGCATCGGCTGCGTCGGCTGCCGCTTCCGGTGACTGATACAAAAGCCCCACCGACCAGGTCTGTTCCTTCTGTTCCAGATAAACCACCCGTATCATACTTTTTTCAGTGGTCTCACAGCGCAGGAACAGCAGGCACCAGCCAACAAGCACCGCATAAAGCAGAATTCTGGCCCACCGCTGCTTCATTGCCGCACTTCCTTTCGCTTTTGTATGGCGTACTCCTGCCCCAGCATCCGGACGGCCGTGCACAGCACCCCGATGCGAAAAATCGCGCAGGTCAGCCAGATCAGCAGCAGCGCCGCGTCCAGCCGGGAAAATGTCCCGGTACTCCATGCACGCAGCAATTCCCGCGCCGGGTATGTCCGACCGAACACCAGTGCCATGCCAAGCGTTGCCGCCGTTTGTACAAGGGCTGTGAGAATGGGCAGGCAGACACCACGCCGCTTCTCCCGGCCGCAGAGCAGCGGTACCGCAAAGTATTCCGCATAGACCGGAACGGTGAATGCCGTGCTCTGCGGCGCAGCCTGCGCAAACAGCCCGGCCCAGTGCATCTGCCGGGCCAGCCCCAGCAGACACACCGCGCTTCCCACCGCCACAAACCACCACAACACCTGCGCCGGGGCACCCCATGCGCGGGCAGGCATCTGCCAGCCCACCCAGAGCAGCAGCGGCAAAAACCCCAGCAATGCCAGCGAAGAAAACTCTTCCCGGCAGATTTGCAGAGCCTTCCAGAATGTTCCGGCCAGTTCCACCGCCAGCCAGACCTGCAGGCAAAATGCAGCTGCCCAGGCGGCAGGCTTTGGCGGGCCGGACTGCCAGAACCGACTGGCCAAAGCAGAAAGTATCATCAGCAGTACTGCAGCCAGCACCTCCTGCCAGAGGAGTGCCCGGGACGAACTGCATACCGGCAGACGCTCTGCCGCCGCGGCAAAGATGCTGAGGGTCACTGCCGGCAATGAAAATTTGTCCTGCGTTTTATTCATGCGCGGGGCCTCCGTTTCTGCCAGATGTTGAACCCCTTGCGGGACAGGTGCCGATAGTTGCGCCGGATGACGCCGTCCTCGGCCAGCGGGCTTTGCGGGAACGGATGCTGTGCAAGATACGGCACCCCAAGCATCCCGGTGCCGGACAGGCTGAGCAGCAGCACAAAAAAAGCCCCGGCCAGTCCCACCGGCCCGGCAAGCCCCGCAGCCACCACTACGCCGATGCGCAGCAGGGTGGCCGGTTCGTACAAAGCGGGCGTGACGAACACCGCAATGGACGTAATGCTGGCCACAAAGATGACCGGGGTGCTCATCAGGCCGGTGGCAATGGCGGCATCGCCCAGAATGAGGGCGGCCACCAGACTGACCGAATGCCCCAGCGACTGCGGCATCCGCAGCCCGGCCTCCCGGATAACTTCCAGCAGCAGGATGACCAGCAGCATTTCTGCAAACAAGGGCAGCGGCGTAGCCTTTTCGGCGGCTTCGATCTTATACAGCAATTGGGGCGGGATCAGCTCCGGCAGATAGACCGCCAGACAAACGAACGCCCCCGGCAGAAAGACCGTGAGGTAAAAGGAAGCATAGTTCAGCACCCGCAAGAAGGAGGCGAACACAGCAGTGGACGCGTAGTCGTCCAAGCATTCAAAGTTTTCACAGAAGAGCGCCGGCAGCACCATGGCCGACGGGCTGCCGTTGACCAGCACTACAATGCGGCCCTCACATAGTTTGGCCGAAGCCGCCGCCGGGCGCTGGGTGTAGCTGACCGGAGTGAACAGCCGTGCCCGGCTGGGCAGAAGCCACGGTACAAAATAGCTGCTGTCCAGCAGCAGCTCCGGCTTTGCAGCGGCAAGGGTCTGCCGTACCTGGCGCACCATGGCGGGGTCTGCTTTGCCCCTGCAGTAGCAAATAGCGTACTCTGTCCCTGCGGCGGTGTCGGCCTGCGCCACCTCCAACACCAGATCATCGGTGCGGACCAGACGACGCAGCAGGCTCAGGTTCACCCGCAGCAGGTCGGCAAAGCCTTCCCGCGACCCGCGCAGGTTGCCCTCTCCTTCCGGCTCGTCCACCGAGCGGTACTTGAGGGCCTGCACCGAAAAAGCAATGCCTTTCGCGCAGCCATCCAATAGCAGCACTGCCATGCCTGCCGTTAACCGCTTGACAAGATCCGGCAGATCCTCCACCGGGGTGCTCTCGGCCGGGGAAGCGGAACCATGCAGGATGTGCTCATACACTTCCTGCCCGGTGCATGGGCAGGGCTGCTGCAGCGCCTGCCGACTGGCCGCGTCCAACAGCAGCTCCCACAGCGAATCCAGGCTGGCCATGCCGTCAAACAGCACAATGCAGCCCCGGCAATGATAAATCATGATTTCCTTGGCATAATAATCCGCAGAGGCACCGAACCGGGCGTCCAGCTCTGCCAGATTTTCGGCCAGATGCAACGACAACTGCTGCACACAACATCCACTCCTTTGCACAGCAGTATGCCCGCCCGGAGCCGGTTCCATACCGGCGGGTGCCGACAGGAGGTTTCTACGATGAAGTTGTTGATCTTCCGCACGATTTTGATCTACCTGTGCGTGCTGTTTGCCATGCGGCTGATGGGCAAGCGTCAGCTGGGGGAACTGCAGCCCGAAGAGCTGGTGTCCACCATCCTGATCTCCAATCTGGCGTCCATCTCCATTGAATCGGAGGATGTTCCGGTGACGGCCAGCCTGATCCCACTGTTTCTCATTGCTGCGCTGGAACTGCTGGGCTCGGCGCTGAGCTTCCGCAGCCAGAAGTTTTTCAATCTGTTGTCCGGGCGGCCCAAAACCGTGATCCTGAACGGAGAGATCGACCAGAACGCTCTGCGCACCCTGCGCCTGACGGTGGCCGACCTGATGGAAGCGCTGCGCGGCAAGGACGTCTTTGATCCGCGGGATGTGTCCTACGCGGTCATTGAGACGAACGGGACTCTTTCGGTGGCATTGCGGCCGGAAAAGGAACCTGCGCGGCTGTCCGATCTGCAGCTGCGGGTGGAGCACTGCCACGCAACCATCCCCTTTGTGCTGGATGGGCAGGTGCTGGAGGACAACCTGCACTGGTGCGGCAAAGACCGTGCCTGGCTGGAACGCACGGCGCAGGCCAATACCCTGCTGCCGCAGGAAATCCTGCTTCTTGTCGGCAATGAGACCGAGGACTATTTTCTTTTGAAAAAGGAGCGCCGCGCTACGGTGCATGAGGGCCGGAAATGAAACGGATCTATGCCTGCTTTGCCATCGTGGCCGCTTTGCTGGCCACTGCCTTTTACAGCAGCTTTCAGGTACAACGCTTTGCCGATGACATTTCCACCGACCTGGACTGTGCCATTGAGGCCATCCGCACCAGTGACCTGCCCACCGCCCGGCAGGCACTGGCCCGCGGAGCCGACCGGTGTGACCGGATGCGGGAAAAGATGAACCACCTGCTGCGCACGGAAGATTTTACCGAGCTGGAAGCAGCCCTGCGCACCGCCGACGGGCACCTGGAGCAGAACGCCCCCGAAGAAGCCTTTGGGGAGCTGCGCCGGGCACAGGTACGGGTGGAAACACTGCAATGGCTGGCCCGGCGGTTTGTGTAAACACAAAAAGCACCGCTTCCCTGCTGCTGTACAGAGAAAGCGGTGCTTTGCAAATTACGGGTTACTGTGCGTCCTTCCGGTCGCCCATGAGCTTTTTCAGTTCATTGAAAAAGCTCTCCACGTCGGCAAACTGCCGGTAGACCGAGGCAAAGCGGACATAGGCCACCTCGTCGATCTTTTTCAGTTCCTGCATGGTCAGCTCCCCGATGCGCACGCTGGGGATCTCGCGGTCGTAGGAACTGAGCAGGGTCTGCTCGATGCTGGTGACCGCGCGCTCAATGGCCTCGTAGCTCACGGGGCGCTTGGCGCAGGCCCGCAGCATGGCATTCAGCAGCTTCTGCCGGTCAAACGGCTCCCGGGAGTTGTCCTTTTTGATGACCACGAGCGGGACTGTTTCCACCACCTCGTAGGTCGTGAACCGCATATGGCAGCTCAGACATTCCCGGCGGCGGCGGATGCGCTCACTGTCTTCGGTAGGGCGCGAGTCGATCACCTTGGATTCCTCAGCACCGCAATAGGGACATTTCATGTTCTGTTCCTCCTGAACCTCTGCGGGAATTTTGCGTCAGGCCTTTTTGCCGGACTTGGGGCTGCGCTCGCTCCACAGCATCCATGCCGAGGTGGAGACGCACAGCGAAGTGTACACGCCGCTGATCATGCCCATCATCAGCGGGAAGGCAAAGGTAAAGATGCTGTCCAGACCGTAGAGCTTTGCCACGATGCACAGCACACCCAGTGCCATCACGGTAGTGATGGTGGTGATGAGGGTACGGCGGGCAGACTGGTTGACCGAACGGTTGACCAGCTCTTCAAAGCTGGCCTTCTTGCCCATCAGGGCGCGGTTCTCGCGGATGCGGTCGTACACCACGACGGTATCGTTGATGGAGTAACCCAGAATGGTCAGCATGGCCGCAATGAAGTTGCCGTCCAGCGGAGTGCGCAGCAGTACAAAGGTGCCAAACACCACCATCAGGTCGTTCACCAGTGCCAGCACAGCCATCATGCCGCCGGTCAGGCCGCCGATGTTCTTGAAGCGCAGGGCGATGTACAGCAGGATGAGCACCAGTGCAAACACCACGGCAACCAGACTCTTCTGCAGGAACTTGGTGCCCATGGCAGCGCTGACGTTGCTCAGGGACAGCTGCGCGAAGTTGTTGTCCGGGTAAGTCTCGTTCAAAGAGTCCAGCAGAGCCTCCACCTGATCGGTGGTCACGGTCTCGGTGCCGGGCATGGAGATCTTCAGGGTCTGGTCACCGGTGGCCACATTCTCGCCGGTCTGCAGGGTCAGGCCGGTGTTCTCCAGTGCATCGGAGGCGGTCTGCTGCACCTGTGCCATCTCAAAGCTGCCGTCGTAGCTTAGGGTGATCATGGCACCGCCGGTGAACTCGGTGTCCAGATGGACACCGAACACCACAGCACACAGCACGATGGCTGCCATCAGGCAGGAGGAAAAGACCAGGAACTTTTTGCGCAGACCCACAAAATTGATCTGCTTTTTCTCGGTCTCATCCTTGCCCAGCTTGGCAGCACCGTACAGCCAGGGGTTGCGCAGAGCCTTGATGGAGGCCGCACCGCAGATCATGACGCGGGTGGCAAACACGCCAAACACGAAGTTGAGCAGCACGCCGGTCAGCAGCGTGTAGCCAAAAGCATAAATGGTACCGGCGGTGGAGGGGCCAAAGGCAAAGAACACAAAGTGCAGTGCCTTGGCAAACAGGCCGTCCGAGGGGCCGAAGGCACCCATCAGCACGATGGCCACGATGACAATGGTCACGTTGCCGTCAATGATGGGGGTCAGGCCGCGGGCAAAGCCGCTCTTCAGTGCGCCGTCCAGGGACTTGCCATTCTTCAGCTCTTCCTTGATGCGCTCGGCCGTAATGACGTTGGCGTCCACGCCCATGCCAATGGCCAGAATGATACCGGCAATGCCGGGCAGCGTCAGGGTAAAGCTCTCAAACACCGGGAAGTAGCCGGAAACAAAGGCCAGCGTAGCGGCCACCTGACCGGCCAGTGCAATGCAGGCCAGAAAGCCCGGCAGACGGTACAGCACCGTCATGAACACCACGATCAGTGCAAAGGCGATGACACCGGCCAGCACCATGGCGCTCAGGCTGTTTTCGCCCAGGCTGGGGCTGACGGTGGAGTAGCTGTCCACCTTGAGGGCAAAGGGCAGTGCGCCGGAGTTGATCTGGCGGGCCATCTTGACCACGGCATCCTGCGTGAAGGGGTTGGAAGCCGAACTGGTGATGATGGCCTCGCCATCGGTGATGGCCGCGTTGACGGTGGCCGTGCTCACATTCTCGTCATCCAGCCAGATGCTGATGGTGCCGTTGGAAGCAGCTAGACGGGTGGTGGCCTCACCAAAGGCCTTGGCACCCTCGTCGGTGAACTTCAGGGACACATAGTACTCCGAAGCACCGCCGCTGGTCACCGGGCCGTACTGGGCCGCAGCACTTTCGATCATGGAACCGTCCAGGATCAGGTCACCGTCGGCGCTGCTGCCCTCGCGGAAGGTCAGATAGGCCGTGGTGCCGATCTCCTGAATGGCAGATTCCGGCTCCTTTTGGCTGTGGGCGTAAAAGATGTCCACATCCGGGCAG
>JABLTP010018588.1_pt1 | contig 10731 bp, 8 predicted proteins | sample 7160111 | NCBI WGS metagenome assembly JABLTP01 (sample SAMN14651227, study PRJNA627086) | human gut metagenome | isolation source: feces | host: Homo sapiens
CCCAGCTCTTCGATCTCGGTCATATTGAACTGGGTGACAGGCAGGCCGTCGTTGGTGGCCAGGGGCAGATAATAGTCTGTCGGTTCCGGGGTAATGACGACTCCGGCCGCATGGGTGGAGGCGTGGCGGGGCATGCCTTCAACTTTCAGCGCAGTGTCGATAAGTTCTGTGACCTGCGGGTCGCTGTCGTACATCCGCTTGAGCTCCGGTGAGACCTCCAAGGCGCGTTTCAGCGTCATTTTCAGCTCCATCGGCACCTGCTTTGCCACCACATCCACGCTCTGATAGGGCATACCCATCACGCGGCCCACATCGCGGATGGCGTTGCGGGCGGCCATGGTGCCAAAGGTGACGATCTGGGCCACATGGTCTGCGCCGTACTTCCGGTTGACGTAGTCGATGACCTCCTGACGGCGCTCATAGCAGAAATCGACGTCAAAATCGGGCATACTGACGCGCTCGGGGTTCAGGAATCGCTCGAAGATGAGGTTGTAGCGGATGGGGTCGATGTCAGTGATGCCTACACAGTAAGCCGCGATGCTGCCCGCGCCCGAGCCACGGCCCGGGCCTACCGGAATGCCCTGACTCTTGGCGTAGTTGATATAATCCCAGACAATGAGGTAGTAGTTGGTATAGCCCATCGACTTGACCACGTCAATCTCATAGGTCAGGCGGTCCTTATTGGACTGTGGGACGTCCGAGCCGTAGCGGCGCTCGAGGCCGTCCCAGCAGAGCTTCTCGAAAAACTCCTGATTGTCCATCCCGTTCGGGGCTTTGTAATATGGAATTTTGGTGTGTCCAAAGTCGAAGTCAAAATTGCACTGGTCCGCAATTTTCTGGGTGTTGGCGCAGGCTTCCGGCACCATTGCGAACAACTCGTACATTTCATCCGTCGTTTTGACGTAGAATTCGTCGGTCTGGAACTCCATCCGGTCGGCGTCCTGAATGGTCTTGCCGGTCTGGATGCAGAGCAGGATGCTCTGCATCTTGGCGTCATCCTTCCGCAGATAGTGGGAGTCGTTGGTGGCTGCCATCGGGATGCCGGTCTCCCGCGCCAGTTTGATGAGCTGGGGCAGGACGATAGTATCCTCTTCGAGGCCGTGGTCCTGCAGTTCGATGTAGTAATTGCCCTTGCCGAACAGCTCCTGATACCACAGGGCCGTGGACTTTGCCCTCTCGTAGTCTCCCGCCAGAATGGCTTGCGGGATCTCGCCTGCGAGGCAGGCAGACAAACAGATAAGCCCCTCGTGATACTGCTCGAGAAGCTGCTTGTCTACACGGGGCTTGGAATAAAAGCCCTCCACGAAGGCAGCGGACACCATCTTGATGAGGTTCTTATAGCCTGTCTCATTCTTGCAGAGCAGGATAAGATGGTTGTTGCCGTCGATTTTGTTGACTTTATCGAAGCGGGTACGGGTGGCCACATAGACCTCACAGCCGATGATAGGCTTGATGCCTGCCTTTTTTGCGGCCTTATAGAACTGGACACAGCCGTACATGACGCCGTGGTCCGTGATGGCGATGGCGCTCTGACCACACTCCTTGACGCGGTCCATAAGCTGGTCGATACGGCAGGCACCGTCCAGCAGGCTGTATTCGGTATGGATGTGGAGATGAACGAAGTCTCTCCCCTGACGGTTCCCTTCGGTCACATCGCTCATGCTCCTGCCTCCTCTGTTTCAGTGTGTTCTTCGAGCCGCTGACGCAGGGCGTCGGCCAGCGCTTCCAGCTTTTTCATCCGGTGAGAAAGACCCGATTTGCTCATGGGCGGGTCAAAGCATCCGCAGAGCGCCGCCAGCGATAAATCAGGATATTCCAGCCGCCGGGCTGCTGCCTGCTGCAGCGCCTCGGGCAGCGTTTCCAGCGCCCCCTGCTCTTCCAGAAAGCGGATGGCTTTGAGAGTCTGGGCGTTGGCACGGGCCGTCTTGCCCAGGTTTGCGGTGTCACAGTTGGTGTGGCGGTTGATTTGGTTGCGCATCTGCTTGACAGCCTTCTGGGCGCTGAGCTGGGCCGATGCCTCTGCCGCCCCCATAAAGGAAAGGATGCGCTCTACGTTGTCGCAGCTCTTGACGTAAACAAGGTTCACGCCGTTGCGGCGGGTGCGGTGGGGTGCAAACTCGTGCTCCGCCAGCAGGGCTTCGAAGTCGCGCGCAAGGTTCGTGCGACTGGTGAGAAACTCGATGTTATACTCCTTTTGCGGGTCAGTGACCGTGCCGCTGCACAAAAAAGCTGCCCCGATGTACGCGCTGACGCACGTCTGGCAGCGAATCAGTCTGGGGTCTATCTGCAGGCTCGTCTCGGTGCCGGTGGTGCCGAAAAGCTCGTGCATCCGCGCCACCTGCTCCGGTGCGCGGATGCTGAACTCATAGACCACCCCGCTGGGACGCTGCTTCTCGATGATGTCACCCTGTACGCCGCAGCGCGCAAACAGCTGGGAAGCCACCTGCGTCGTCAGCTCCTGTTCCGTCTGCAGCACCAGCCCGCTGGCGTCGAAGTACTTGGCGAAGCAGGCAATTCCATAGGCAGCAGCGCGGACGCAGCAGTCCTTCTGCAAACTGCGCCGGGCGATCTCCTCCCTTGCCTGAGATGCAAAACTCATGATGTGTTTATCCTTTCAACGGACAGAATCGCGGTGCTGGATGCCGGGCTTGTAGCCAAGCTTTTCGCAGTATTCCGCGATTTTCCGCGCAAATGTGATGGAGCGATGCTTGCCGCCGGTGCAGCCCACTGCGATGGTGAGCTGGCTTTTGCCTTCCTTGACGTAGAGCGGAAGAGCATATTCCAGAAACGATTCATAGCGCTTCAAAAGCTCCTGCGCCTCCGGGTGGCTCATGACAAAATCAACGACCTCTTCATCAAGACCCGTTTTATGCTTCAGTTCCGGGACATAAAACGGGTTGGGCAGACAGCGGACATCCAAAACAAGATCCGCCTCCGGTGGGATGCCGAACTTGAAGCCGAAGGACATGACTGTCAGACGCATGGCGCTCTTCGCGCCGCCGTTCTGGTTGAACAGGTTGCAGATGCGCTCTTTGTTCTGCGAGGTAGAGAGCAGGCCGGTATTGATGGTATAATCTGCCCGGTCTTTGAGGGGCTGCAAGATCTCGCGCTCCCTGCGGAAGGCTTCCCGGGTGGAAAGGCCGTCGGAAATGCTCATCGGATGGCGGCGGCGCGTCTCACTGTAGCGGCGCATCAGCACATCGTCCGGGGCATCAAGAAACAAGATCTCATATTCTATCCTCTGCGCATCCAACTGAGAAAGAGCTTCTTCGATCTCTTCCGGCGTGCGGCAGCCGCGGATGTCCATGCAGAGAGCCACCCGCTTGAGCTGGTTGTCACCCGCTTTCGAAAACGCCGTGATGCTGGGCAGCAGTGCCGCCGGGATGTTATCAATGCAGAAAAAGCCGATGTCTTCCAGTGCATTCATGGCGACAGATTTGCCTGCACCGGAAAGGCCGCTGACGATGAGAAGATTCATTTTGCACGCCTCTTTCTTTTATGCTTTCACCACACGAATTTCTTTTTTGAGGTCGTAGCCGGTCTTTTCTTTCACGATGGCACGCACCTCATCGCACAGAGCCAGCACATCTGAACAGGTCGCTCCACCCAGATTGACTACAAAGCCACAGTGCTTGTCACTGACGGCTGCGCCGCCATGGCGGTAGCCCCGCAGACCGCACTGGTCGATGAGGGCTGCCGCAAATGCGCCCACCGGCCGCTTGAAGGTGCTGCCGGCGCTGGGCTTGTCGAGAGGCTGTTTGTCTTTGCGACGGGCCATCAGGTCGTCCATCCTGGCGCGGATGTCGGCGGCATTGCCTCTTGCAAGGTGGAACTTTGCCGAGAGGATGCAGCCGCCGTTTTCTTCGAAAATGCTGTGGCGGTAGCTGAGGTCGAGCTGTTCTGCCGGTACCTCAACGCTCTCCCCTTCTGCGGTCAGATACCGCACGGAGACCAGCACGTCCTTCATCTCGCCGCCGTAAGCTCCGGCGTTCATGTAGACAGCACCGCCCACCGTACCCGGGATGCCGTAGGCGAACTCAAGACCGGTGAGGCTGTTTTCCAGCGCCGTCATGCAGAGCGACGAGAGCATCTTGTCCGCACCGACAACGACAGCATCGTAAGTCAGGGCCGGATCTTTGCCCGGGAAACAGATGTTTTCAAGAATACCGATCGCGCTCTTCATGGCCGATACATTGATGACAGCTCCCCGGTAGCCCGCATCCTCAAACAGGATGTTGCTGCCGTTGCCAAGCAGATAATATTTGACGTTCGCTTCCTTCGCCAGCTTGATGGCGGCGCAGAGCTGCGCCTCATTTTCCGGCAGGATAAAGACATCTGCCGGGCCGCCGATGCGGAAAGTGCAGTGCGCGCTGAGCGGCTCATTTTCTTTGTATGCAATGCCCGCAGCGGACAAAGCCTGTTTCAATCGTTCCATTCGTTCTCCCTCTATCGGTAGAAAATCAGTCCATCGTGTCGTTCAGGCCCAGACGGATGAGCAGCTCCTTGGCGGCGTTATAACCCATCTTCTTCTGGCGGTTATTGATAGCCGCGGTTTCCAGCACGACTGCGAGGTTGCGTCCGGGCGAAACGGGGATGATGGTGCTGGGGATGTTGACGCCCAGAATGTCATAATACTCGCTTTCCAAGCCGGTGCGCTGATAGTTTTTGGTGGGGTCCCATGCTTCCAGCTGGACGACGAGGTCGAGGCTTTCACTCACCTTGACCGCGCCCACACCGAACACGCGGGCCACATTGACGATGCCGATGCCGCGCAGCTCAATGAAGTGGCGGATGTTTTCCGGCGCAGTACCCATGATCTGACGGTTGGAGACCTTGCGCAGCTCCACGGCATCGTCAGCGACGAGGCGGTGACCGCGCTTGACCAGCTCGATGGCCAGCTCGCTCTTGCCGATGCCGCTGTCGCCGAGAATGAGGATGCCTTCACCGTAAACTTCCACCAGCACGCCGTGGCGGGTGATGCGGGGAGCCAGTTCAAGGTTCAGCACGCTGATGAGGCTGCCCATCATGGTGCAGGTCGTCTCGTTGGAGCGCAGCAGGGCTACCCCGTGCTGCTTTGCAAGCTCCTGCATCTCCGGGAAGGGTTCCAGCTCCTCGTTGCGGCAGAGGATGACGGCCGGAGGCTGCTGGCGGAACAGCTGGTCAAGGCGCTCACGGCGCTTTTCCGCCGTAAGACCGGCCAGAAAGTTCATCTCCGCAAGGCCCATGATCTGTAAGCGCAGCTTATCGAAATAATCGTAGTAACCGGCCAGAAACAGGCCGGGACGGTTGACCTCTGCGATCTCGACGCTGATCTTATCCAAATCGCAGGGCGTATAGATAACCTCGAGGCTGACCTTCTCGACCAGCCGCTTGAGCGAAACGGCGAAATTCCCCATTCGTTTTTCCTCCTGCATCCTCTGTGCTCTGCCATACCAAAAGGCAGCACAGTTTATCCTTCCTTATATTATAATCGAGACGGGCAGCAAAAACAACAATTCTTTCAGGAATCTTTTCTGGTTTTGCGCCAGCGCTTGCATCCGGGGGCCAAAACCATATAATAGGAGGCAGGGATAGAGTTTACTTTACATGAGTTTTACATTTCGCCGGTTTCCGATTTTACATTCCACTCGTATACTCATAATCAGGGATAGGACCGGTGAAATCCAGTGCAGGTCTTGTAAAAAGCTGAGACATGATCCTGCACGGGTCCTCTACGGCCGCTGTCGATGTATAAACGCAAGCTTCAACAAGTGAGGAGTAAAACATGACTCTATTCAATGTCTTTTCTCTGCTGGGCGGTCTGGCTCTGTTCCTGTTCGGCATGGACATCATGGGCAAAGCCCTTGAGAAACAGGCCGGCGGCCATCTGCAGAAGATCCTGAGCAAGCTGACGGATAACCCCCTCAAGGGCTTCTTCCTCGGTCTGTGCGTGACCGCCATCATCCAGAGTTCCAGTGCTACCACCGTCATGGTGGTCGGCTTCGTCAACAGCGGCATCATGGAGCTGCATCAGGCCATCGGCATCATTATGGGCAGCAATGTGGGTACCACTGTCACCAGCTGGCTGCTGAGCCTTTCCGGCCTGCAGGGCGACAGCATCTGGATCCAGATGCTCAAGCCCACCTCCTTCAGCCCCATTCTCGCCTTCATCGGCATCCTGCTCTATATGGGCAAGAATGAGAAGAAAAAGGGCATCGGCACTATCCTCATCGGCTTTGCCATCCTGATGACCGGCATGACTACCATGTCCAATGCCGTCGAGCCCCTGCAGGGTGAGGCATGGTTCACCAACCTCTTCGTCCGCTTCTCCAATCCCATCCTCGGCGTTCTGGTGGGCGCACTGGTCACCGGCATCATCCAGAGTTCCAGCGCCAGCGTCGGCATCCTGCAGGCACTGAGCGCTACCGGCGTCATCACTTACGGCAGCGCTATCCCCATCATCATGGGTCAGAATATCGGCACCTGTGTCACCGCGCTGATTTCTTCTGTGGGCGCAAATAAGAATGCCCGCCGTGCCGCCATGGTCCACCTCTACTTCAACATCATCGGTGTCACGGTCTTTCTGGCCGGTTTCTACGGTCTGAACGCCGTGGTCCACTTTGATTTTGTGAACGAGACCATCGCCGCCTGGGGCATTGCTGTGGTCCACTCCGCCTTCAACATCGCGGCCACCCTCATCCTTCTCCCCTTCGCAAATGGTCTGGAAAAGCTGGCCATCCTCACCATCCCCGACGACGCCGAAAAAGAGAGCTTTGCTCTGCTGGATGAGCGTCTGCTGAAGACCCCGGCTGTGGCCGTGGCCCGCGCCCGCTCTGCTACAGCTGACATGGCCGAGCTGGCCCGTGTGGGCGTCATGCAGGCCATGAGCCTGACCCACACCTGGGATGATACGCTGGCCCAGAAAGTCCGGGATGAGGAGAGCAAAGTTGACCAGTACGAAGATGCTCTCGGCACCTATCTGGTCAAGCTGTCCAGCCGTGAGCTGAACCATGCGGACAGCCAGAGCGTGAATACTCTGCTCCACACCATCAGCGATTTCGAGCGCATCAGCGACCACTCCGTGAACCTTCTGGAATCCGCACAGGAGATGCACACCAAGGAGATCAACTTCTCCACCGACGCCCGCGAAGAGCTGCAGGTGCTTGAGGACGCCGTGCAGGACGTGCTGAACCGCACCACTGACGCCTTCCGCAAGGATGACCTGCATCTGGCAAGCAAGGTCGAACCTCTGGAGACCGTCGTGGACGAGCTGGTGCGTGCCATCAAGGCACGGCACGTCGCCCGCCTGCAGGCCGGCAGCTGTTCCATCGAGTATGGCTTCGTGCTGGAAGACCTGCTGACCAACTACGAGCGCGTCTGCGACCACTGCAGCAACGTGGCAGTTGCCCAGATCGAGGTGGCACAGGACAGCTTCGACACCCACGCCTACCTCAACGACCTGCGCAGCGGCCATGCCTCCACCAAGGAGAGCGAGCAGTTCCAGCGCCGCCTGAACCGCTACCGTGAGCGCTATCTCTTCCCCGACGAAAACGTCACCGAAACGGAGGACAAACAGGCATGATCTATATCGTAGAAGACGATTCAGCCATCCGTGAATTAGAGCAGTATGCATTACAGTCCAACGGCTACGAGGCCGTGGGCTTCGAGTCCTCGGAGCCGTTCTGGCAGGCCGTCCACACCACGCCGCCGGAACTGGTCATCCTGGACGTGATGCTCCCCGGTGAGGACGGCTTCTCCATCCTGAAAAAGCTCCGCGCCGCCCCTTCCCTGCGGCGTCTGCCCATCATCATGATAACAGCCAAGTCCAGCGAGCTGGACACCGTGCGCGGCCTCGACTGCGGTGCAGACGACTACATCACCAAGCCCTTTGGCATCATGGAGTTCCTGAGCCGGGTGCGGGCAGCCCTCCGCCGGGCAGAGCCCGAGGCACGGCCCAACGTCTACAGCTTCCGGGAGATCCTGCTGGACAATGCCCGCCACAGCGTCACTGTCAGCGGCGCACCGGTGGAGCTGACTTACAAAGAATACAGCCTGCTCCGCCTGCTGCTGGAAAACACCAACCTTGTCGTCACCCGCGAGACCATTTTGCAGGTGGTGTGGGGTACTGACATCTCGGTGGAGAGCCGGACCGTGGATATGCACATCCGCACCCTGCGCAAAAAGTTGGGCGACGCCGGAAAGTACATCTGCACAGTACGGAAAGTGGGCTACAAGCTGACGGACAGCGAGGAGGAGCTCGAGCAATGAAACCACGCAGCATGGAAGAAAAAATAAGTTATCTGCTGTTTCTGATGGGATTTGCGGGGCTGGTGTGTACCGCTGCGCTCTGCATCTTTGTGTTCCACAAGGCGTTCCGGGAGCAGGCCTGGACAGCCCTCGAGCGGGAAGCCGACCTTGTGGCTGCCGGCTGTGTGCAGGTGGACGCCCCCAGCCAACTGGAAACTTATGTGGACGGCTCGCTGCGCATCACTCTCATTGCCTCGGACGGCAGTGTGCTTTTTGAGTCGGCCACCAACCAACCGATGGAGAACCATCTGAGCCGCCCCGAGATACAGCAGGCCATGAAGAGCGGTGTGGGCCGCGACTGCCGCGACTCCCAGACGCTGGGCTATGAGACTTATTATTACGCCATGCTGCTGACGAACGGAGACATCCTCCGGGTGGCGCAGGACTCTGAGACTATCTGGTCGATTTATGACGCCGCTCTGCCTGCCATCGTGCTGAGCTGTTTCCTGATGATGGGCGCAGCCGCCATCATTGCCGGACTGCTGACCAAGAGCCTTGTCCAGCCTGTGCTCAAGATGACCGATGACCTTGATCACATCCAGGAGAATGTCCCCTACAAGGAGCTTATCCCCTTTGCCGAGAGCATCCACTCCGACCGGATGCTGCGGGAAAATAACGAGAAAATGCGGCAGGAGTTCACGGCCAATGTCAGTCACGAGCTGAAAACGCCTCTGACCAGCATCTCCGGTTATGCAGAGCTCATCGAGACCGGCATTGCAAAACCCGAGGATACGCCGGGTTTTGCCCGCAAGATCCATGTAGAGGCCAGCCGGATGATCCAGCTGGTCAACGATATTCTGCAGCTCTCCCACCTCGACAATGTGAGCGAGACGGGTGCTGCGCCTGCAATGGAAACGGTCGATCTGTTGGATGTGGCCCGCGAGTGCGTGGAGCGCCAGAAGGTCAACGCCCGGCACTCCTATATCTCCCTGACCTACCTCGGCGAAAGCGCCCCTGTGACAGGCAGCCGCAGCCTGCTGGATGAGCTGTGCCAGAACCTCTGCGACAACGCCATCCGCTACAACCGCCCTGGCGGAAAAGTCCAGATCATCACGGCTTGCACCCGGGACGGTCACTGCACCCTGACCGTGAAGGACAACGGCATCGGTATCCCGAAAGAGGCGCAGACCAGCGTGTTCGAGCGCTTCTACCGAGTGGACAAGAGCCGCAGCAAAGCCACTGGCGGCACTGGTCTGGGTCTGGCTATCGTCAAACACATCGCCCGCATCCACAACGCCCGCATCAAGCTGGACAGCGTTGTGGACGAGGGTACCACCATCACCGTGATCTTCGAAACGGCTTCTTAACATTTCATGAGCTTCACGTCTGCCCGAATTTCAGGGCAGACGTTTTTTGTTGTAAGCGCAAAATGACCGTCACACAGCGCTTGATGCGCACCGAGTCCGGAGATGTCCAGCCCCAGCGTCCAGCAGCGGCGGACGGTGTCCACACAGAGAGCTTCCAGTTCTGCTTCGGCGTCGGCGGGCAGGGCATTATTGCGTGAGAGCGCGTTCACCCGGAGAAGGAAGCGCTCCCCTTCCCGCTCCACGCCGCAAAAGGCCCGGCGCAGGCGGAGCGGCCCGGCTTCCAGTGCAAAGCGATGCTCCCCTGTATCCGTCCAGCTTTTGCCCTGCAATAAGAGCGCCATTTCCGTCTGGGACTCGGTCAGATGGCCGGTCTGTTCCGGGGTGATGATGAGGGCTTCGGGCCTGCAATGTGCATCCTCGTCTTCCAGCTCCACGACAGGCAGGATGAAGCCGCTGCTCTGCTGATAGAGCCGGGGCGCGGCCGGGGCAGCGTTTTTGATGCATTGCAGGAGATTTTCAGGCAGGACGTCTGATTCATCGGCCCGCTCTTTCAGTATCTCTACCGAAAAACTTCTCCCAAACACGCGGGACGCCAGCCGCCCGTAGGGTCGATGGAGAAACAGTTCTTCACAGGCAGACAGCGTTCGCCGTACCGAATCCTGTCCGGCCAGAAGATATTCGCAGAGCCGCCAGTCCGCCCGCTGGGGCAGAGCTTTCTCAGCGGCAGAAATGGCAGAAGAAAGCTCGGGGCCTCGGCCAATACAGAGGCGAATGGCGGCTTCAGCCTCGGAGGAATCGGCGGAAGCCACCGGGAACTGGTACAGCAGGCCCACCGTCCAGCTGTCACCGTTTGTCTCGACGAGAAGGGCGCGTATCATGCTTTTTTCGGTGTTGTCCCAATGCAAAAAGAGGCAGAGCCAGACGATGAGGACGCCTGCGGCCATCAGCCGCAGCCAGCCCCGGCGGGTCATCGTGCAGCCTCCGCATTTACAGGCCCTTCGGCAAGGCGCTCACAGAGCAGCCGAACGGCACGGACGATAAAGCCGAAGCGGAAGATCGCCGCCGCCAGCCAGAGGAGCAGGAACGCGGCATCAAAGCGGGAGATGCCGCCGAAGCTCCACGCCCGCAGCAGCTCATA
>JABLTP010051629.1_pt1 | contig 10700 bp, 9 predicted proteins | sample 7160111 | NCBI WGS metagenome assembly JABLTP01 (sample SAMN14651227, study PRJNA627086) | human gut metagenome | isolation source: feces | host: Homo sapiens
TCGAAAACAAAATGAAAAAGATTAGCCGATTTGGATCCATCAACAAGGCTAATCTTCTTTTATTATCTTTTCATGAATAATTCAGGTATTATATTTTTCATTTCATCAATTATTCGTGATATGCAACAATTCAACAGCTCGTTTACAATTGTCTCCATCATAGAAATCAAAGATCTTTTTACGCAATATTTGTCTTTCATTATAGTATGGATCACTTTCAATAGATATATCATCAATAAAAACAAATAAATCTTTTAATTCTTTTATAAAGTGTCCAGCCAAATAATCTTTTGGATCTTCAACAACGAGCCCTAATTTATAATCTTCCACATCACTAAAATCATACGCAATTGGTTTATTACACTGTAAAAAATCATAAGCAGTAGATGAATAATCACTTATTAAAGCATCACAATCTTTCATGAGACGATAATTATCGACTCCTAATTCTTTAACTGTCGTACCCGTCAAAATTCGAATATTTGTCATTTCTTCAACCTCTAAATCACTTAAATCTTGTTTAGGATGAAGCTTTAAAATCAGTAGAATATTAAGTTTTTTTAGATAATCATTTAATTCCTGATATTCAATCTTATTTTTAATTAAAGGAATACCCAAATCACCTATTTGCGTGCTATCCTGTCTTCCATATCCTCCACCCTTTCTGAAAGTAGGCATCCACAAGATTACTTTATTATATTTGTGATTTGTTATTTTATTTAAATCTCCACAATCATTTGAATAAAAATTATCTACATATGGAAAGCCAATAAAACACAATCTTGGATCATTCCCTGTCAAGTTAAATTGATCCGCAAATATATCCTTCAAAAAATGAGATGGCATACAAACATAATCTACCTTATCAGGTACATCTATATATCCTTTGCAATTCTTAAGACCAAATCCGCCATGCCCAAAGTATATAGAAATTTGATCATCTCTTAATTTATCTGAACAATCATTATCCGCGGTTAACCATTTTGCCAACCATCTATAATAATTTTTCTTAAGACTAGGCTTATATTGCATAACATAGGCTACATTTTTTGGTAATTGCACATTAAGAGATTCTTTGTGTTTAATTAGCCAAACAATCTTATACTTTTTATTATATTCATTTTGAATCAAATAATTATAAAAAGCGCCTCCATTTGAATCAAAATCATTATGACTTTCAATCATGATAATATCTTTTAATGGTTTATTTCTTAAGAAAACACCCAATATTTTTTGAAGTACAATATCAATTTTATATTGGTAAATAACTTGTATAGCGTGTTTTACCCCTTTTTCTTGGATATATTTTGCAACATTCATAACACTCAACTCTCCTTAACGTAATGTTTTAAATATTTTTATAATGTCTTTTCTTTTTACGAATACGCACACAAATATTAAAATAGCAAATAAATATCTAACGATTAAATTACTATATGTCAAAGTTAGACCCATCATTATTAATGTGATGCATAATGAAATAATTAGAATCAAGCGATCATTAAAGATTGAATTCTTGTGTAATTTTTCTTTAACAATTTTCTTATAAAAATAATAATGAGCAAATGATAAGAAGACATAACATATTAAAGTCGTATATCCAGCTGCATAGTAACCAAATTTTTTAATAAATATAAAGTTCAAAACTAAATTTAAAACTGCACTTAAAGTTGTAGCAAGAGCAATATAACCTGTTTGTTGATAATAGTATTCTATTGTACTATACAATGAATATAAGAATACAAAGAAAACAGAAATAGCCACCGGTGGAATTACATAAATAGCATCCATATATTTCTTTCCTGCAAAAATGTAAATAACTTCAGGAGCAAATATTACAGTAAACAAGCATAGTAAAGCCATTAAAAATATAATTGGTGCTGTTACTTTCTTTAAATCTTTGACTTCTCCACTCTCTATGGATTTATAAATAAAAGGAGTTAATGAATTGTTTACAGATGTAACAATCAGCATCATCATCGTTGAAATAGTATAGGCCACACTATAAAAAGCTGCTTCACTTTTCCCAACCATATTTCCAATCATCAATCGATCGGATTGATTTAATACATAATTTGATAAATAATGTGGTATTAATGGCAAATTAAAAACTAATGCGTATTTCCAATAATCTTTCACAAAAAATTTCTTTCCTTGCGAAAAAATAAGAATAAATAAAGGTATCATAAAAACTAATTTAGATGCTACATCTGAATAAACTCTTGCTTCCAATTTATATTTTGTGCTGATGACAGAAATGACACCTAAGACAAGGCTTAAAACACTCATGAATATAGTAATCAAAACATATTTCTTATACTTATAATCAAATCTCTGTCTTGCAGCCCAAAATTCTAAAGCTGGCATAAATAATAATTCTAAAAACATCACTATCATTAAAATAGGTGATAAATCAAAAAATTTGGTAAAAAGATCAACTTTCATTAAATATATAATAAAAAAACAAACTGTTATAAAAGTTGTTAATCCCAATTGAGATGATGTAAATCTGTCACGATCTTCTTTATACAAAAGCAATCCTTTTTGATATCCACCTAAAAAGATATTAAGTGAAGTAAATATAATCAAAATACTTACCCATGATTGAAATATTGAAAACGCACCATATTGCGCTGTTGTTAATATTCTAGTAAATACTGGAGTTAAAAATAAAGCCATACCTTTATTGATTACACTGCCAACTGTATACCATAAACTAGCTTTTACAGGTGCAGCTAAATTTTTATATTTTATCAAAGCCTTTTTTACAGAACTCAAAATTAATACCTGTATATCACTTAAGACTTACTACAAAGTCAATTTTATATACAATTCCTTTCTTTCAATCTTGTTTAACCGTTGATTGATAACGTTAATACGACACTAAATTATAAAATTTACATATTATTTTTTCTATTATGACCTAAATAAATATACAATACTAATAAAAACGTGGCACCAGATTCATTGATGAAAGTTGATTCCACTAAGGAAGATATAATCATATATCCAAATAATAAATATGTAGCGTTTAAAGAGTATGTAAATTTAGAATACCTATGTCTTAAATCTCTAAAAACTTCAAGCAAAATATATATAAAGATAATGAAACCAAAAACACCAAACTGCACATAATAATAAGGCCATTGAGCATCACCAATATCTACATAGTCTTTGGGATTTACACCTGGTTTTAAATCAAATCCTACATCATAGTATAGTTTTGAATAGTATTCACCAGACAAATGACTGTTGAAAGTACAAAATCCTGTGCCAAATGGGAAATGTTTTAACATTAATCTAAAGCCATCAGAATACATAGCGCCTCTTGGCGACCATGAAAAGCTCTTATATTGTAATATTTTTTTTAATGAAACAATAAAAGCTGAACAACATGCTAACAGGAAATATTTTAAATTCATTTTTTTGTTGGAAATTAACAAATATGAAATAAAAAATAATAATATTATATAAGCGAATGCCTTGTCTCTAAATGTAAACAAGAGTACAAAGATGCACATACCCTGATAGACCCAAAAAGATTTATCGTTGACTTTATAATCCTTTTCAGAAAAAATTACACAAGAAATTATAACCATACAATAGACTAAAAAAGTTGGATGCGTAAACAAAAACATATATGTTCTAATTCCGTATCTAGGCTCATAAGACATGCCGATGTCAAAAAATATTGAAATAAAACAGAAAATGAATATTATTATGCAAAAGAATTTAGATAATTCAATTACTTTCTTATGTGCGCTATTTAAGTTTGTATGTTTTGTCCAATAAGATAATGATATACAAGTAATTGGTAATTTACAAAATGCTAATATATCTTTAAAAACCCCTATTAGCGAGCTGTGAAAACAAAAAATCATATTTCCAATTAAGCCTAATATAATAATTGTTATAACGCATTTAATAATATTAAAATATCTTTTATATCTTATTATTGATTTATAATTATATATTAAATACATTAAACTAATAATTGTGATCACTTCATCAAAATAATTAAAAAAAGATATCTTTCTTGCAAAGACTGTATTAAATAAAACTAAAATAAATATAAGTGATAAAATTTTATCTTGTACTCTTTTATTTCTCATTTTTAAATTTCCTTTTTAATTTTCTTATTTTTTCTTCACCTATAAACCTCAATATTTTTCTTTTGATACGATTATTCTTATTTGTCCACGAAGCTGAATAATGATGAATTGAATATGTATCATCACATTTAAGATATTGTGTATCACCAGGTGATATAGGATCAAAATATTTTGATGGATAAACTACAATATCTTTTAACTCAGTGATTTCGTCCATACTAAATCCACCCAAATCATTAACTGCTTTCGTATTTAATAAAGGACAAACTAAATTATCTTTTTGATCTTTAGTAAAGATTAAAGCATTATATTGATCTAGCATCTTTTTAATAGCACTATTCTCTTTCTCTGCTCCAAATCCTAATCCAGTATTGATAACATTCCCTACTTGTTGAATACCGACATAAGATGGATTATTTAATAAACTATCTAAACTTTTCAATAATTCCACATCTGTATCTAAATAGATTCCACCTTCATTATATATAATTTTTAAACGTGCATAATCAGATACAAATGCCCATGCTTTCGCTTCGTATGCACTCTTTATAAAAGGATGTTGATTAACATCAAAATTAGTCTCATTCCATAATTTTATTCTATAATCCGGACAATATTTTTTCCATGATTTTATACATTCTTTAACATCATTAGGCAATGGATTATTACCAAACCAACAATAATGTATCACTTTTGGAATCATTCTTTACCTCCCTTTTAGTGTAATAAAGGCAATGCCCCCAATTTGTAAGTCAAATTACACTCTCTATCTTTAATTTTTTTTGCAGGAACCCCACCCCACACTTCATTAGCTGGAATATCCTTTGTAACTACTGCACCCGCAGCTACAACAGCTCCATCTCCAATTTTTACACCTTGTAAAACAATAGCACCTGTTCCTATCCAACAATGATGCCCAATTTCAATCGGTTTAAAATCAGCCGTATATTCTTTATCATCCACATCATGCGATCCAGTAATCAATTTTACATGACTAGAAACATTAGTATCGTTACCAATTTTGATACCGGCTCTAGCATCTAATTCAGCAAACCATCCGACTGCAACTCGTTCTCCAAGCTCTAAGCCCATAGGTAATAATATCTCTACTCTTCGACTTGGGAAACAACCTTTACCAATTTTTGCACCTAGCATTTGATAAAACCATTTACGTAAATGTCTACTTGGTAATTTATTCCAGATGGCATTACCAAATAACACCAAACTATAATAAATACATTTCACTGGCTTAGACATGTTATTTCCTAGACTTTTCTTATGCATAGTTACTTCTTTCATACTAACCTACTTTCATAATAGCTTTTATAAGAGTTTTTTAATTGATTAAATGAAAAATCATCTTCATAAGTTTGTAAAGCTTCTTTTTCAAAACTATTTCTAAGTTCTTTATTTTGCAAAACTTCAACCACTTTTTCAGTAATTTCCAAACTATTCTTTGGAGAAACTAAATATCCATTTATGCCATCATTAACAATTTCAACCGTTCCATCAACAGCAGTCGCAACAACAGTTCTACCAACTGAAAAAGCTTCAATTGGCGTTAATGGCAAACCTTCCCACAAAGAACTTAATACAACTAAATCCAATTGTGACATTAGGTTTTGAACATCTGATCGATATCCTAGAAAGTAACAATCATCCTTCAAATCTAATTCTCTAACTAAATCCTTTAGTTTCTTTTCATCTTCACCAGTTCCAACAATTACAAACTTCACGTTGCTCATGCAAAGTTTAACGGTAGGAATCGCATTAATAAAATATTCCATCCCTTTTTGTTCAGAAAGTCTACCAATATTCCCTACTACATAAAAGCCTTCATCATGCAATTGTTTAATAAATGGATCCACTTTTATTTGATCAACAAAAGGTTTAACAGCATTATGAATAACTGTTACTTGCTTTTCTGGTAACCCAAAAGTTTCTACTAAATTCTTTTTTACCATCTCACCACAAGCCACTAAATTTGCATGTTTATAGGCATATCTAGTAAATTTCACTTTATTATCAAAAGTATTATGACTTGTATTGATAAACAAGCACTTCTTATATATTTTTAAAAAAGCAACATAGAAAGCTGCCATACGATGATGCGTATGGACAACTGTAATATTTTCATTTTTTATAATCTTTTTTAGCATCTTGCTTACAGTAAGAATACAAGATGGATTTTTATTCTCAATATCAGGAATGGTATAATGCTTAATATTCAATTCTTTTAATTTCTTTTCATTTACACCACCACAAGAACACACAACAATCTTATTAACAAATGGCTTAAATGTCTCACACAATTGTAGTATTACATTTTCAGTTCCACCCAATTCCATAGTTCTAGTAAAAAATAAAATGTTTTGTTTACTTAAATCCCGCATCTTATCTATACTTCCTTGCCACTTGGATTATTTTTAAGTCATCCACAAAGTATCTTTTAAATAATCTTTTTGGTTCCTTTGAAAATCTATATAACCATTCCAATCCGTGGTTACTCATCCATTTTGGAGCTCGCTTAATATTACCAGCTTCAAAATCAATACTTGCACCTAAACCAAATGAAATAGGCACACCTAATTCTTTACAATGATAATACATGAATTTTTCTTGCTTAGGACACCCCAAACCAACAATCAATATATCTGGATGAACATCTTGAATTTGTGTTTTAATTTTGTTCATTTCCTGTTCATTTTTTTCAAATCCAAATGGAGGAGAATATGTTCCAACAATGTTTAATCCTGGATATTTTTTCATTAAATTTCTTGCAGCTGTATCTGCAACACCTTCTGCAGCCCCTAAAAGATACATTGTATAATTTTTGTTGGCTGCTAATTGACACACTCGAGGAAATAAATCGGACCCCGATATTTTTTCTTTTATTGGAGTTTTATACCATTTTGAAATCCAAATCAGAGGTTTTCCATCTGTTAAAATCAAAGAAGCATTTTTATAAACCTTTTGAAGTTCTTCATCCTTTTCAAGACGAACAATATGATCCACATTAGGTGTTACAACATATGAACAATTTTTTTTCTGAATCAATTTATCGATTTCATTTAACGTTTCCGCCATTGTAAGATTATCTATATCTGTATTCATAAATTTAATTCTTGCCATACTCAACCACCTCTAATACTTACGCTTATCATTTGTATTAAATACACCCAACTGAATCTCGATGATTTCCATCTTTTCATTTGCCTTAATACTATGTCTTGCGTCCACTGGAATTTGTACGACATCCCCTGCTTTTACAGTTTTAGATTCGCCATTTATGCATACTTTTCCAGTTCCAGAAATGATATTCCATATCTCACTTCTATAGGAATGCGAATGATAACTCATTTCAGCATTTGGCTTCATTTCAATCTTAATTGTTTTTGAATTTTCCTGATTATCGATTACCGTAAAAGTGCCCCAAGATTTTTCTGCAAACATACTCGGATTGTCTATTTTTTCTACATACGGCTTCATATAGCCACTACGTTCTTTTGTAGAAACTAAGATACCATCCTCACTAGCAGCAACAACCATGTCTTCACATCCCATGCAAAGAATTGGAATATTTAATTCGTTTACGACATTTGTATCTTTACAAGTATCATCTAAGATTACGTCTCCTTTTGTCTTATCGGCCATAACCTCAGCCATCATATTCCAAGTACCAACATCTTTCCATTGCCCAGCATATCTAATCACTTGAATATTAGGTTCTTTTTCAACAACTGCGTAGTCAAAACTAATTTTTGTCAATGTGTCATATTTCTTAAATAAATCTGCATAATCCACAAAATCAATTAATTCATGTGCTTTGTTTAATAAATATCCCAGTTTAAGCGCAAATACACCGGCATTCCATAATGCACCTTGTTTTATATATTCTTTAGCTGTTTCTGTATCAGGTTTTTCAGTAAATTTAGCAACATTACTAATTTCATTTTTATCTACTGGAATAATATATCCATACTTTTCACTAGGAACAGTTGGTTCGATTCCCATCAAAACTAAATTTGATTGTCCTTCATTTACAACTTCCTCTAATTTCTGTACAGTCTGATAATAAGTATTATCTACATAAGGATCCACTGGACAAACGGCGACACAATCCTCTTCACTTAATCCCTGCACATCTTTTAGATAAGCAGCTGCTAAAGCGATTGCTGGAAATGTATCTCGTCTGCAGGGCTCTAAACAAATGGAAACCTTATTTCCTAATTGATTACGAATCGCACTCACTTGTGACTTACTTGTCGCAATTGTAACTTCCATATCCGAATTCACAGTTTGAATTTGACGATACACTCTTTGTACCATAGATTCATACTTTCCATTTTCATTTTTAAATAATTTTATGAACTGTTTACTACGAACATCATTAGATAAAGGCCATAAACGTTTCCCACTACCTCCTGAAAGTAAAATAATATGCATAATATACCCCCTTTTCTATAATCCTATTCTTGTTTTAATTAAATTCTGAATCATCTCAAATCGAACATTCGCATCCGATTCATCATTTCCTCTAATACTATAATAAATTTTAATTTTAGGTTCTGTTCCCGAAGGCCTAACAGCTACCCAAGAACCATCTTTTAATTCATATTTCAACACATTTGAAATTGGATATGTGCCAAAACCATGCTCTTCAAATGTTGTTTTATTAAAATCCGATATTTTTTCAACATCCGCAAATGGACATTCATTTCGTAGAGTATTCATCATCACATTAATTTTTTCAATACCATCTTTTCCTTTTAATATGAAACTTTCTAAAACATCTTTATAATAACCATATTCATTATAAATATCATGTAATAGATCGATCAATGTTTTATTTTGACTCTTAGCTTCTGCAGCCATCTCACAAATCAACATACTAGAAACAACGGCATCTTTATCCCTAGCATGAGTCCCACAAAGATATCCATAAGATTCTTCATATCCAAATAAATAATCAAAGTTTCTTGATAAATCATCTTGATCTTTTGCCTTTTCAAACTGAGTAATCTTCTCCCCAATAAATTTAAAACCAGTTAGTGTTGAAAAAACTTCAATATCATTTTTTTCTGCAATCTTTGCGCCTAATTCAGAAGTAACGATTGTTTTGATAATGGCAGGTTTTTCCAGTTCACTTAAATCTGTGTGATGAATAATAAAATCCATTAGTAATGAACCAATTTGATTTCCTGTCAATAATTTATATTCATTATTCGCATCTTTAACCGCAATACCCACACGATCACAATCTGGATCTGTACCTAATACAATATCTGCATCTAATTTTTTTGCTAATTCGATACCTAAAGTTAAAGCTTCCTTATCTTCAGGATTCGGTGATTTAACAGTAGAAAAATCCCCATCATCATTTGCCTGTTCATCAACCAGCGAAACACAATAGAACCCATCCATTTCTAATATTTTAGAAACAGGTATTCTACCAGAACCGTGTAATGGAGTATATACAATATTTAAATTATTCTTTATTATTTCATTTTTAATACGCTGTTGTTTATATACTTCTGAAACAAATTCCTCTGTATTATCAATAAAAGTAAGTAATGTATCATTTCCTTCAAAATCTATTGAATGATAATCTTTCACTTCATTCACATATTGAATTACTCGTTCAGCCTGACTAGGAACCAATTGACATCCATACTCATCATAAACCTTATATCCATTATATTCCTTAGGATTATGACTTGCTGTTAAAACAACACCAGCTAAAGCTTTATAATAAGGCACAGAAAAGCTTAACTGTGGCGTTGGTCTGGCATCTTTCATAAGATATACTTTTAACCCTAGCCCTGTTAAAATATCAGCTACCACTCTAGCATAGTCTTTACTATTATTTCTTGTATCAAACCCAATAACAACCCCTCGTTCAATACATTCATCTTTACCATAGCTATCCATTAAATAATGTCCTAAACCTAAAGTTACTTTGCCAACTGTATATTTATTTAGACGATTTGTACCAGCACCCATAATTCCTCGAAGTCCACCAGTACCAAATTCTAATTCTTTATAAAATCGATCTTCTATTTCCTTCTCAAAAGTTATACATCCTAATTCTTCTCTTATATCTTCATCAAAAAAACTATCGTTAACCCAACTCTTATATACCTCTAAATAACCCATATATTCCCTTTCTATATACGTCAAAAAAGAAATGTCAGATATAGCATTCGGATCTACGCTCTACCATTACACTCATAAATAAAATAATAACTATATTAAAATTTTGTTAAAATATAACAAAAAAATCATCAAATATTTATATTAATAGAATCCATATAAAGTTTGAAAATCCAACTAAGTTTATTGTATTCCTATAACAGAAGAATTTTATCATACATTAAATAAAAAGGCAAAACGTACCATTTGATATCTACCCAACCTATTTACTTTGCATTTTAAGAAGTTTTTTCAAGCTAAAACCATATTAAGTATAACAAAATGTGAGTACCCATCTGATAACCCTAGGCATTTTCCAAGCCTCTAGCCGTGGCATATTGGTCCATTGAATCACGAATCATCTTTCGAGTGGCTATGCTTGATTGCATTATATAA
>JABLTP010046149.1_pt1 | contig 10656 bp, 8 predicted proteins | sample 7160111 | NCBI WGS metagenome assembly JABLTP01 (sample SAMN14651227, study PRJNA627086) | human gut metagenome | isolation source: feces | host: Homo sapiens
AAGGAGGAAAATTGATGGCGAAAATTTATGCAGCCCTGATCCGCAAGGGTATCAAGACGCTGGACGAGGTGCCCGCCCGTCTGCGCAGCGCCGTGGAAGTCCTGCTGGTGGAGGTGGAAGCCGATGCTTGAAGCCTGGTCCCGCACGCGGGACGGCACCCGGAAGCTGAGCGCAAACTTCACCGTGGCCGAGTTTGCCTGCAAAGATGGCTCGGACCCTGTGTTCGTGGACAGCAGCCTTGCCGCCCTGCTGCAGAAGATCCGCGACCACTTCGGCCGCCCCGTAGTCATCACCAGCGGCTACCGCACCGCCGCCCACAACAAATCCGTGGGCGGGGCCGCCTACAGCCAGCATCTGTATGGGCGCGCTGCCGACATCCGGGTGCAGGGCATCCCGGTGGAGCAGCTGGCCGCCTATGCAGAGACCTGCCTGCCCGGCACCGGCGGCATCGGCCGGTACCCGCCCCGGGCCGGACGGGCTGTGGGCTGGGTCCATGTGGACACCCGCCCCGCCAAAAGCCGCTGGACAGGTTAAGAAGGAGGTGAACCCAATGGAAAGCATCCTGTCCGCCCTGATCGCCGGTGCCGTGACCCTGATCGGGGTGCTGATCGCCAACAGCCGCAGTCAGGCCGTGACCGACACCAAACTGGAAGAACTGACCCGCGAGGTGCGCGAGCACAACAATTTCGCCCGCCGCGTGCCCATTCTGGAAGAGCAGATGAAGGTGGCCAACCACCGCATCGCCGACCTTGAGAACCATGAACGAATGAAAGAGAGGAACTGATTTATGGAACTGAGCAACAAGATCTCCGCCGCTACCCTGGCCCGCACCGCTGTGCTCCTGCTGGCCCTGACCAATCAGGTGCTGAGCGCAATGGGCAAGCCCGTGCTGCCCATCGAGAGCACCACCGTGGAGCAGCTGGTCACCGCCGGCATCACCACCGTGGCCGCATTGATCAACTGGTGGAAGAACAACAGCTTCACCGCTGCCGCCGTGGCCGCCGACAGCTACATGGCCCGGCTGAAGCAGAAGCAGTGATCGCCGACTGTCCTATATAAGGTAAGAGGGCAAGGCCCCCGGAGACGCAGGTTTCCGGGGGCTTTTTTCGTCTGCAGCAGGGCGGCAGGAGAAATTCCAGCCGGTTCTTTGCCAGAAATTCCGTCCCTCAAAAAGTGGTTTTCCGCAACAATCCGCACACTCTGCACCAGTACCGCAACTGCATCATTTCACGTCCGCAACAGTTTCTCTTTTTTCTGCAACAAATTCTTGTGATTTGTGCAAAATATCCAATTCAGACTTTGGAATATTTTCACAAATTATGCGTTTCTACACATTTTTTCTTGACAACCTGCACTAGAAAACGGTATAAAGGAAGCAGGATAGTAAACCTCGAAACATGTCCATTATATGGGACAGTTGTAATGCGTAAAAGACTTGACACCATTTGAAAGGAGCCATCAATCATGACGAATAAAAAGCTGAAACTCGCTGCCATGTCCGTAGCCCTGACCGCCTGTGTCGCTGCACAGCCCATGGCCGCCCATGCTGTGGAAGGCCCCGACTCTGTCGAGGATAACGCTGCCCCGCAGGCCGAGCCTGTAGTCGAGAGTTCCACGCCCGCCCCCGTTGCTGAGGAAGGGGAAAAGCAGGAGGAAGTTCGCAACGAGAAGGCCGAGGATGCCGTTGACACCATTGGCGGCGATGACATTACGGTGGATTATGATCACAGCAAAGATACCGTCACCGACAACGAGGACGGTTCCGTCACCACTGACAGCACCGGTCCTGTGAACCGGGACACCTCCGAGGAAAAGGGCAAGACCGGTGATCCCAGCACCGACAACGTGCAGGGCAGCACCGATGACGGCGCTACGACCCCTGATGATAAGGATGCCCAAGACAAGGACGATAAAAAGGAGATCGGCACCGCCAACAAGTCGGAGACCGTGAGCAGCAAGACCGAACTTGTGCCGGGCGAAACGACCACGAACCCGGACGGCTCCACCACCACGACCGATGCCACCCTTGATACGACCGTCACCGGCACGGGTAATGCAAGTGCCAAGACTGACGAGCCTTTCACCGAGGACGTGAAGGATTCGCTGGATGATGAGCTGGGCGGCGAGAGTGAAAAGCTGAACTGGAAAACCAAACCTGATACTGAGATCGGCGGCTACACCGTGACCGGCGCTGTCGAAAAAGATGGCAACAAAACCTTCACCCTGACCAAGAAGGATGAAGAACCGCTCACCGGCCCCATGACCGGCGAGGATATTGCCAAGCTGATCGAGGCCGATTACAAGGATAACGGTGACGGCACCTATACCCTGACCAAGGAATACGTTGACTCCAAGGGCCAGACGCACACCACCACCATCACGGTGGATTCCAGCACGGCCACCAAAACCACCAAGACTACCCTGACCATCAAGATGGCCAGCCAGGAGCACCCGGACGAAAAAGAGGAGTTCAAGGAGGATTATCAGTATCCTTCTGAAAACATCACTGTCAAGGACGATGCCGGTAATGATCACACCTTCAACCTGAAGGACATTGTGGAGAAGGCCGGCGCCGACAAAGATGGCACATTCACCTATAATGACACCGACAACAACCTGACTTATACCATCATCCGGAGGGAAGATTCCGAGAAGTACAACGCCCTGAACAATGAAGAGCTGAAAGATCTGCTGAATGAGAACGCCGGTAGTGTTAAATACACCGTGAAGGACGGCAAGCTGTACTACATTACCGGCAGCGGCGAAGAGTGCCTTGTGAAAGACGAGGACAATCAGCTGCTGCGCTGGAGCCTCAGCTTTGATATCACCATCACCGACCACCACGGCAAGGAGTCCGACACCAAGGTGGACGGCGGCAAGACCGAAGACCAGGCCAAGGCAGACGCCGCTCAGAAGGCAAAGGACAAAGCGCTGAAGAAGGCACTGGCCGCAGCCATCAAGCAGGAAACCGGTGTGGAGGTCAGCATCGACAATATCAACCTGAATGATGCAAAGAACGGCAAATTCCAGTGGACGGATCCCAGCACCAATAAGACCTATACCTTTGACTATAATGTAGACGATAATACCGTCAGCAGTTTCGTAGCGACCGAAAAAGACGGCGCCTCTTCTGCCAAGAAGAACACCGAAGAAGCAACCGCTAAGGTGACCGGTTCCACTGTGATCTGGACCAAGACGGGTCTGACCCATGTCGATGACAGCATCAAGACCGCTTTCGGCGAAGGTTTCGACTTCAAGCAGGCTCCGACGGGTGCAACTAATTTCGATTACTACACCGAGGGTACCTATAAAGGCATGCTCAAGAGCTACATTGGTGCAGACGGCAAGCGTTATACCTTCAACTATGAAGCAGGCACTGCTCCTGCTGCTCCGGATGGCAGCACCATCGACAATGCCAATTTCACCAAGGTGAGCTGGACCATAGAGGACAAGACCAAACCGGTCGAGAAGGAAGAGAACGTCAGCCAGGATCCGATCCCCATCATCAACAAAGGCTATACGAAGACCGCTGGGGATGACGGCAAATACACCATCAAAGTCGGTGAAAAAGAATATACCGGCCTGACCGACAATGGAGACGGCACCTACTCCGTACTGAACAAGGATGGTTCCACTACCGTTATCAGCATCACGCCTGAAGCAAGTCTCTCCAAGGACGATGTCAAGCAGGAGCTGGAAGGAAAGGGTTACACGGATATCACCTTCAATGAGGATGGCACTGTTTCCTATACGAAGGACGGCGTAAAGTACCGCGGCACATACGATTCCACAGTGGAAACCGTTTCGGTCAAGGTGATTGAGAGGTCCACCTCCCTTTCTGCCAATGCTTCCAGCAAGGAAGAAGCCAAGAAAGAGCTTCGGAAGATGATCGAGGCTGAGATTGCAAAACTGCAGCCCGATGAGAGCCTGCTGTTTGACGGCCAATATACTTTCACCACTGGAACCACAACGGAATATATCGAGTCCATTGTCGAAAAGATCGTCGGCAAGGTCAACTACGAAGCCATGGACAAGGCCGACCTGAAGAAGCTGCTGGAGAACCAGAAGAAGGAAGCTGATGAAGCTGGCAAGTCCTACGATGGCAAAGTGTACACCTGGTATCGTGGCTCTGACGGAAAGTACTACCGTGCCGATCAGGTAGAGGACACCAAAATCGATTGGTGGGGCACGCATATTCAAGTCAATGGCAAGTGGATCGATGTGCGGGACACCTATGAAAGCAAAAATAAGATCGGCCACCTTGACCTTGCAACCGATTCCAACCTGACCCTGAAAGATGGTACGGAAACGGACGCTGTTCTGATGCGCGACAACATGAAGTTCTTGTGGAATCAGGATGCCGAAAAACTGCTTGATGGCGAAGGTACCGAAGCCAAGTTCATGGATCAGATTTCCTATGACAACGAAGACAATAAAACGGGCAAGGGCCATTATGAGTACCCGCGCGCCTCTTGGGGTAACAACAACTGGATCGCACCCGGTTCGGACCAGTACCCCACGGAGAGTGCTTATTACAAGCTGACCGGTACCGTTGCCTATGATTCGTTGAAGCGCCCCGATGGAACTACCTACTTCAGATTTGAGGACGAAGCCCAGCGGTATCTGGATCTCTATATGAGCAACCTATCGACGGAGGAAAAGAAGGGTCTGAATCCGCAGATCGTCACGATGTATACGGATCAGAATTATACCGAGCGGGGCAAGATTTATAAAGTCTACCTGCGCACTTCCGACCTCACCACCTATGGCTATATGTCCAAGGACAGCAACACCTGCGTAAACAGCTCTTATGGCACTGATAGAGGCCGAGTCAGGTGGGCCGGTGGTTTTGACCTGCGTATCGACGACCTGACCCAGATCGACGAAAAGACCATTACTGCCCATGGCAGAAATGTATACACCTGCACCGGCACTCTGAGCAAAATCACTTCCAAATTGGAAGAGTTCAGCAAGGAGTTGAATCTGATCCCCACCCATAAGACCACCACGTCGTATGAATATCAGGTTACCGGCGGTGACAACGGCCAGTTCGGCAGCTATGATCAGACCTATACCCAGAACAAGACGTATGAGACCGCTGTTAAGGGAACCGACTCCTCCAGCTACGTCACCTACAAGACCTGGCAGGACACCACAGCTACCTGGAAGGATGTTCTGAACAAGATCACCGGTTTCTTCAAGTTCAACTACACTTCTACCGATGATGCCAAGGTGACCGAGGCCACCAAGAAGACCGATGTGCACACCGAATCCTCGGTGGGTTACCACTACTCTTATGTCGAATCCTCGGAGCCCATTATCGTCCCGCCGGTCACTCCGCCGGTGGATCCCGATACCCCGGACGGCCCTGTGGAGGATGAGACCCCGGACGAAGTCGTGACCCCGGAGACCCCCGAGCTGCCGCCCGTGCAGGACGCCACCCCGGATGATGCTGCTCCGGAAACTCCGGTCCTGCCGTCTGACGCGGTCCTGCCCGCTGTGCAGGATGCACTGCCGCAGACCGGCGTGAACTGGATGGCCGCTCTGGGCATGGCATTCAGCGGCATGCTGCTGACCATCGCAGGCGCATTCGCCAGCCTCAAGTACAAGGAAAAGCACTGATGCTTTTCCCTTCCAACGTGATCCACGTCAAGTCGTAAACGCATAGAAAGGGCCTCCCCATTCCGGGGAGGCCCTTTCGTGTTGTGTTCGGCTTATGCTTCCGCTTTGGCAGCGCGGTACCACTGTACCAGCTTTTCGGCGTCCTGCCAGCCCTTGCGGTACATGGCTTCCAGGCTCTGTTTGTCCTTGGTCAGGGTGGACATGCCCTCGGTGCTGTCGGGCGCAATGACGCACCCTGTGCCCGCCTGCTCCATTCTCAGGGCGCCGTACACATATTCCAGATCCAGGTACGAGTGCTTGTGCACCAGATTCCCCACGCTCATGTACTCCTTGCGGAAGGAGTAATCCTGATAAAACGGCTTGTTGCGGCCATGCTGACCGGCCACATAGGAGCACATGTTGGCACTGCCCGCCGACACGCCGATGCAGCAGTCGAACTGCACGCCCTCTTCCATGCAGCGGTCCAGCACACCGGCCCCGTAAATGCCCCGCAGGCCGCCGCCCACATCAATGATGCCAAATTTCATCGGCTCTGCCTCCTGTCTGTATTTTCCACATCAATATAAACCGTTCGTGGAAAATTTGCACTAGGCAGCTTGCGTCGTTTGTCCAAAGCCGGCCGCACGGCGCACAGCACACAGCACACAGCAAAAGCCGCCCCGCAGGCCGGAACTTCCGGTGCCTGCGGGGCGGCTTTTTGCATTTATGAAACGGAGGAAAACGCTCAGAGGTCTGCGCCGTTGGAGCGGATGACCTTCTGATACCAGTAGAAGGAGTCTTTTTTGCTGCGGGCCAGCGTACCGGTGCCGTCGTCCTGCTTGTCCACATAGACGAAGCCGTACCGCTTGCTCATCTCGCCGGTGGAGGCAGACACCAGGTCGATGCCGCTCCAGGCGATGTACCCCATCAGGTCCACGCCGTCGGACACAGCCTGCTTGACCGCCTCGATGTGACGGCGCAGGTAGTCGATGCGGTAATCATCGTGGACACTGCCGTCGGGCTCCACCGTGTCGTGGGCACCCAGACCGTTTTCCACCAGGAACAGCGGTTTCTGGTAGCGGTCATACAGCTGGTTCATGGTGATGCGCAGGCCCAGCGGGTCGATGGCCCAGCCCCACTGGCTGGTCTGCAGATAGGGGTTCTTCACCGAGCGCACCACGTTGCCGTCGTTCACGGCCTTGCCCTCCAGACTGGCCGCCACGCAGCGGCTGGCGTAGTAGCTGAAGGAGATGAAGTCCACGGTGTTCTCCCGCAGCAGGGCGTCATCGCCGGGCTCGGTGTGCAGCTGCACCTGCTTTTCCGCAAACAGCTTGCGGGCGTAGCCGGGGTAGCGGCCCCGCACCTGCACGTCGATGAAGAGCAGGTTTTCCTGCTCCTTCTGCACCGACTCCCAGACGTCCTCCGGGTTGCAGGAGTAGGGGTAGAAACTGCCGCCGGCCAGCATGCAGCCCACCTGATTGGCGGGGTCGTACTGGTGGGCCAGGTGGGTGGCCGTGGCGCTGGCCAGCAGCACATGGTGGGCCGCCTGATAGATCACCTGACTGCGGTTCTCTCCCTCCTGGAAGGCGATGCCTGCCCCGGAGAAGGGACTGTGCAGCAGGATGTTGATCTCGTTGAAGGTAAGCCAGTAGTGCACAAGGCCGGAGTATTCTTTGAAGCAGGTCTCGGCGTAGCGGGCAAAGCATTCCAGCGTTTTGCGGCTGCGCCAGGAGCCGTACTGCTCCACCAGACCCATGGGGATATCAAAGTGGCACAGGGTGACCAGCGGCTCAATGCCGTACTTCCGGCACTCCTGGAACACATTGCGGTAAAAGGCCACACCCTCCGGGTTGGGGGTCCGTTCATCGCCGTGGGGGTACAGGCGGGACCAGGAGATGGAGGTGCGGAACACCTTCAGCCCCAGCTCTGCCATCAGGGCGATGTCCTCTTTGTAATGGTGGTAGAAGTCCACGCCGGTGTGGCTGGGGTAATACTCCCCTGCCTGCAGCGTCGGGTGGGGCGTGCCGCCCAGCTTGACCTCCATGCGGTGGACACCGTGGGGCATCATGTCGATGTTGCTCAGGCCGCGGCCGCCCTCGTTGTAAGCGCCTTCGGCCTGATTGGCCGCAATGGCAGCACCCCAGAGGAAATTTTCGGGCAGTTTGTAATCAGACATGGGAATCACTCCTCTTCCGGGAGATCCTCAAAGCCGATCACCAGCGTCAGCACAAAGGACAGCACGATGGACAGCACCGAGATGCCGGCGATCCAGGCGATGCTCACGCCGGGGTTGGCCGGGTCGATGAACTGCACGCCGGTGAGCACGCTGGGCGACACCATGGAACGGCTGGCCAGACCTGCCATGCCGGCCAGGCAGCCGCAGACGAAGCCGGTGATCAGGGAAGCGATCAGGGGGCGCTTCAGGCGCACGGCCACGCCGTACAGGGCGGGCTCGGTGGTGCCGGCGATCAGAGCAGAGGAAGCAGCGGCCAGAGCGGTCTGGCGCAGCTCGCTGTTCTTGGTCTTGAAGGCAACGGCCAGGGACACGCCGCCCAGGGACAGGTTTGCACCGATCTCAGAGGGCATAACGGTGCCCTCCATGCCGGTCTCGGAGATGGTCTGCAGGATGGTGGGGGTGAACACGCGGTGCATGCCGGTGATGACCAGCAGGGGCCAGAGGGCACCCATGATGCCCACAGCCAGGAAGCCCAGCTTAGCCTGCACGAAGTAGACGAATGCGGAGATGCCCTCGCCGATCATGATGCCGACCGGGCCGACCACGATGATCGCAATGGGAGCAGCAATGAGGAAGATCAGCATGGGCTTGAGGAAGTTCTTGGTGACAGCCGGGGTGATCTTGTCGATGGCACGCTCAATGTAAGACAGGATCCAGGTCATGCACAGGGCCGGGATGACGGTGTAGGTGTACTTGACGCCCACCACCGGGATGCCCAGGAAGTGTGCGGCGGTATCGCCGACCGTGACAGCTTCCATCATGGTGCGGAAATCCGGGTGCAGCATCAGGCCTGCAATGGCAATGGCGATGAACATATTGGTGTTGAACTTCTTGGAAGCAGAAGCGGCCACCATCACCGGCAGGAAGTAGAAGGCTGCGTCACCGATGGTGTTCAGGATCTTGTAGGTCTCACCGTCGGCCGACAACACGCCTGCCATGCCCAGCAGCATGACCAGCAGCTTGACCATGGAGCCGCCGATGATGGCGGGGATCAGCGGGGACATGGTGCCCACGATGGCATCCAGAATGTTGTTGCCCACCTTCTTCAGGGTCAGGGGTTCCTTCTTCTCGCCGCGGGCCACCTGGCTTGCCTCGCCGAAGTCGCCCATCTTGAGCACCTCGTTGTAGGCCTCTTCCACATGGTTGCCAATGATGATCTGGTACTGGCCGCCCTGGTTCACGACGCCCATCACGCCGTCGGTCGCCTTGACGGCTGCGTCGTTGATCTTGCCCTCGTCCTTCACCACGAAGCGAAGGCGGGTCATGCAGTGGGTCACGCTGGCAATGTTCTCCACACCGCCGATGTTCTCCACGATCTTTTTGGAGATCGCAGCATAATCTTTTGCCATGATTGTTTCTCCTTTACCTTTTCAAGTCATCCAATTTCCGGTCGAAGTACTTCTGATGCGTCCATTATAGACGCAGGCAGGTTGTTTGTCAGCAGTTTCTGGGCATAAAAAAACAAGTGCCGTTTTTTCGCACTTGTTTTTTCCAGGTAACACCCTGTTTTTTTATTTTGGACTTTTTTCAGATGGCTGCCGGGCCCTCGGAGGTGTAGCGGTAGAGCTTTTTGCCCAGCCGCTCCACAATGCTCATGGCCGGGAGCTGTGTGGTCACATCGTAGACTCCCAGCCGCTCGTAGGTGACATAATAGGCCAGATTATAGTCCGAGAGTTTTGCGATGGTGCAGTTTTCCGTGTTGGTCACGCTGAGGATCTGGCAGTTCTGCTCCTTGAAGCGCATCACATGGCCGATGGTGTCGCGGGACTCACCGGACACCGAAAACACGATCACCAACGAATTTTCCACGAATCGGCTCTCGGTGGGGTAGTGGGGCTCGTCGATGTACAGGCAGAACTTGCCCATGCTGGAAAAATAGCGTGCCCCGTACTTGGCCACAATGCCGGACATGCCGCTGCCTACAAAAAAGATGTGCCGGGCCTGAAAAATGACCCTGGTCAGCATGTCCAGCTTCTGCTCAAACTCCGCCGAGCAGGTCTTTTTCAAAAAGTCGATGACCTCCGACACATCGTCCTTGACCGGCGGCTGCTTTGCCTGTTCCAGATGCTGGCGCAGCCGGATCTTGAACTCCGCGTAGCCGTCGCAGCCCGCCTTTTTGCAGAACCGGAGGATGGTGGAGGTAGACACATGGGCGGCATCCGCAAACTCCCGGATGCGCATATAGCACACCTTGTCCGCGTTCCGCACAACATACTTATAAACTTCCAGCTCCAGATCATTCAGGCTGCAGATCATCTCTTCGCTGAACATCGGCCGCCCCTCCCTCGTGGTGGTTTTTGTTCCAGTATACTGTATTTTTTGCCGCGTTACAATTCCCCTGCTCAGAAAAAAGCCGCCGCACGGTGGCAGGGCCGTGCGGCGGCAGAAACATGCTTTGGGGAACCGATCAGATCAGGCTCAGGGCCTCTTCGTCGCCCACGAGGGTGAAGTCGGGGTGCATCTGCAGGATGCTGGCGGGCACCTCCGGGGTGACCGGGCCGAAGAAGGCCTTCTTCACGATCTCGGCCTTGCCGGTGCCGTTGACCACCATCAGCACCTTACGGGCCTGCATGATGGTCTTGATGCCCATGGTGTAGGCCTGCTTGGGCACCAGGTCTACGTTGCCGTCAAAGAAGCGCTTGTTGGCCTCGATGGTCTCCTGGGTCAGGTCCACACAGTGGGTCTCCAGCTCAAAGGCCTCGCCCGGCTCGTTGAAGCCGATGTGGCCGTCGTGGCCGATGCGCAGCAGCTGCAGGTCGATGCCGCCCACGCTGTGGATGATCTGGTTGTACTGGGCGCAGGCTGCGTCCGCATCGGGG
>JABLTP010017100.1_pt1 | contig 10654 bp, 10 predicted proteins | sample 7160111 | NCBI WGS metagenome assembly JABLTP01 (sample SAMN14651227, study PRJNA627086) | human gut metagenome | isolation source: feces | host: Homo sapiens
AGTAATTCGGCTACCCTCGAAACCGACAATCCAAACTCTGGGAAGAATTCTTCTCGAAGCATTTCACCAGGATGAGTAGGTTTACGAGAAACGATGATCATATTATTTGTACCCATGTCCATAACTCAACTCCTTAGTGATAGTCGCAAATCTCTACGTCATAAGCATCTTCACCAACAAAGCGAAAGCAAATACGCCACTGATCATTAATGAAACACGATGTCAGCAGCCCATGGAAAAGCATTTTAACTAGCGTGCTATTTTCATTTTTCAGTTCCAATGGTACTTATTATCTATTCCAGAATGACATATCAGCCAACCTCGCCATCACACGCAATACGCGAAGAAAGGCTATCCATACTACTATGAGTTTCTGTTCCTCCTAACATATTCCCTAAGCTCTTCCACGGTAACTATGTCGTCCCTCTTTCGGTGAAGCATCCTATGGCAATTGGCGCACACGCAAACAAGATCCGTAGCTGGATCAATTATGAATTCTTCGTCTTGTAAATGCAGTGGTTTTACGTGATGAACCTCAATAAAACCAGCCCCAAGGGACCCATACATTTCCTCAAAATCAAAACCGCATATTTGACATTGCATTCCATGAATAGCAATAGCGAGATCCCTATTTTTAGGATTTCTCTCATACTTTGTTGTATAAACACGTTTTTGCCTACCTTCTTTTGAAGGCGTCAGCTCACTGGTCAGGTCTAAAGCATTTCTGTCGGAATAAAATGTACCAAGTGACACAATGCGTTCGTATTGTTTTTTTGAAATTGAAAATAGAGAGCCAAGCGAATATCCTTGTCGAAAATGCTTCAGGTTTTTACAGACAGGATCTTGTTTAAGTTCTGCAAGACTAACCGGCACCTCAAGAAAAGAAGTAACCGTAAAGCCTACGCCTTGATGGTCTTCAGGTACTGTCAAATCTATTGCATGAGTAATTTTTCCAACACAAACGACTTTTTGCAGCGGATATGATATGTAACCAACAAAACAGTCACCAGCTTGAGCAGCTTCGAAATTTTCAAATATGCGCCTTTTATTTCCGCTCTCGTTATAAACACACCAAAAATCATCTTCTCCAATTTCATTATCCAGAAATGTCCAATCTTTGGTGTTAGTTGATAACCACCAGTACTGCATCGTCCTGAGCCCACTCTCTCAAACGCAAGTAAGTGTTTTAAATCGATTATTGTAATGTCTTCGATTCGCTACCATCTGCGACGAATAGGAATACTTATCAATATTTGGATAATAACCAAAAGGTAGAAACAACTTATACAGTAACGTAAAAACAAGCATCAATGAAATGTATTTTAATTATCAACTGCAAGGAAGCATGTTCACGGAGCGCTACTCTTGTCCCCTTTTAAAACAAATAATCTGTTCAATAATTATTTTGTACTCTATACTATAAAATTATTGTAGATTATACAAACTTTTCGATTGGAAACGAATGGAATCAAGATATATACGCAGACCTCTTGCTGAAGAGATAGCTCATTGCCCAAGCAAAGTAGTAATTCTAGAAGGAGCTCGTGCCGTTGGTAAAACAAGACTTGTAAGAACGCAGCTTCCAAAAGATATATACACATACTACACGCTGGCGGATCCTACTACTTATGAGTATGCAAAAAAGAACGCTTTTGAATGGGTGAATTCTCTTCGTCTTCCAGCAATTATCGATGAAGCTCAACGCATAAACGATATATCTCTTGCGGTAAAAGAAAGAGTAGATGAAACAGGCGGAAGAAACCCTCAAGTAATCCTTACTGGTTCTGCGTCAATATATCACGAAGGTCTAAGTGGACAAAACCCTCTTACAAGACGCGCTAGAACATACACTTTGTACCCTCTAACTGCAATGGAAATAGCAAACCAAACCAGCAACGTCGTAGATGAACTGTTCAGCGCAGCACCAAATCCAGATTTTTTATCAGCAGAAAAAAAAGAAAATCTTTACGATAAAGTTTCTCTTGGTGGGTTTCCTATATATGTTTCCAGTTCGAGCTTTATGAACGGAAAAGAGCGATCACTTTCTGTAAGAAACGATATCGACAATGTGCTCGGTGACAACATTTTGCCCGACGAAAAGCTAGATTTAGCAATTGCGAAAGCAATTCTGAATTATCTGCTATGCAATCCCGGTGGCATTCTTAATATCAAAAAAATATGCGATTTACTCGGCTATAACAATAGGACTGTTTCGCGCTATATAAGTATTTTTATTCGTCGTTTTCTCGTTCACACGCTCCCTAACCTACACACAACAGCAAGTAAACAAAATTTTATTCGTTCAAAAATCCATCCTATTGACACTTCATTTAGCTGGGAAGCATTACGTGCTACCGGAAAAGATCCGCGATTAGATCAGATAGTTTTTGGTGAATTGTTCGAATCGTACGTCGTAAATCAAATCGTCGCAGCTGCCGAATGGTCTAAAGAGATAACTAACCTATTTTATTGGCGTGAACCATCAAACAACCCAAAAGAAGTAGATCTTGTCCTCCAGCAAAATAATGAACTAGTCGGAATCGAAGTTAAAAGCTCGGAAAAAGTTACCTCTGGAGATTTCTCTGGTCTCCGAGCACTCGCAAGATCAAAAAAACTAAAACGAGGCTTTGTAATATATTGTGGAAGTCAAATTCACAAAGAAGACGATAACCTATGGGCACTTCCAGCTTCGAGCCTTTGGACACCAAACTCATTTCTGTCCAAACAAGAAAAATATTCCACCTCATTGTTTTATGTTACTCAATCAGGAGCAGACAAAAGAGAAGAGGTAAACGTTTTGGATAATATCTCTGATAATTCTGATGCCTCAGTATTCCTGAGCTATAACCACGAGGACAATACACACTTAAATGGAGCAATAATCAAACTCGCCCAGAAAATTGCAGAGCAATATAAATTTCAATATGGATCAACAATAGATTTATTTATAGATAATACATCTATCCAATGGGGACAACGCTGGAGCAGCGTATTAAATGCAGCTATTGAGTCAACCTCTTTTATTATGCCAGCTGTAACCCCCAACTATATTGCAAGCGCATCATGTCGTGATGAATTAACAAAATTTGCCGCAAAAAAAGCCAATAATGAAAACAGCCATATTTTGACATTACTTTGGCAACCCTTTGCTGAAACAAAACCAGCGAAGCAGAATCCACAAATTGCGGCACTAATTCAGAAACACCAGTACATTGAAGTCAGCGCCCTTCAGGATTGCGATGAGACCGATCACATATACACACAAACTGTGCGAAAACTTGCAGAACGCATTCGAGAGGTCGTCCTCGAAGATGAGAGAAGAATTGCGGCGAATACGGAAAATACTGTTTCTACGCAAAACGCCTCGGAGCAAGACAATTCAGAGCATAGCTTAATTGATGAATTAGCAAACTTTGAGGAAGTTACCCAAGAATTTGCACTCGAGTATAGCAAAGTAGGTATATACCTAAATAATATCAGCCAAAGCATAAATGACAATCCCGCACCTCAGGACGGAAATCCCAAAGCTCTTAAACTTTGGAGTATTAAATTAGCTAAAGACACAGAAAATGACTTATCGAAATTAGAAGAGAGCCTAACCAGCGGGAGAAAGCTGTGGGACCAAGTATATACAGTTACCGATAAATATCTTGATCTTTGGGAGATAATACCCACTGAAATGAAATCAGCAGATGATCTGTACGGATTACGAGAACAGATACAAAACCTTTATCAAAGCTTAAATCTACCAGCAGAAATAACAAGTCAAATAAAGATATTCAATTTGCTTGCAACAATGTTTGTGCGCCAAAAGCCATTAGCAAACGGAATAACCAAAGTAATAAATACCGTTACCGATATACAGAATTCAGCAACAGATTTAATCAATCACATTGACGAACTACTACAAATAACAGTGAGCAACGCATAAAGTCTAACAACCAAAGCAGAAAGGAACCAGCCTCCAACCAGGCGTATTATTTTTGGCGTGGTGCTGACTATTTTGATTGCGTTTATTGCCTGGATGTTTATCTCCTTTTTGGATTTTGTGAATTCGGGAGGATTTCTGGGCGACAGTTCTGCTGACCCAAAACAGACCATGGCAAAGTTCGACGCCGGTTTTACGTTTGATAAATTTTTTATTACGCTAATAATTTCGTCGTCGTTTTATGGTTTCACGCATGTATTGCTGATGAGAAATAAAGCGATACAGGATGACCGAAATGACACATTGGATATCAATCAGTATGAGAATGACCAGCATATTGCTTTGTCGGAAGAGTTACAGAAAAAATTTAACTAGCGCATTTACGGTATTACATTAAAGCCGAACAAGATTAGAAATCTCGTGTTCGGAATACTGAGGCTTCCACTGAACGCCGAACCCCGTTGGGTTGCTGTAGACCGTTGGAATATAATCTCGCGAATCAACAACTATGGTTTTATATTCGTAGGTAGTTCGTTGGGTTCCTGTTGATGATGTAGTATCTACGCCAATCAATAGCCCTTCTTCATCAAAATACAAAACAGAAGTGATGCCGAATTTATCTTCATAACAAAAAGTACGTAACGATTCGTTACTCAACCCTTCATCAAGAGCAAAACCCAATGTTCCAGACGAAGATACACTCTTAATTAGTCCATTGTCCATATAAGACCAAGATAAAGATTCAACGCCCTCAATGTCTTGCGGGCCCAAATAAGATTCCACCGAACCAGAAACGATTACCCCTGAAGAATCATATTCATAACTATATCGCTGGGTTCCCGTACCTTGAGATGTAACAGTAAAGGTATATGTCAGACATTTACCTGAATCATCATATTCGAACTCTTCTGTATTACCTACATTCCAATCATATTGCTCAAAAGAATTCGAAACTATATTCAGCCTGCCTTGACTATCATATTCAAAAGATGACCTGCAAAGATTTATATTTGCATCTGGATAATTCGTTGACTGTTCCGATGAAACAAGTTTTCCTGAATCGTCGTATCTATAGTGAGTGGTAAGTGAAAAATCTTCGAAATCAGTACCAGGAATACTTTCAAATTTGTTGTCTAGAACTCTCACTTCTTTTTCATAGGAAAAGAAAGAACACCCCGACAGAACACACATACTAAAACTTACCCCAAAAAGAATAAGAACGATTGGTAAAGTATGTCGAATAATGCTTTTCATAGTCTAAAAAACCAACCTGCCCAACAAGAAAAAGAGCAACTGGAATAAAACCAAGCACTCACTCCAGCTAAAGCCTCTAATCCTGCAGCTTTAAAATTACTCGGAGGACGATTCAATAAAACAAAAAGTCGAATAAGGAAAACTATAAGCGAAGAGAGCGCCAAAAATCATCAAAACTTCGGAACAAAATATATTATATCCTTGCCTCCAGCGCTTTCTTTGTACTCATAATTAATTACGAAGCTAATGCGCTTTCTATAAGACGATATGACAAAACATTATATGCCTCTACTTATATCGTCTTTTCATATATCTATCCATGAGTTGGAATTAATAATGGATTCGTAATAAAACTAGGGGGTTTCCTCATTTCTGAAGACCCCCCATACAAAACGGTAACCCGTTTTTCCTTGTAGTTTTATATTACATTAATTGTCAAGTCTTATTTACCCAGCAACAGGATACCAAGCATCGATAAGCTTCGAAATAAAATCGAAGCAAGAGAGGATATGGAAATTGCCATCGTAATATTCCAAATGCTTATTCATACGTTTCTTAAATTCAGCTAGTTTTTCTGATCTATGAAAACGCACCCCAGCAGATGCAATCTTTTTATGCACAAATAAAACGGTGGCAATTTGCTGAGTTCTATCATTCCCTAGTTTCGCTTTACGCATAGCAGAACCAATTCCCTTCACTCTGCTAACTTCAATCGAAACTGCATTTCGCGGCCGATACATAGGATTGCCCGAAACAAGATTATTTAGAATGCAGTTATTATGAGCACAAGCATTTCTCAAACTTTTAACTGCTTGCAAGAGATAGAAATCATTTATTAAATCTCTATCCTCAAAACGCTCACCACAAAATTTAACGAAGTATAAAAACGTTCCGAATGCTACTACTTCCAAAAACACCCAAACAGGATAATCGTAACGAGGGTATTTCTTCAGCAACGAAGAAATATAAGGGCTGCTCTTACTTTGCTCAATTTCACTTAAAACACGATTTGACACATTGCCTTCTGAGTCAGCAATGTTATAGCTTGCCAGAAAATCAGAAATTACTGAATAACCATCCTTGAACTAGACCTCGATAGTGGGACTGAAAACAAAAGTTTTCAGTCCCACTTGCTTTTGGGGGTGATGTTTTGAAATACGGAATGAATATTAGAACAAAGGCAGTGCTTTACTTCGAAATGGGTTTTGCCGATAAGCAAGTCGGAAGGTTGCTTGGAATTCCTCACGACACTGTTAGGAAGTGGCTGTACACTTACAGAGCACTCGGAAAGGAGGCCCTGTTCGTGACTAAACATCGAAGCTACTCCTATGACCTTAAGCTCGAAGCTGCTAAAGCAGTCACAGAAGGAAAGATGACCAAGCCCGAAGCCATGAAGTTCTACGGTCTCAAATCGAGAACCCAAATAAATGCTTGGTGCAAACTTTATATCGAAGGGAGACCAGAGGCACTTCTTCCTAAACCCAAAGGACGAAAGAGAAAGATCGAACCTTCGTTTTCCTCTCATGAAGAAGAGCTGGAAGCTCGAGTGCGCGAATTAGAGCTGGAGAACGAAATCTTAAAACGACTCGATGCCTTAGCGGAAGAAACAAAGCAAAGGCGGCAGACGCGCTAAGGCATGATTACCCGCTTAAGCTCGTACTTAACAAACTCGAGCTTCCCAAGAGTACTTACTATCGCTACGCTGGCGGCAAGAGGCCCAAAGTTGATAAGTGGGCTGATGTAAGGCCTCTCATTCATGAGGTATTTTCCCGTACTCCTAATGGTATGGGCTACCGTCAGGTGGCAATGGCTCTTAGGTCTGAACAAGGACTTTGCATGAGCGGAAAGACTGTACTCAAGCTAATGCGCGAAGAGGGACTCATCTGCCGAATAAGGCGCAAACGATACAACTCATATCGTGGAGAAGAAGGGAAAGTTGCCAAGAATATCTTGAACCGCAACTTCAAGGCAAAAGAGCCGATGAAAAAGCTTGTCACTGATGTTACGGAGTTTAAGATTGCAGGAGCAAAGGCATATCTATCGCCTGTTATGGATCTCTACAACAACGAGATTGTTGCATGGTCAGTAGCAAGAAATGCAAATATGGCTCAAGCGATGAAAATGTTAGATTATCTCGAGCCGTATGTGCAGGAACCTGCGCTTCTTCACTCTGATCAGGGATGGCAATACCAGCAACTTAGTTTCCAGAAACGTTTGAAGAAAATGGGGATCACCCAAAGTATGTCCAGAAAGGCAACATGCCTAGACAATGCCTGCATGGAAGGTTTCTTCGGGCACCTCAAAGACGAATTTTTTCGTGGCCAAAAGTTTACCTCTTTCGATGATTTCAAAGATCGACTCGACTCCTACATTGTTTATTGGAATACTCAACGATATCAGGTGTGCCTAAAAGGAATGACCTCGGTACTGTACCGGGGTCATTCAATAAGAGCCGCTTAGGAACTTTTATTAACCGTCTCACTTTTTGGGTCTAGTTCACCTCGTGTGCCTTTTCTATCCTATCAAGCAGCTTTACCTTTTCAAAATGCTCAATATCGAGCGTCATGGGCAACATTTCATAACGCAGCAACATATCCACAATCGAAAGATCAATCAACATCTGAAAATCAAGGTTGGCATACTCGCCCTTACGCGCCCCCTCTTCAACCTTCGAAAATCCCGAACGATACGATTTCAATCGAAAGTAATTATTATTCCGAGACAAATAAAGCTCTGCTTCTTGTTCCGAAATCAGACCAAAACGAACACCCTTGCTTTTTAGACGAGCAACTTGTTCAGCGGGCGTAAGCCATGGTTGAATATGTTGAAAGTTGGATTTCATGCAATAATTCTAGCAACTCTCAATCAAAACCCCAGCTGACATATTCAAAGTCATTTCTTTGACTGTGAAAATGGCATAAGCGAATTAGTCCCTCTTAAACAAATCTCGCGTAAAGACCTTATCTTCCACATCGGAGAGCTCTTCGTTCCAGCGGTTAGCGATAATCACATCGCAAGACTCTTTAAAAGACTTAAGATCGTGCGTGACTTTGCTACCATAGAAGGTTGAATCATCTAGGGTTGGCTCATAAACAAAAACTGGTACTCCCTTAGCCTTGATGCGCTTCATGATGCCTTGGATGGATGAGGCCCTAAAGTTGTCGGACCCTGTTTTCATGGTTAGGCGATACACCCCAACCACAGGGTTGGTAACGCCCTTGTATACCAGATCCATCACGCGCTGAATAATCTCATCAGCAATGAAGTCTTTACGGGTTCGATTAGACTCGACAATCGCTTCAATCAAATTCTGAGGTACATCCTTGTAGTTAGCGAGAAGCTGTTTAGTGTCCTTGGGCAAACAATAGCCGCCATACCCAAATGAAGGATTATTGTAGTGGGATCCAATACGAGGATCATATCCAACGCCCGCAATGATCTGAGAAGTGTCAAGTCCGCGAGCCTCTGCGTAGGTATCCAGTTCATTAAAATACGCAACACGCAAAGCCAGGTATGTATTGGCAAACAACTTTACCGCTTCAGCTTCCGTTGCTCGCATGATAAGTACAGGAGGATCATCATCCTCTGCAGCTTCTGCGAGAAGATTTGCGAAAGTATACGCTACCTGTTCTAGCTCTTGTGCAAACTTCGACTCACTAGGAACACCTACGATGATGCGAGAGGGATGAAGGTTGTCATAGAGCGCATGCCCTTCCCGTAAGAACTCGGGACTGAAGAGGAACTTGCCTTGCGGATACTTATCAAGTAAGGACTTGGTATACCCAACAGGGACGGTGGACTTGATAACCATGACGGCTTCAGGGTTAACCTCTAGTACGAGATCTATTACTTGTTCTACATAAGAGGTATCGAAGAAGTTCTTATCGGGATCATAGTTAGTAGGAGTAGAGATAACTATAAGCTCTGCCTGCCTATAAGCATTTGCTCCGTCAAGGGTTGCGGTGAAGTCGAGCTCTCGTTTGCCTGACTTAGCATCATTTAAGAACTCCTCAATCTTTTCATCCTTGATAGGACTCACCCACTGGTTTAGCTTCTCTACCTTTTCAGGTACTACATCTACTGCAACCACATCGTTGCACTGAGACAACAACACCGCTAAAGACAAACCGACGTAGCCAGTTCCTGCAACCGCAATCTTCATCAATATCCTCTTTTCAATGTGCTTAAAATTTATTTGCGAAAAATAGCTGACTCTAGATGTATTAGCTGTATTAGCAGAGGGTCTGGCTCTACACACCCACCCCGTAATAGCGCTTATACCAACGGGCGAATTCTCGAAGGCCATCTTCCAATGGTGTTGTTGGCTTGAAGCCGAAGTCGCGTTCTAGATCAGATACATCGGCATAAGTTTGATAAACGTCTCCTGGCTGCATAGGCAATAGCTCATGTTCAGTAGGAGCATCCACTACCCCTTCTTCCATGAGCACGCGCTCAAGGGTTTCCACGAAATACATAAGAGATTCTGGTTTGTTGTTACCGATGTTATAGACCTTATAGCGAACCCCGTTTTCATTAGGAATAGGTGGTTTATTTATAACGTTGACTACACCCGTTACAATGTCGTCGATATAGGTAAAGTCCCTATACATATCCCCCATGTTGTAAATCTGGATAGGCTCACCTTTTACGATCTTGTTGGTGAATTTGAAGTAAGCCATATCAGGACGTCCCATAGGACCATAAACCGTAAAGAAGCGAAGCCCTGTTGAGGGGATATCGTAGAGTTTCGAATAGGCATGGGCCATAAGCTCATTGCTTTTCTTAGTAGCTGCGTAGAGAGATACCGGATTGTCTACCCTATCCTCTACTGAATAAGGAACCTTCTTATTAGAGCCATACACACTAGAGCTTGATGCATAAATTAAGTGCTTTACTGGATGATGCCTGCACGCTTCCAGGACATTAAAAAAGCCTATGAGGTTTGAGTCCACATAGGCTTTGGGGTTATCTATGGAGTAGCGAACTCCTGCTTGTGCTGCAAGGTTTACCACGCAATCAAATGAATACTTACTAAATACACTTTTCAACTGATCAGCATCTGCAATATCGCCTTCTATAAAAGTAAAGTGATTATGCTCATCAGTATCTTTAAGCATAGAAAGCCTGTCTTTTTTGATGCCGACATCATAATAGGAATTCATATTATCGAGCCCTACGATAGTTGCATCACTTTCAGTAAGCAGACGCTTACAGAGGTACGAGCCGATAAAACCAGCCGCACCGGTTACGAGAATAGTATTCATTTGTTTGTCCTTATTTGTCATTTTTTGGCTCAATATGTGAGTCAGCCTCTGGCTACCTTCTGGGTAGTATCCTCAATAAGGCTTGAGAATAGAAAAGTTGCCCCAGCTGCAAAGGATAAAAATTGCATTGAGCATAAAGTCAGATCACTCAAGATACGATGAAGGGGTCTTGGGAAAGACGCATCTCTATTAGAGGTGTAGTTTCGTA
>JABLTP010034126.1_pt1 | contig 10639 bp, 7 predicted proteins | sample 7160111 | NCBI WGS metagenome assembly JABLTP01 (sample SAMN14651227, study PRJNA627086) | human gut metagenome | isolation source: feces | host: Homo sapiens
ACAAGTGTACAATCTGGTAGAGTATTAGTTGACGGTTTAGGAGTAGGAGACGTTGGAAACATTGTACTTCGCGACAGACAACATTTATCTCAAGATGGTTTAATTATAATTGTTATGACAATGGATTCTGCTACAGGAGAAATTGTTGCAGGACCAGATGTAATTTGATAACGAGAAATTAGCAGTAATGCCAAAAATAAGAGTTTTAGGAGCAGACAATAAAGTTGTTAAAGAAGTAAATATGATAGATGCATATCTAACTTCAGAATCAATGAATACAAATGCTTATTCAGGACAATTTACAATAACAGAAGATATGAATTTACCAGAAGGTGAAATCAAATTTGAAGTTTATGGATATGAAGATGCAGCAGGAAATGAAACTTCAGACAAATGCAGCATTTATTGTTTATGTAACGGCGATGTGTATACCAAGCTTTTTGATTGTATTAGTAATCGAAAAGACAAAAAATGTAATTAGTATGTCAAATAAAACTTTTGAATGGCTTCCAGCCATTAAGCTTGTGACTGCGATTATATTTTTTATGTTTGCCGTGTTCATGCTTATACAATAAATCTAGCTTAATGCCTGCCGCAGACAATAGCGCCGGCAGCAGGATAATATGTCAGTCTTTTGTAAGTTCTGCATGATCAATAGGTTCAATGCCAGTATATTCTTCAAGCAAAGCAAAGTCAGGCGTGCCATTTGTGATCATATCGGTCAGCTTTGCGACCAGATATTGACGGGCAGCACCACGATGAATATAGCAAGGCTGAGGGTCTTTGTAGAGATCCATGCAGGTTGCAAGAATTGTTTCTTCGCTAAGTGGTATATCACTAAGCGGTCCACGGTAAAGCTCGATATTTTCAGCTGAAAGGATCAGTTCTGGCACAGATGATTTCTTTTTTCCAAAGTGAAACATAGGTAATCTCCTTTATAAGATATGTTTTAATGTCGAAATAAAGACTAACCTTAGTATATCACTCATACACAAAAAAGGGAATAGATTACATTGCTTTTGGGGAAGTGATGTCGAAAAAAGTGATAAAAATGTGAAAGAAATGTGTCAAAAATGTGAAAAAATATGTTGCAAAGTGAGAAACAATTGGCTATACTAAAAGTAGCGTCATTCAAAAGCTACGTTAAAATGTAAAAAATAACAAAAAAACACTTTTTAAGAACATACCTGAGAGATGGCATATATGCAGTGGAAGGTATGAAAAGAGAGAAGAAAAATCAAAAGGGAGGAATTTCAAATGAGAAAGTTCACAAAGGCAGCAGCAATGCTCTGCGCAGCAGCAATGGTAATCCCGTCCGCGTCTGTATTTGCAGCAGAAGACGGCGGTGCATCTGAGCTTACAGAAGTAGGTACATATCCAATCAGTGAGGAGCCGCTTGAGTTCACAATGTTCCGTACCAACATGCCAAACGTAGAAGACTTCCAGACAAACGACTTTACAAAGTACATGGAAGATCTGACCAATATTAAGTTCACCTTCGAGGCAGTTGCACGTGATGACCGTGCTGAGAAGCTGAACATGGAGTTTAATACTAATACTTATCCGGACGTTATTATGCACTATGCACCAGATGCAGCAAAGTGGGGCGTTGAGGAAGGCATCCTTATTCCACTGGATGATCTTATTGAGGCAAATATGCCAAACTACATGGAGAAGATGGGTCAGTATCTGGATCAGATGAGAGAAACTGATGGACATATCTATCAGCTTGCTGGTCTGAATGAGTGCTATCATTGCCAGTATGCTCGTAAGATGTGGGTAAACACCAAGTATCTGGATGAGATGGGTGTTGATGTTCCGCAGACCACTCAGGAGTTCTACGATGTATGTAAGAAGTTCGTAGAGACCTACCCAGACAAGATCGCAATCGGCGGCGCAAGCAGCGGTTGGTATGTAGATTTCGTTGCATGGCTGATGGGTTCCTTCACACTGGATTCCGGTGAGTACGGAAAGCTTGCTTTAACTCCAGACGGAGAGATGGTTAGTGCAGCTACAACCGAGGAGTGGAGAGAGGGTCTTCGCTACATCAAGAGCCTGTATGATATCGGTGCAATCTATGATGGAAACTTTACGCAGGATTCAGAGCAGCTTCGTACCATCATGAATCAGGAAGATGTTCCGGTTCTGTTCGTTCCATTTGGAACCATCTCCGATGGTATCGATTCTGATTCCAACAATGAAGTTTACAGACAGTATCAGTGTATTTCTCCTCTGGAAGGTCCGGATGGAACACGCATTACACCATACTTCAAATATAGTGGTCTTGAGACAGGAAGCTTTTCTATTACAGACAAGTGTTCAAATCCGGCAGCAGTTCTTCGCTGGGTAGATTACTTCTTCTCTGAGAAAGGTGATATCTCCGCACAGTTTGGTGCTGATGAAGGAAAAGACTGGGTATGGGAGCCAAACGATGGTTCTGTAGGCTTAAATGGTGAGCCGGCTATGTATAAGATCTCTGATGATGCTCAGTATTCTTCTGAGGTACAGAATCATGACTGGCAGGATCTTGTAATCCGTTATGCACCGGCTGAGTATCGTCTGGGCGCTGCAACCGATCCGGATGTAGATACTGGTACAAGTGCAGGTCTTGAGAAACTTCTGTATGATGCAACAAAGGAAAAGCAGGAGCCATACGGACAGAATCCAGAGAATGGTGATCTTGATGTATTGCCAGATCTTAAGATGACAGCTGATGAGTCTACCGAGCTGCAGACTATTCAGGTTGAGGTTAAAAATTATATCAATAGTGCAAAGGTTGCATTTATTACGGGAACAAAGAGCCTTGATGATGATTGGGATACCTATCTGAAGGAACTGGATGCATGTGGTCTTCAGACTATGATCGATATCTATCAGGCAGCATATGACAGACAGTTTAAGGCTGAATAAGCTGATGTGTATATACTGTGGCAGATGATCTGACTGTGGAGGAGGCAGGTGGAACTTCCACCTGCCTTTTTCTAATGACTTTTGGCCGTGACATATAAATGAAAAGTCAGAATAAAAGTGCTGTCATGAAAAAAAACAAAAAAAGGAGGTCACCTGATCTTGAAAGAAATAAGTAAACCAAAAAAGAAAAAGAAGCTCGGAAAGAGCTATAATTGGCAGTTCTGGGCAATTATTGCATTGCCGATGATCTATGCATTTGTTTTTGCCTATATTCCGATGGGTGGAATTATCGTTGCATTCCAGAAATATTCCCCAAGAAAGGGAATCTTAGGAAGTGAGTGGGTTGGACTGAAGTATTTTAAGCAGTTCTTTACAACACCATCCAGCAGAAAAATTATTTTCAATACGTTATATCTTGGTATTTATAGTTTAATTGCAGGATTCCCGATTCCGATTCTTCTGGCAATTCTGTTAAACGAGATGAGAAGCAAGAAGTATAAGAAATTTATCCAAATGGTTACTTATGCACCATACTTTATTTCTACCGTTGTTATGGTTGGTATGATGATGCGTATGATGGATATGCGTACTGGTATCATCAACCGCGCACTGCAGTCAATCGGTATTGGTCCTATTAACTTCTTTGGTGAAGTTAATCTGTTCCCGTCACTTTATGTATGGAGTGGTATCTGGCAGGGTGCTGGTTATTCTTCTATTATTTATATAGCAGCACTTGCTGGTGTAAGTCCTGAGCTTCAAGAGGCAGCTATCGTAGATGGTGCAAACCGTTTCCAGAGAATTATTCACGTGGATCTGCCGGCAATCGTTCCAACAATTATCACAATGCTTATCTTTAACTGTGCAAGCATTATGAACATCGGATTCGATAAGGTTTATCTGATGCAGAATGATATGAATATAGACCGTGCAGAGGTAATCTCAACATTCGTTTACAAGGTTGGTCTTACGAGAGGTGATTTCTCATTCTCAACTGCGGCCGGTCTGTTCCAGTCTCTTGTAAGCTTTATTCTTCTTGTTATAGTAAACAAGATTTGTAAGACGGTAACAGAGACGAGTCTGTGGTAAAGGAGGGAGAAACGAATGAGTAAGACACAGGTAAAATCAAACGACCGTTTTAGCAAGTTTAGAATGGAAAGCCCACTAGGCAAGTTTTTTACAATTTTGCTGTATGTGGTTATGACGATCATTGTATTGATCGTGCTTCTTCCAGTACTTCATATCATTGCGGCATCCTTTTCTGATCCGCAGGCGATGATCAGCGGCAAGGTATCCTTCTGGCCGAAGGACTTTACACTGCGAGGATATGAGGCAGTATTTACATATAAAAAGTTCTGGACAGGTTTTCGTAATTCCCTGTTCTACATGGTATTCGGAACATTTATCAACATTGTAATGACACTTCTTTGTGCATATCCTCTTTCAAGAAAAGAGTTTACCGCGCGCAATAAGGTTGCAATGTTCTTCGTATTCACAATGTATTTCTCTGGTGGTATGGTTCCAAGCTTCATGCTTGTAAATGCACTTGGTCTTGTAGATACCATTTGGGCAATGCTTATTCCAGGCGCAATGTCTACATACAACATGATCATTGCAAGAACATATATGATCAACTCCATTCCAGATGAGCTGTATGAGGCAGCCGAGATTGATGGATGTACACCATTTAAGTATTTGATTCGTATTGTTGTTCCGCTGTCAAAACCTATTATCGCAGTACTTGTTCTGTACTATGGTGTTGCAAGATGGAACTCCTATCAGGATGCAATTTTGTACTTACAGAAGGCAAATTATTTACAGCCATTACAGATCATCCTTCGTGAGATCCTTATTATGAATGATATTGATGAGACGATGATGGGCAATGCCGATGCACTGGCAAGACAGAGAGGTTTGAAGGATCTTCTTCAGTACTCTGTTATCGTTATTGCGTCAGTTCCAGTTATGATAATTTATCCATTTGTTCAGAAATACTTCGTAAAGGGTGTTATGATCGGAGCAGTAAAGGGCTAATCAATGAGAAATGTCAGAGCCAAAAGGCTCTGGCAGATTGGAGGATATATGTACCAGTTTAATCGTGAAGAGTACAACAAGAGAATGGAATGGTATGTAGATGCCAGATTCGGAATGTTTATCCATTGGGGACTGTATTCAATTCCAGCAAGAGGCGAGTGGGTGCGCAGTGTTGAGGAAATTCCGAAGGAAGACTACATGAAATATTTTTATGAGTTTGATCCTAAGGATTATGATCCAAAGAAATGGGCGAGAGCGGCAAAAGAAGCCGGTATGAAATACGTAGTATTAACAGCTAAGCATCATGATGGTTTTTGTCTGTTTGACAGTAAGTATACAGAGTTCAAGTCTACTAATACAAAATGCGGCCGCGATCTTGTTGCAGAGTACGTAGAAGCAGTTCGAGCAGAAGGCTTGAAAGTTGGTCTGTATTTTTCTTTGATCGATTGGTATCATGATGATTTTCCACATTATGGCGATCGTCAGCACCCAATGAGAAATAACCCGGCCTACACGAATGAAAATCGTAATTGGGATAATTATGTAACGTTTATGCATAATCAGGTGCGAGAGATTTGTACTAACTATGGCCAGATTGATGTGTTGTGGTTTGATTTCTCTTATGACGATATGATGGGCGAAAAGTGGGGTGCTACAAAGCTTGTAAATATGGTAAGAGAGCTTCAGCCGCAGGTTATTATTGATAACCGATTAGAAGCAAGTGGACAGGGCTATGGCTCACTGGCAACAGGAAAACCAACTCCATATCACGGTGATTTTGTAAGCCCAGAGCAGATTATTCCGCCACATGGTATTCGCGATGTAAACGGTGATCCGCTGAACTGGGAAGCATGTATCACGATGAACAACAACTGGGGATATTGTGCTAGAGACAAGTTCTTTAAGCCATCCTCAATGATCATAAAAAAGTTGGTAGAGTGTGTATCAAAGGGAGGCAACATGCTTTTGAATGTTGGCCCCGATGCATATGGAAACATTCCGCCTGAATCGCTGCAGATTTTGAGCGAGATCGGTGCATGGATGAAGAAAAATAGTAAGAGTGTTTATGGCTGTGGAATGGCAGGGATCGAAAAGCCAGATTATGGCCGTGTGACAAGAAATGGAAATCTTTTGTATTACCACATGTTTGAAAATACGATGGGACCAGTGCCGCTTACGGGAATTAAGCCAGGTACTATAAAGAAGATACGTCTTTTATGTGATGGAAGTGAGGTACCGATTTCTGACAGCTGGGTTCATACCGATTACCCAGATATCGTGTTTGCAAATCTTGGACCAGATCCAGTTCTGCCAGATGCAGTAGATACCGTGCTGGAGGTCGAGCTGACAGAATAAAGATTTAATGAGAAAGGAATGGTAGATAAGAAATGCTGTTAGCATTAGAGCTGTCTTTGAAGGAAAAAATTGAAAAGCAGTATGAAGAGTGGATGGCTTGCTGTCCGAACAAAAAGAGTGAGATAGATGCGTGGATTAAAAGCGCAGATGAGGACGAGGCAGTCTGCATGAAGTACCTTTACGCATATATGCATCCGTGTGATATTGTATCTTATGATGTAGAAGTGATTGCATCCTATGTAAAGGCAACACTCGATATGTATGCGAATGTTCCATATGCAAAACAGGTGCCGGCAGAGCTGTTCTTTACATATGTATTGTGCGTGCGTGTTAACAACGAGGATCTTGATAAGAGCCGTGAGTGGATTTACAGACAGCTTGTTGATCGCGTTAAGGATAAAAAGACAATGGTAGAGGCCGCACTTGAGGTTAACTACTGGTGCTATGAAAAGGCAACATATATCCCGTCTGATGATCGTACTCTGGCACCATTTGGTATGTGCAATTCCGCACGCGGACGCTGTGGTGAGGAATCAACACTTGCTGTATCTGCTATGAGAAGTGTTGGTATTCCAGCAAGACAGTGTTATGTTCCGCGTTGGGCACACTGTGATGACAACCATGCATGGGTTGAGGTGTGGGCAGATGGCGATTGGCATTATCTTGGAGCATGTGAGCCAGAACCAGTACTTGATAAGGGTTGGTTTACTGCAGCTGCATCAAAGGCAATGCTTGTTCATGCAAAGGCATTTTCAGACCTGGAAAGCTCTGCAGAAATAGCTTATAAGACACCGCTTTATGCGCTGATGAATGTAACAGAGCGCTATGCAGATTGTGCGAAGCTGACTGTAATAGTAACTGATCATGGCGTACCAGTGCAGAATGTTTCTGTTTTATTCTGTCTTGTCAATTATAGTGAGCTTTTCCCACTTCATAAAGAAAAAACAGCATCTGATGGCAGTGTGTCCTTTATGACAGGTAAGGGTGATCTGTATGTATGCACCGTTTACAATGGAAAATATCTTGGTCAGAAAATTGATATGAGAGAGCAGCAGTCTGTTGTATTAAAGATGGAGCAGGCAGCAGATCCAGAGAAGATGGAAGGCATAATCGAGGAGCGCTTTGATTTGAACCCGCCGATTGAAGCTATGCCAAAGAGTACTGGTGCACAGATGAAGAGTGTGCATGAGGCTCGCCTTGCTGAGTGTGAGAAGATTCGCGCTGATTATGAGGAAGGCTTTGTGAAGGAAGATAAAGACAGCAGTGATCCGTGGAATCGCTATTTTGTCAATGCAAGAGGAAACAGACAGGAGCTTGAAAAATTCAGACAGATGACTGAGTTTACAGATGAGGATAAGCGTCTGATGCTTGATACGCTTCGTGATAAGGATTTTCTTGATACTACAGCAGAGGTACTTGCATCATATTTGCGTGTTGCATTGCCATATAAGAACAATTTCTGTACAGAGCTTTACCAGAAATATTTGCTTGCACCGCGTGCTGGTCATGAAAAGCTTATGGGAAGCAGAAGCCGTATTGTTTCTCTGTTATCTGAAAAAAAGGTATTCCCACAGGATGGCACAGTGACTGCAAAGATGGTATGGGAGTATGTAAATCATGGCTTAAATACAGTGCCGGATTATGGAACAGGAAACTGGCCGGCAGAGGCAGATGGCTGTATAAAGTGTGAGATCATTACCGAGGTTTCAAAGAGAGTTGTCTTTGTTGAGATTTGCCGTGCTATTGGTATTTTGGCACGCTTAAATCCAGTAACAGGAAAGGCAGAGGGCGTTTGCGAAAAGAACGGTGAGATTTGCTTTGAGTCTATGGAAAAGGAAGTTCAAAAGATAGATGAGCCAGAGAAGCAGGTAACACTGACTTTAGTAAATAAATCTGATCGTAAGCTTGAGTACTGGCTTCATATGACGATTGCCCGTTTTGAAAATGATGTTTATCAGACGCAAAACTATGATGATCTTGCAATTGAGCCGGGAGAAGAAAAGGAACTTTCCTTGGCGAAAGGTGCTTACCGCATCATCACCACACAGCGTCAGATTGATGGTGGCGTCAGCTGTATCGCAAGTAGCTTTGTTATGAGCGAAGATCGTGTATTTGAGCTTCGTCAGGCACCGGCAAAGATTGCCGAAAAGTGCCATGAGGCAGAGCTTAGTGATGCGACAGTACAGCAGGTGACAGCAGAGGGAATGATGGTTGGTGATCCTGTTTTGATGACTTCACTTTATCGGGGACAAAAATCAATTCTTGTTTTTGCAGATCCAGGAAAAGAGCCGACAGAGCATCTGTTCCAGGAGATCCTTGAGTGTAAGGAAGCTTACAAGAGTCAGGGATACAGAGTTATAATTGCACTTGAGAATACGGATGTTTTAAAGAACGAGACATTACAGCGTGTACTTCATGCAGGATTAAATCTTGTATGCGTGACAGTAAAGAATGATGCATATTTGTATCAGCTGCATGAGGCACTTCATGTCGGAGACGAGCGTCTTCCATATGCTGTTGCAGTGAATACAGAAGGCAAGGGACTTTTTGCATTCGCAAACTATAACATTCGCACAGCATGGACATTGATGGAAATTCTTGATGCAAAGGGCTAATTGGTTGAAGTTTATGGACAAGTAAATATTTATTGCAAAGTCCGAAGGTGAATGGCTTTCACGAGGCGGACACTTGAAGCAGGTCTTTCAAAGTAATGTATAATAAGAAGAAACATAACAGGAACCTGCGGAATTTGGTCCGCCGACGAAACCATTGCACCGAAGGACTTTTGTAACATTGTGCGTGAACAGTAACACTAATTGAAAGAAATTTTCAAAAAAACGAAATTTGATCTTCCAATTTCTTGAAGATCGCATTATAATGGTAGCCGCAAAGGTCAGACGCTTGCGGCTACCATTTGCTATTATATGAAAGTGGGGAGATACATTATGGTATCACAGATTTTAGCTGTCCTTATTTTTCTCGTGATGTTCGCCCTGATCATTACTGAGAAGATAGAGAGACACATTGTAACACTAGGCTGCGGTCTGCTTATGATCCTTTTAGTATTCGGTATCACAATGCATAGCGGCAGCGCAATCATGGAGACGCTGAATATTGGAAGTATTTTCACGGCGGACTTCTGGCATGCTTCCAGTGAGGCAGGAGAGTCTTCATCTGGAATCAACTGGTCAACGATCATTTTTATCGCAGGTATGATGATCATGGTTGAAGGAATGGGAAAGGCAGGATTTTTCCGTTGGCTTTGTCTGCAGATTGCAAGACTTGTTCACTATAAGCCAACTGCTGTATTTGTCACCTTTATGATCATGTCATTTGTACTGGCTATGTTCATTGACAGTATTACAGTTATTTTGTTTTTGGCAGCAGTTACTATTGAACTTTGTCTTTTGTTAAAGAGCAATCCGGTACCAATGATTATCGCAGAGATTTTCTGTGCAAATCTTGGTGGCTCAGCAACCATGTGCGGAGATCCGCCGAACATCATTATCGGAACCTCCATGGGCTACAGCTTCTTTGATTTCTTGACAAACACAGGTGCCATTGCAGCAATTTCACTTGTTGTGGTTGTAGTTTACTTTTATTTCTGCTTCAGAAAGAAGCTTGTTGCACCGGGAACAGCGCCTGTTGATCCGGCATCTTGTCCAGATCCAAATTCTGCCATTACAGACAAGAAGGAGTTTATTAGCAGCGTTGTTATTTTCCTGATCGCAGTTGTTCTTCTTGTTTCACATGCAAATACAGGACTGACAGTTGCTTTCATCGGTACATTTATTGCAATTATTACTTTGATTGTAGAGCATAAGTATGCAGCAGAGCTGTTAAAGAAGGTTGATTACAAGACACTGTTATTCTTTGTTGGACTTTTCGTTGTTGTTGGTGGTCTGGAGCAGACTGGCGTTCTTACAGTAATCGCTGAATTTATCAGTAAGGTAAGTGGTTCCAACACAAAGTTGATGGTAGCAATTATCATATGGATCTCAGCACTTGCAAGTGCATTCGTTGATAATATCCCGTTTGCAGCAACCATGATTCCAGTTATCAGAAGCTTGTCAGCACTGCAGGGTGTTGATTTGGAGACACTTTCCTGGGCACTGGCAATGGGTACTGATATCGGAGGAAGTGCGACACCAATCGGTGCTTCCGCAAATGTAGTAGGTATTTCCGTATCTTCAAAGAATGGTCATCCGATTGGATGGGGCAAGTACTGTAAATATGCAGCACCGGCAACCATCATTGTTGTTTTGATTTCCATGCTGTTTATATTTGCCAGATATATGTAAGGTTTTATAAAAAGATTTACAAATTAAAAAATATGTTAATA
>JABLTP010004678.1_pt1 | contig 10576 bp, 8 predicted proteins | sample 7160111 | NCBI WGS metagenome assembly JABLTP01 (sample SAMN14651227, study PRJNA627086) | human gut metagenome | isolation source: feces | host: Homo sapiens
ACCATACCTTTTGGAAGGAAGAATGGGAATCCAGGTCCTTCTTCTCTCATCATAAACAGACCAAGTTCTTTTCCAAGTTTACGATGGTCACGCTTTCTAGCCTCTTCCATCATTGTAAGGTATGCATCTAATTCTGCTTTCTTTGTAAATGCAGTACCATAGATTCTTGTAAGCATCTGATTATGCTCATCTCCACGCCAGTAAGCACCTGCAATACTTGTAAGTTTGAATGCTTTCACTGGTTTTGTAGTCATTAAGTGAGGTCCTGCACAAAGATCGACGAATTCTCCCTGCTGATAAAAGCTGATCACAGAATCTTCTGGAAGATCTTCAATCAGTTCTACTTTATAAGGTTCGTTTCTTTCTTTCATAAATGCGAGTGCTTCATCTCTAGGTTTTGTAAAACATGTAATCTCAAGATTCTCTTTGACGATCTTCTTCATTTCTTTTTCAATTTTTTCAAGATCATTCTGTGTAAATGGAGTATCTTTCTCCATATCATAGTAGAAACCATTGTCGATAGAAGGTCCGATCGCAAGTTTTGTTTCTGGGTACAGACGTTTGACTGCCTGAGCTAAAATATGAGATGCTGTATGACGGAATGCATGTTTTCCTTCATCAGAATCAAATGTTAAGATATTTAATTCGCAATCTTTGTCAATGACAGTTCTAAGGTCAACAACTTCTCCATCAACCTCTCCTGCACAGGCAACTCTTGCCAGTCCTTCACTAATATCTTTTGCGATATCAATGACAGACATATTGTTTTCATACTCTTTTACAGATCCATCTTTTAATGTAATCTTCATCTTCTTGTTCATCCTTTCTTGATATATAACGTTTTATTTATTCCATTGTCAATCTATTATGAAGATATTCATAGAAAATTGATCATGGAAATAAAAAATCCCATGGACTAATAAAATCCATGGGACGAGTTATCGCGGTTCCACCCTGGTTATCTGTTTCATACCATGTGATAATAAATTCCAGAAACAGATCACTTAATCGACAGTTAACGGTGTCAACCGAGCTGGTTTACAGCTACTCCGAGGTGGTCTTCCTTTGTTTCTCTGCTTAGGATACTCACAGCTTATGTATCCCTCTCTGTAAGCCTTTCACAAAGTACTCTTCTCATCAACGTTTTGTTATTATCTTTTCATTTCTTGTAAATTATAGCATTGTGTTATTATAAAATCAATGAAAAAATAAAATTTTTTGAAACTTTATTTTGAAAATATTATAATTGATTCATTAATTGATAAGCATCATTTACTACTGTTGCTGCCCATTCTCCGCCAACGCAATAATGTTTATTCACATCCTCAGCAGAAGTTCCTGCATAATAACTACCTCCCGCTGTAAGATATTTCTCATGTAAAGTCTTAGCTGTCGTTAGTAATCCTTCTTCTTTTGTAGCTTTGTTAATTCCCTTTGCACTGTCAGAAGTTACGCCATATCCAGTAAGATTATTATCCTCTCTTGCACGTCTGCTTGTTCCCCATGCACTTTCATGTGCTGCAATTCCCATTAAAAAGACAGCATTAACATGATATTTTTCTTCTGCTTTTACATAGGCTTTCGCATCTGCATAAAGAGCCGTTCCTTTTAACATCTGTTTGGCATCATCTACTGTAATATGACTTAATAAACTTACATTATTCGGATTAAAATATCTTGTCTGATTTTCCTTTGAAATATCTTTCTTTAACTGCTTGATCTTTTTATTGATAGTAGCAATCTTTTGCTGCATTGGCTTTACTGGAAGAATCTTTTCATTTTTTAAATACTGATTCAGATTAAAATTATCGTTCTTATCGAGTAAAGTTTCAAAATCTGGATGATTAATTCCAAATACATACTTTCCTGCAATTGTTTTTAATTGTTTATCTCCAAACAAATCTGCAAGTTCATAAAGATCATCTCTCATAGCTTCATCTTTTTTGGATATTTTCATTGCAGGAGTTATCTCCTGACCAAATAATGCAATTTCCGCTTTTGAATTTGCTGTGTATTTCTCATAAAATGTTTTGAGCGTTTCTTCTTTTTGGGCTTCAAGCTTCATCTGTTTGAAAATCTTAGCTTTTTCTTTTCTTAATTTTGCAATTTTTGCCTGCTTGGAAGAGATTCGACGTTCCATCGCCTGTGTACTGCTTTTGCTAATTACCTGAGTCGGCATTGGAACTACTTTTTCTTCATTGTCTGATTTCTTACCATTCTTATCTTTGGAAATTTTCTTCTTTGTTATTTTCGCTTTCTTTTTTCTAGATGTCTTCTTTTTTTCTGTTTTCGTTGTGGATTGTGTTGACATTTCTGTTGTTGTTTCTGTCTTCACTGTAGATTCCATTTCCTGTTGCGCTTTTGCTACTTGTGTATCATCTGCGTTAACTGGTATTACAGACATCGTCATAATTGCACACATAAATGCTGTCATAACCCTGCGTCTCATAATTGTTCCTCCTTATGTCTCTGCATTCTGCTTATGATACTTTCTATATTCTAATACTCAAATTTTCTCTGGTAATTTTTACCTTACTCCTTTTTTTATAAAAATTCAAGTACGCTTTCACGTACTTGCTATAAAATACTGTATTATGATTTTTCCTTCCATAAAAAGCAGTCTTTTTCATGGGAATAGATTACTCCAACTGCTTGAAGATAAGAATAGATGATCGTTGTTCCAACAAATTTCATTCCTCGTGTTTTTAAATCTTTTGATATCTTATCGGACAATTCTGAAGAGGTTTTTCCTGTTTCATAGATGACTTTGTGATCTGTAAATTGCCATAAATATTCTGAAAAACTTTTATATTCCTTTTGGATCTTAAGGAAAATCTGTGCGTTTGTAACTGCTGCTGCTATCTTTTTCTGATTTCTTATGATTCTTTCATTTTGTTTTAATTCTGCTTGTTTCTTTTCATCATATGTACTAACTTTATGTACATCAAAACCATCAAATGCTTCTCTAAATGCTTCTCGTTTATTTAGTACACATTCCCATGATAATCCTGCCTGAAAGGATTCTAAGATCAACATTTCAAATAACTTATGGTCATCATGGACAGGCATTCCCCACTCTTTATCATGATATTCAATATATGCTTGACTCTTCGGATTTGTCCAACGACATCTCTTTTTCCCATCTTTATATTTCATAAAAACTTTCTCCATGTATTCAATATTTTTTCATATCTAGTCTATTATAATTGAAAATAAACTGCCAAGTTCGAATTTATCCCATACTTTCTTTTTATTTTACTTATCTTTTTGTTTCGTCTTACTTTGAAAATAGATAAATGAATCTGCTGCATCAAGAATATCAGAAAATTCCTTTCTTGGTGCGACCTCAATATATTTTTTTAATAATTCTTTTTCTTCTTTTTTGTATTTTCCATAAAATATATCAAACAAATTATGTCCACGAACGTATGTTCTGATTGCTTCCATATGTTCTTTCATATCCTGAGAGGATACAAAATCACGTCCCATAATCTGTATTAAATGAATCCCACTCTTGATCCTATGCAAGTATTCTCTCCATTTATCATATAAAATCTCATAAAAAGTATCTTCGGATTCTACAATCCCAAGCTTCGTCATGATCTTAGGATTTAAAAAGTAATTTTCAAAAGAATAATATTTTAAGATCAATACGTTTTTTCTTGTTACTTTAGGCAAATGATCGACATCGATAAGATTACGTTCATCATAATATTTACAAAGCTGCCTGCCAAGCATATCACGATCTTTCCCATCACTGTCACGAATCATTAAAAAGCGGTCTTTCATATATACCTGATTCATATATTTTAAATTGGCATAGGTTTTGATATTGGTACAACTGTTTGTCGTAAGGATTGCTACTCGATTTAATCTTCCATCTTCATCATAAATTTCTGAATAATAATGATTTAATAACAGCGGTAATCTGTATTTATCTTGCTTTCCTTCTACAATAAAAACGAAATCAACATTCATAAGATCAGATGCATTATATCCAAGATCATCGAGAACCGAACTAATGTTCGTTTTCTTTTTCGCAACTGAATAAGAATCTTCATCTAAAATAATCTGACATAGTTGTTTGCTGCTAAAATTTGCTAATAAATGTGGAGAATGTGTCGTAAAGATCACTTGATTCTTCTGTGCCAGCCGATATAGAATCTCACTGGCTGTCTTTTGTAGCTGTGGATGCAAAAACATTTCTGGTTCTTCTACCATAATGATCGATGGCAGACTGTTTTCATCCATCACATAAGCCTCCAGAAGAGAAAGCATATAAATGCTTTTCATTCCACGCCCAAGACGATCTACAGAAATCGATGTATCACGTTCTTTGTTATAAGCTTCTGCATTGATCTGAAGCATCTGATCTACATCATAATTCATAGAAAAAATGATATCTTCAAAACCACCATTTTTATGGAAACTTTCATTAATACGTTTCTCGAACTGATCGATATTCATCTCATATAGTTTATACTCAAACAGTTTTGCTGCTTCAAATGCATTTAGTTCCTGCGGGGTTTTCTGATTAATCAGGCCGATACATTGAAAACAATGTGTACACGGTTTGACTGAATCAAACATACAACAATTGGTACGCATGATCTTAAGCAGATTATCTTCCTGCAACATAAAAAGATCATCCTGAATCTGTTTTAAATTACGATTTGTTCCAATAAAATAAATCGTTGGGAAAATCTCTCTGATATATTTATTATGTTTCTTTTTTCCATCGTAAAAGCGTTGTTTACCTTCTTTATTAGCGATAAACGTAAATGTAATCTCTTCATTTTGATATGATGGAAGTTTGCTTTCAAAATCATTTTTCCAAAGATCGTATTTCTTATACTGACTTACTATGCCATTTTTATGAAAAATATGAAGATCTTCTTCTGTGAGCGATAATGTAAATCTAATCTCTATATTTTGCATAGTTTCGTTAAAATCATCCTCAGAAATTTCATAAGATCCTTCTACTGCACGCAATGCATGAAGAATGGATGACTTTCCAGTGTTATTCTTTCCAACAAGGATCAGAGCATTCTGGATATCTGATATTTCCATATGCCGGATTGATTTAAAGTTTTTGATTGATAAATATTTAATTTCCATACGATGCTCCTTTCTTTTGTGCTTTTTATTATCTCATTTTTTATGCTTAAAATCCAGTCGCAAACAAACAGATATTCAAAAATGTTACGATCAGCGCAATGGTAAACAATATGATTTTTAATCGTTTCGAATTTGCATATTTTCCCATAACCTTTTTCGAAGATGTCAGATAAATCTGCGTAAAAATCGTGATTGGAAGTTGAATTGCTAAAAACATTTGAGAATAGATCAGTCCATCAAATGGAGATTTGATCAGCAAAATGATCAGTACTGCTGGTACCATTGTGATCAAAACTCCCCTTTTTGTATCTTTATGATGAATATCATACGAATGATTAAAAATTCCAGAAAAAATAGTTCCGCCAGCCATTCCAGCTGTGATACTTGATGAGATTCCAGCCAATAATAATGCCAGTGCAAATATAATGGATGCTGCATTTCCGAGAAGTGGTGTTAACATAGAACCTGCGAGATGAATATCATCAATAGAATGACCATTTCCTTGATATAAGGTAGCTGCTGCCATTAAGATCATCGCACTATTAATTGCCCATCCAATGATCATAGAAAATAATGTGTCTTTAAATTCGTATTTTAACTGTTGTTCGATCACATTTTTATCTTTTAAATTCCATTTCCTACTCTGAATGATCTCTGAGTGTAAAAACAGATTATGTGGCATAACGACTGCTCCTAAGACACTCATAACTACTGGAAGTGAACCTTTTGGAACTTCTGGTTTTGCCCATCCGATCAATGCCTGTTTCCATTCGATATCCGAAATACAAATTTCAAATAAAAACGAAAATCCAATCAGAGATACAAATAAGATGATCAATTTCTCAATTCTGCTGTAAGCATTTGTAAACTGACACATCAACACGATTCCTAAAATGATAAACGTACCAATCTTTACTGGAATATGAAATAACATTTCCAAAGCCATTGCCCCGCCTAAAAGTTCTGCCATTGCTGTTGCGATCGATGCTGTAACTGCTGTTAATAAAATCGTATTTTTTAATCTTTTGTTGATATACAAACTTGTCGCTTCTGATAAGCATTTTCCAGTAACAATTCCTAAATGTGCTGCATTATGCTGTAAGATAACGAGCATGATCGTTGATAATGTGACCATCCATAATAATGTATATCCATAGCCAGAACCTGCAGCGATATTACTTGCCCAGTTTCCAGGATCGATAAATCCTACGGTAACTAGTAATCCTGGTCCAATATATCTTAAGAAGTTCATTGCCTCTTTTTTCGATGATCTGATAAATTGTGTCATAGATGTTCCTTTCTTTTTATTTTATTTTTAGTTAGTCCACACTAACTATCATTATACATAGAAGGAGAAAGTTTGCAAGCTTTGTGAAAAATTGATAGAATAAGTCATGTATAATATATATTTTACCCCTATTGAGTCGTGGAAAAATATATAAAACTAATAAGAAACAGGTGAATTTATGAAATCATTACCATATTATGATGATCTAACTGCAAGACAGACGATCAAATTACGTGAACTTATTAAAACACTTCCACCTTTTGCAAAAGAGTTTTTCCGTGCGATCGACTCTACTACACAAGTGAGAACTCGAATTGCTTATGCGTATGATCTGAGAGTATTCTTTCACTTTCTGATTGATGAAAATCCTGCATACAAAAATTATAAAGTCGTAGATTTTCAGGTAAGTGATCTCGATAAGATTGAATCCGTTGATCTGGAAGAATATATGGAATATCTAAAAGTATACGTTTCCGATGAGAACCATAAGCATATGCAAAATACAGAACAAGGTGTCTTTCGAAAGATGTCTGCACTTCGTTCTTTTTACGGATATTTTTACAAGCGCCAGCTGATTGAGAAGAATCCAACACTGCTTGTTGATATGCCAAAGATCCGTGAAAAGGAAATCATCAGGTTAGAAGCCGATGAAGTCGCTTCTTTGCTTGATTTTGTGGAACATGGCGGTGATCATTTAACAGGACGGAAACGTGCTTATTATGAAAAAACAAAAGAACGTGATCTTGCGATCATTACGCTTCTTCTTGGAACTGGAATCCGTGTGTCTGAATTAGTCGGATTGAATGTTGATGATGTTGACTTTCGTAATAATGGTCTTCATCTCATCCGAAAAGGACGAAAAGAAATGACAGTTTACTTTGGAAATGAAGTTGCGGATGCTTTGGAGCAGTATATGAAAGGCAGCAGAAAACTTGTTATTCCAAAGGAAGGGCATGAAGATGCTTTGTTTTATTCTATGCAAAGACGACGCATTGGTGTGCAAGCGGTTCAGAATCTTGTGAAGAAATATGCGAAGGAAGTAACTCCGCTTAAAAAGATCACGCCTCATAAACTGCGTAGTACTTATGGTACGGCTTTATATCAGGAAACGGATGATATTTATCTTGTGGCGGAAGTTCTTGGACATTCTGATGTTAATACGACCAGAAAACATTATGCAGCAATGTCTGATACGAGACGTCGTCAGGCAGCAGGAAAAGTTGTGTTAAGAGAATCTGTTTCTCATGATTCTACAAATAATAATTCCAAAAATTTATAGAAAAAAGCAGAGATCATCTATACATCGATATCTCTGCTTTTTTCTATATTTTTTAAAAATCTATTGATTTTATATGCTATGTTCTTTATAATCAGAATGTTTGTAAAAACTAGAGAGGAATATTTATTATGCTTACATTTTTAATTGTTTGTCCAGCTGTTTTTCTAGCAGGATTAATTGATGCGATTGGCGGTGGCGGTGGATTGATTTCCCTGCCAATTTATCTTTTAGCCGGATTACCGCCCCATAGAGCAATTGCTACAAATAAATTAAGTTCTTCTATGGGAACATCTGCAGCAACAATTCGCTTTGCAAAAATGGGACATATTAATTTTAAGATTGCATTAAGTTGTTCTATCACTGCTATTTTAGGATCATTTTTGGGAGCTTCTTTATCAGTGTATACGAATGAACGAATCATTCAGATTTTTATTTTAATACTTCTCCCAATCTTATTTGTATACCTTCTATTTACAAAGAAAGATTTTGATTCTTTTGCACGTAAGATTTCTAAAACAACTTATATTGCAAGTATTTTATCTGCTTTTGTAATCGGTGTTTATGATGGATTTTATGGACCTGGAACCGGAACATTTTTATTACTTTGTCTAACACGTTTTGCCGGTCTTGATGTACTGACCGCTTCTGGTGTGACAAAGTTTATTAATCTTGTGACAAACTTAACTGCATTAGTTACTTTCTTATTTTACGGAAAGGTTTATTTACTGCTTGGATTTGTTGCTGGAATCTGTTCTATTCTTGGAAATTTGATTGGATCTGGAATGCTTACAAAGAATGCTGATAAAGTATTAAAACCTGCAATTCTTGGTGTTATTTGTATTTTCTTTGTACGTACAGTTACCTCGCTCTAAATTTAATTGTTCATTAATCTCTGTCTTTAATTGGGCAGGGATTTTTTCTTTTTATATAAATGAGGAATAAAATCATTGTTACTTCATTGCTATTTCTTATTAATTATAGTAAAATTGGGATAGTTTGATGCAATATAAATCGTATCAAAAATGAATGAAGATAAAGGAAGTGCAGAAAATGGAAACTATCGGAAGAAATGATGCATGTTGGTGTGGCAGTGGAAAGAAATACAAAAAGTGCCATTGCCAGTTTGATGAGAAGTTAAAGGAATTACAGCAGGAGGGACATTTTATTCCTTCTCATGATATGATCAAAACACCAGAACAAATTGAAAAAATCAAAGAAAGTGGAAAAATCAACATTGCAGTTTTAGATTATGTTGCTGAACATATCAAAGCAGGTATCACAACACAGCAGATTGATGATTGGGTATATGAACAAACTACCTCTCGTGGTGCGATTCCTGCTCCGCTGAATTATGAAGGTTTTCCAAAAAGTGTTTGTACTTCAGTCAATGATCAGGTATGCCATGGAATTCCATCTGAAGATGTTGTTTTACAGGAAGGTGATATTATCAATGTTGATGTATCTACTATTTATCATGGTTATTTTTCAGATTCTTCCAGAATGTTTTGTATTGGTGAAGTTTCAGAAGAAAAGAAAAAGTTAGTCGATGTTACAAAAGAATGTATTGAAATTGGACTTAAACATGTAAAACCTTGGGCTTTGCTTGGTGATATGGGACATGCTATTCATGAACATGCTCTTGAAAATGGATATACTGTTGTAAGAGAAATTGGAGGTCATGGTGTTGGATTGCAGTTCCACGAAGATCCTTTTGTAAGCTATGTCTCAGAGCCAGGAACAGGTATGGTTATGGCTCCTGGAATGATGTTTACAATCGAACCTATGGTAAATATGGGAACTGATGAATTTTATGTTGACGAAGTTGACGAATGGCAAATTTATACAGAAGATGGACAGCCTTCTGCACAATGGGAAGTTCAAGTTCTTGTTACAGAAGATGGTTACGAACTTATTGCGTACTAGATTTTATTGATCTTAACAAGAAAAAGAAAAGCACTTAAAAAACGAAGTGCTTTTCTTTTTTACTATTTTATCATCTTTATATAACTCCAAGCACTATAATATGTTTTCCCGGCATCCATCTTATATGCTCTAACTTTTACATAGTATGATTTGTTCTTATGAATATTGATATTCGTGGTAGACTTTCTTTTCCCTTTAATCTTCTTTATAACAGGTTTCTTAAATTGTTTTGATGTTGATATTTGAAGATTATATCCATCTGCCTTCTTATTTTGTTTCCATGAAATTTTACATCTTGTTTTTCTAGATTTCTTGCTATATTTAATTGATGGCACTTGCAGATATAAAAAATTTTTTGTAATACTCTTGATTCCTGTATTCTCAATGAAATCTACGGAATTCACAGCATATGCATAAACCCTATATCTATAGTTTTGTCCATTTCTTACCGCATTATCTGTGTATTTATTTTTCTTTAATATCTTTAAATCTTTCCATTTGTCCTTACCCGTTTTCCTCTGTATTCGATAACCATCTGCATTTTCAACTTTCTTCCACTGAATCTTAATTCCATTCATTGTATTTGTAATTTTTTCAATGCTTGGCGGATAGAGATACATTGGTAATTCAGGTCCTGGTTCAATGATATCTTCTGGGAAATTATATTCTTGATTATCTTTTCTAGTCACATTATTTGAATCTGCTGTTTTCTCTTTTGCTGATACATTATTCTGAGCAACTGTTATTAAATTCCCAGCAATAAATAAGGATATCATCAATATGAATCCTTTTTTTAAAATTGTTCTCATGATATTTTTCTCACTTTCTTCTTATTTATCATATCATGAAATTTATATAGATACTAGTAATTTACTCCTACAAACGAAAAAAAACATCCTTATCTATAAGAATGTTCGAATTTCATTATTAAATCTATATATAAAGGATATACCTTCAAAACAACATAC
>JABLTP010089397.1_pt1 | contig 10538 bp, 9 predicted proteins | sample 7160111 | NCBI WGS metagenome assembly JABLTP01 (sample SAMN14651227, study PRJNA627086) | human gut metagenome | isolation source: feces | host: Homo sapiens
CAATCGAATTGTTAGTTTGCAAATATTCTGGTTCACCTGCCTTTCAAAATTTGCACCTAAGCTTTTCACTTAGGAACGAGTCGCACCAAAAAAGTAATCGTGAATCAGGAAATTGTGGCGGGCAAAGTCTTTGTCCTGCACCTGATACGCCCCGAACGGCACATTGCCGATGGCAAGGTCAAAGAAATCCCTGCGGTCAGTCGTTTCAAAGCCTGCAATGGTGATGTGCGCCTTGGGATACAGCTGCTGGGCAATGCGTCCCGTGATGCTGTCCAGCTCCACCCCGTACAGGCGGCTTTCCTTCATGCTGTCCGGCAGCATCCCGAAGAAATTGCCCACGCCGCAGCTGGGTTCCAGCACGTTGCCCGACCGAAATCCCAGCTGTTCCACCGCCGCATAAATGGCACGGATAACGGTCGGGCTGGTGTAATGCGCATTCAGGGTGGATGCACGGGCAGCTTCGTATTCTTCCTGTGTCAGCAGGGATTTCAGCGCGCTGTATTCGCTGCGCCATGCTTCGCTGTGTTCGTCAAAGGCTTGCGGCAAGCCGCCCCAGCCCACATAGCGGGACAGGACTTCCTGTTCCTGCGGCGATGCCGAACGCTGCTCGCTTTCGACCATCTTCAGCACGGAAATGGCTTCGATGTTCGCACTGAATTTCGCTTTTGCACTGCCTTCTCCCAAATGTTCATCCGTAATGCGGAAGTTTTCTGCCGCTGGCGGTTCGGGCGCTGGTTCGCGCTGTTCGGATGCGCTGGCGGACAAATCAAGCACGATATTCCGCAGCGCGGTTTCTGCTGCTGGCAGGAAATGTGCATTCCGTTCGTCCGCTGCCAGCAGCCGCTCAAAGCGCGGCAGACTTTCCGCTCGGAAAATAGGATAGCGCTGTGACGGGTCGCGCAGCTGAACGCTGAACGCGCTTTTTGCCTCGATCACAAAGGGCGTGCCGTCCAGATAGACCGTATCGCCAACCGCATAGGCAGCCGTTTCGGATGATGCTGGATTTTCAGCGGCATCAGCAGACGCGGCGCTTTCTTCGGCAGAAACAGGTTCGTCTGCTTCTTCGCCTTGCTCCGCCCGATTTTCATCGTTCGCATCCGGCGCTGTTTCCTTTGGGAGGGCATCTTCGTCTGCTTCCTGCCTGCCAAAATCGGCCATTGCATCCTGCGTCAGGTACTGCCCCTGGCGAATCAGCGTGTCAATGCGCGCCGCCGCCTTCGTCCACTGCATTTTGACAGGCGCGCAGCCGTTTTTTTGCAGCACAATGCCCTTGCTGTCATGCGCTTCATTGCTGCCATCCGCACCGGATACCGCAGGAGAACGCCCGCCTATGCCATACTCTTCTTTGAGGAAATTCGCTTTTTCGGTCATCGAGCGTGCAGGCGTTTCGGTGAAATACTGGTAGATGCGCCGTTTGCCGCCCGACATATTGCCGCCGCTGCTGAGCGTATCGTCGATTTCGTCCTCCGTGATGAAGCCGTCCGGCTTGGGGACTTCGGCAAGCAGGGAGTCATAGCCGCGCCGCGGAAACGCCAGCTCTTTGAGCGTGTTCAGGACAGCCTCCGGGTTGTGGAAGGGAAATCGCAGTAGGTTCCGATTTTCCCGCGCATCTTCCGCAAACTGCGCTGCTTCTGCTGTCAGCCTTGACAGAAATTCCGGGTTGGCAAGCTGCTCCGTCAGCCGCGCCGTTTCTTCGGGGAAGCTGCTGCCGCGAATGCTCTTCATGGCGGGAAAATAGCCTTTGCCTTTCTCCGCCATATCGTGGTACATGTACCAAAGTCCCTGCGCTGCCATTGAACGCTCATGCACCGGAGTCTGTGCCAGCTCCATCATCCCCAGAAATTCGCCGGATTCCAGCAGCTCCCCGATGCGCCGTGCGGCATCCGCCCATGCAATCCGCTGCGCATTCGGTACATCGCGGGCGCTTTTCCCGCTGGCAATCCGAATGCCTCTTTCGTCATACCACGCGCTGTACGGTTTGCCCATGTACATCATGCCGAATCCGCCGTGATAAATCCGCGGAAGGCGCTGGGCAATGGTTTCAGGCGAAAGCTGCTTGGCAAAGTCCGCCGTGACCTTCATCCGATGGTCTGTCGTATTGCTGCCGCTGCGCAGAAACTCATCCACCACTTCCTGCGGTACAGAAAAAGCGAAGGGTGCTTGCGCACTCTCCGCCTCAAAATTGTCCACCAGTTGAATCTGCTCGTTTTCTGTCGGCAGGAAAAAACTCATCTGCTCCAGCTGCGGCGTATAACCGCTTAGCTGTAAATCAGCTCCGAAAGAATCATTTCCTCCGCCTGATGTTTCAGGCTGTTCATCTGCGCCGCCCAGCGCATCGGGTTCTCCGCCTTCATGTCCTCGGTCACGCCGCTCTGCTTCGGCAGGGTGTGCATCAGGCTGTTCAGCCGATACTGCGCGCTCTGCTCGATTTCGTGCAGGTGCGTCATCAGGCGGCCGCTCAGGAGCAGCCGCGTATACAGCCCCGGACGCTCGCTCGCCAGATACTGCTGGCGCATCATCCCGTACTTGCCCAGCGGCTGCTGTTCCTCTTCGGTCAGTTCCATTTCCGGCAGCAGGCAATCCCCGTGCTGTGTGTACTTCAGTTCGCTCATGTTCCATGCTCCTTTCCGCATTTCGGACGGTTCTTTCTATCTGGCGGAGCACCTGCTCGGCAATCGTGCTGACTGCCTTGCCCAGTTCCGCCGCGGCTGCGGGCGTGTTCCAGTCCATGACCTCTTGAAAATCCTCCCGCAGCAGCTCCGGTTCCAGTCCGCATCGGGTCTGGATGACAGCCGAGATGCTTGCCGCCGCTGCTTTTCGGAAGGACGCCCCCGCCGCAAAATCATCGTACTCCGATAATGCCGAATCGTCAACACTGTCGAGGATGTCGCGGCGGTGTTCGTTCCAATAGGCAAGCGCTTGACGCTCGGCAAGCTGGTCGATCTGCGCGGCAAGGCGCATCGACGCATCCGCAGAAAATTCTTCTGCCAGCATCTTGCGGACAGCCGGTTCTGCTGCTTCCGTCAGCTGCCACACGTCTACATTCCGCGAATCTGCCCGCGTTCCCGTGTCCGACACATCAAAGACATACCGGATGCGCATCCCGTTGGCGGTGGGGTTCAGCAGGGCAATGCCCTTTGCGCCGCGCCGGATGTAGCGGTGCATGGTGCCGTTCCAGAGTTCATACGCGGCACAGGCGCTTGCATCCGGGCGCTGCGCATAAATCATCAGCTGGTCGTGATAGGGATATTTATAGAGCCTTGATGCCGTGGTCAGGAACGACAACCAGTCAAGGTAATTGCCTGTGATTTTCAGCGATGTTTCGTCCGCCAGCTGCACATAGGCTTGTACTTTTGTCTGCATGTTTTTCTCCTCTGCGTCAGTCTGCGCCGCTCGCATACCACAGCGCGTAGGCGGCAAGGTCGGTCAGCGTCCAGTCGGCGGGCATTACGCAGTCAGCAAAATAGGCGCAGTCGAGGCTTCCGGCTTGGAAGCTGCGTTCGTCCTGCTCTATCAGGCTGCAGCGCTCGTCCGTTTCCGTGCAGAATCCCTGCCGGCAGCGCGGGCATTCCTGCTGGGCAAGCAGTCCGATGCAGTCCACCATCTGCGCGGTCATCAGGAATCGGGCAGCAGCTGCGAGAGGGCATGAAGCAGCGCGCAGAGCGCCGTCTGCTCGTCCTCCGGCACGGACTGCGCACGATGCTCCGGATAATCCGCAGGGTGTTCGCCGCCGTGCATCAGGAGTTCCTCAACGGAAACGTGGAAGGCGCGCGCAAGGTGGAGAATCGTGCCCGCCTTGCAGTTCTCCAGCCGCACGCTGCCGCTGAGTAAATCGCGCAGGGTAGTTTCCGGGATGCCGCTCTTCCGGGAAAGTTCCGCCTTGGTCAGGCGCCGGGCGCGCATCAGCTGATTTAGGTATGTCATTGTTTTTTATCGCTCCATTTCGTTCTTTTTGTTTTGGTGGTATGAGTGCTTCGGCGCAGGAAAAGCGCAATTGAGATAATCTGTAAGTGAATTTTCTGCGTCAAAGATGAAGTTTTTCAGTTATAGCTGAAAAAGTCTTTTGTTTCTGCTTGATTTTTCTTCGCAGATGTGCCATACTATGTGTATCATCGAAGGGAGGCTGTGCCGCATGATTCAGCGGGAAATGTACATGAAGCGTATCCGTCCGTTTATCGGAACAGATTTGGTGAAGGTGATGACCGGCATCCGGCGCTGCGGCAAGTCCGTCATGCTGAATCTCATCCAGGACGAGCTGAAAGCGTCGGGCATTCAGGATGCACAGATGATTTCGTTTAACTTCGAGGTCATGAGCAATGCGCACCTCTGCACGGCACAGGCGCTGCACGACGAGGTGCTGAAACGGGCAGCTGCCATCGCGGGCAAAGTCTATCTGTTTTTTGATGAGATTCAGGAAGTTGCGCAGTGGGAAAAAGCCGTCAACTCCTTCCGCATTGAGCTGGACTGCGACATTTACATCACCGGTTCCAACGCCAAGCTGCTGTCCGGCGAACTGGCGACCGTGCTGGGCGGGCGCTATGTGGAATTTACCATTTACCCCTTCTCTTTTGCTGAATTTCACGAACTCTACCGAACGGTTGAACCCGGTGCATCCGACGCGGCAGCTTTTCAGCAGTACTTGACGCTGGGCGGGATGCCCTACCTTGCCAATCTCCGCTATGCGCCCGAACCATGCAGGCAGTATCTGCATGACATCTACAATTCGGTCGTCCTCAACGATGTGGTCAGGCGCAACAAAATCCGCGATGTGGATTTGCTCGCCCGCATTGTGGCGTATGTCATCGGCAATATCGGCACAACGTTCGCATCCACATCCATTGCGAAGTTTCTGAAAAGCGAACACCGCACGGTTGCGCCCGAAACGGTGCTGAATTACATCAAGTACTGCACCGAAGCGTACCTGTTTTATCAGGTCAATCGGGAGGATTTGCAGGGCAAGCAGATTCTCGCGACGAACGAGAAATACTATATGGCAGACCACGGCTTGCGGGAAGCGGTGTTCGGCGGGAACATGAAGGACATCAACCTCATTCTTGAAAACATCGTCTACATGGAGCTGCTGCGCCGCGGCTACACCGTCACCGTCGGCAAAATCGGCAGCCGGGAGATTGATTTCGTCGGGCAGAAGCAGCACGAAAAGCTCTATGTGCAGGTATGCTATCTGCTGGCTTCCGACGAGACGATTCAGCGGGAATTTGGCGTTTACGCTTCCGTGCCGGACAACTTCCCCAAATACGTGGTGTCGATGGACGAGCTTGACATGAGCCGCGACGGCATCAAGCACCGAAACATCCGCGACTTTTTGACGCAGCCTGAATGGAATTGAACCCAGCCGCCCTTCCGGAAAAATCGGGAGGGCGGCTGGCGTTGGGGAGAAATCACGCTTCCTTTATTCCAGTACCATGCTGCTTTCCTTTGTGCCGTCGGAGAGGATCAGTGCGTACTTATATCCGCCATCCGCTGTCATCCGGCGGCAAATCCGCAGCCCATACTGTTCCGCAGCGCTGCCGCGCGAAAGCGTCAGTTCAAACTCCGACTCGTTCCAGTAGCGTTCGCGGCGGGTATCGTATTCCTGAATCTCCCATGTGCCGCAGAAATCAGCGCGCGTCCCGTCTGCCAGCACCGCGCAGCCCGTCATGCTGCCATCCGCAAGGAAGGTCATCTGTTCCGCATCCACGGAGCTGCCCGCGTACAGCTTCCAGCTGCCGAGGATGGCGCGGTTCGCCTCGCGGGTGTCGGTGACTGTCCCCAGCAGGCACTCGGTGGGGACGAACCCGCGGAAGCGGCTCTTGCCCGTACCTGCTTCGATGTACGTCCAGTCGCCCATGCTCGCAAGCGCCGTTACGCTGGTGTTTTCCGTCAGGCGGGTCAGCGGCGTCTGGCTCATCAGCGGGTCATCCGTTACGGAAACGTCATAGCTGACGATGGCGGGCACGGCTTCCAGCGCCAGTGCGGGAACAGCGGCATCTTGGGGCAGTGCATTCTTGTCAATATACCCGATGCGGCAGTGCTCCGGGGTGATGGCATACTGCACCAGCAGCCAGTCGCCTTCCGCGCCGAACACCTGAATCCAGCCGTTGGTGCTGACCCGCGCGCGTCCCTTCGCGCCGCGGATGCTTCTGCTGTCCGGCGCGGAATACACTGCGTAGGTCTGCCCCGGCGTAAACGGCATTACCTCGGCGTTCAGCGTTCCCTGCGGAATTTCCGGCCTACTTCCAGTATCCGCCAAGGCAGCGGCAAAACAGGTCAGCAGCGCAAGCAGGAGCGCTATGAGTTTCTTCATTTTCATCATCCTTTCATCAGTCAAAGCGCGGGCGCAGGATTGCCCTGCCATCCTTGCCGAAATCAAGATGCAGCACGGCATCATAGCGAGCGTTGGTGCGGGTGGAGTGCAAACCGGTTTTGCGGACAGCCCCCTTTGTCAGCAGTGTCTTTGCTTCAGCGGCGGTCAGGGGCGTTTCCGCATGGGCAAGGATACCGCCCTTTTTCCAGAGTGCGAATCCGCAGATACGGTTTTCGCACAGATACCCTTGGGGATGCTCCGTGATCGCCGCACCGCATTTCGGGCAGCTGCCGATTTTCTCCCGGAGCGGCGGAAACAGCGTCTCCGCATGTTCAGCGCGCTGCGGATTCACCATCAGCTCTTTGACAAAAGCCTGAATATCCCGCATGAAATCTTCGGGCTTCTCCGCACCCTGTTCAATTTGCTGCAAGCGCTGCTCCCATGCAGATGTCAGCAGGGGCGAACGCAGACTTTCCGGCAGAACCGCGGCAAGGGCTTTCCCCTTGGTCGTCGGCACAAGCACCTTCTTCCGCTTTTCCCCGACGCGCTCAATCAGCTTCGTTTCAATCAGTTTCTCCAAAATGGCGGCACGGGTGGCAGGTGTGCCGATGCCTTTCCGCTCCGCATTTTCGGGCATGTCCGCTGCACCGGCGGTTTCCATTGCGTGCAGCAGCGTGCCTTCGGTGTGATGCGGCGGCGGGGTGGTCTTTCCTTCCTCAATGGATACACGGAGAATCGGCAGTTTTGCACCTTCTGCAAGGTCAGCCGAGATGACGTTTTCCTGCATCTTCTCCTCTTCGTTCATCCGTCCGCCAAGGCTTCCGCGGAAGGTGTACCAAATGCTCTTCCATCCCATCCGGGTAATCCGCCTGCCCTTCGTCCCAAATTCATGCGCACCGCACACCAGCATGACGGCTGTTTCTTCATACACGAAAGGTTCTTCCAGCGCGCACAGCAGGCGGGTGCAGACGAGGTGAAGCAAATCGCGTTCGCCGGTCGTCAGGGCATTGATGCGCTGCTCCTGAGCGGGCATTGCGGCGGTTGGAATAATGGCGGGGTGGTCGCTGACTTTGCTGTCATCCACAACCCGTTCGGGATGCAGGTGCAGTTCCAAGGCGGATGCGAACGGCAGCGCACGGCACACGCGGGCAGCCAGTTCCGGCAGTTTCTCCTGCATGTCCTGCGTCAGATACCGGCTGTCCGTGCGCGGGTAGGTCAGCAGCTGCTTCTCGTACAGGCTCTGGGCGTAATCCAGCGTCTGCTGGGCAGTGAAGCCAAACAGCCGGTTGGCATCCTGCTGAAGTGTGGTCAAATCATACAGCAGCGGCGGATTTTCGCTGCGCTGCCTGCGCGCAATCTTCTGCACCACTGCATACGGCGCTTGGTTGCAGCATTCCAGCAGGGTACGGGCTTCGGTCAGGTCATCCATGCGTTCCGACTTTGCGGCAAGCGGGTTAGTTTCCAGCTTTACGGCAAAGAACGGCGTGGGGTGAAAGTCAGCAATCGCCGCTTCCCGCTGCACCAGCATCGCCAGCGTCGGGCTCATGACGCGCCCCGTCGGAAGCGGCCGCCCATACAGCAGCGAATACAGGCGCGTGGCGTTGATGCCAATCAGCCAATCCGCCTGTGCGCGGCACAGCGCTGCCCGATAAAGATTATCATAGTCGCGCATGGGCTTCATCCGGCAAAGGGCTTGGCGAATCGCACTTTCTTCTGTTGAGGAAATCCAGAGGCGGCGCACCTCTTTTCGGCAGTCTGCCATTGCATAGACCAGCCGGAAAATCAGCTCACCTTCGCGTCCTGCATCGGTCGCGCAGACAAGGCTCGTCACGCGGCTGTCATGCATCAGGCGGCGGAGAAGCTCAAACTGCTTTTTCGTCTCTGCGACGACGCTGTACTGCCACTTGTCGGGCAGAATGGGCAAATCGCTGTAACGCCAGCGCTGATAATCGCTGCGGTACGCTTCCGGCATCGCCAGCGCCACCAGATGCCCGATGCACCAGCTGACCAGCCTGCCGTTTCCCTCCCAATAGCCGTCTCTTCGCTCGTTTGCGCCGACGACGCTGGCAATGGTGCGCCCCACGCTGGGCTTTTCTGCGATATACAATTCCATGCGGCTTCTCCTTATTCGGCACTTTCGTCGTCGTCATCCAGCATAAAATCGTTGTCTGCCCGATGCCGCGCGCTGTTTCTGCGGTACTTCACCAGCACAAAAGCGCCCGCGCCGCCCAGCAGCAGGATAGCGCCCAGCGCAAGCACTGCCGTCATTCGGTCGGAGCTACCCGCCTTTTCCGGCACAGCTGGCACGGCAGTTGGCATCGGCACGGTCGTGGGGACAGGCGTTACATAGATGATTTCGGGCGACGGGGTCGGCAGTTCTTCCTTCTCGTCGTCGGACAGCAGCGCCAGCAAATCCCGCTCATCCACCAGATTGAGGAAGTATGTCTCGTACATTTCCGTCTCCTCGTCAATGGGCTTGTCGTAGTCGATAACGAGGTAGAAGGTGCTGCCATTCTTGCTTTGCAGGGTAATGAACTGCTTGTTGGTCGCAGCGCTGTACAGCACATCCAGCGTATGGGCATTGCCGTCCGCCTTGTAGGGCATTCCCGGCCCGATAGGAACGTACTGGATGACTGGTGTCGGGGACGGCGCTTGTGTCGGCGCTGCTGTCGTCGAAGTTTCTTCGCTGACGTAAATCAGTGAGCCGCCCAGCCCGTTCGGACGCTTCGTTGCCGTCGGCTGGATGGTGATTTCCGCCGTAGAATTGGGGTGTTTCGTCGGTTTCGGCGAATTCCTTCCTGGGAAAGAACTTTACAAGCCTTTAATCCTTCTACGGTCATAGGAATCTTTACAACCATGTTTGGATGGATTGCTGCGATTTCACGGCCTTCCTTAATCATTCCTTCTGCGTCTGTTGTTGTCGCTTTTACTTCACCACTGATCGGGCCATCTACGATAGAAGCGATTTCTTTGATGACTTCATTAAAATCTCTTCCCTCCTTGGCAATCAGAGATGGATTTGTTGTAACCCCGCAAATAACCCCCATGTCATTCGCTTTCTTGATATCCTCTACATTCGCAGTATCAATAAAAAACTTCATTATCTTCTCCTCCGTTTTTCACTCTAAGAATAAAGTAGGTTAACACACTGCTATTATACAAAGACTTCTGCAATCTGTCAATTGGTTTTGTGGGAGAATTCCCTTGCTTGTGGGATTTATTTCGTTTTGGTTGGAGGAGACGAAAACCAGAAGCTAGATAGTTCAAATATGTGACTTTCGTCGCGGTGCTTTGAATGCTCGCTCCCAAATCTCCCTCCTTGATTTGGTTTTCCAGTAATTTTAACTGCTTCTTACAAAAGTAGGTTAGGAACGTACTTATCGGAACCATCCACAGTCAGAAAATAAAAAAGACTTATCATCATATTTGTGGCCTCGGAGCAAGGTTTGGATACGAGCGCATAAGCAAGCATTCAAACCGCCGCGACTAAAGTCACAAATACGATGATAAGCCTTTTTCATTTTCGTCTGTTAATTCACGGCTCCGCACAGCCTCAATGATGTAGTCGTTCATATTTTCCAGAACAGGCGGTTCCGGGTCAAGCTGAAAGATGCGTTCCACTTCCCGCATGGTTAAGCCCTTGGATTCCGTCAGAAAACTGTATTTGGCACAGTGGTCGGACAGCTCCCATGTCCACGCTGTATCCATTTTCCCTCACCACCTTTCGGATGTTTCGCTGCTTATTTCTTTGCTTATTTCTTTTTTACTGCTTCTAAAAGTGCATCCTGGGTCATTTCCTGCTCGTAGACAGTGCTGGCATAGCGCTGATCTGAAAGCGCACGGAACATCTTATCTTTTGCCAGCTTCTTCATAGCTGCTGCCGTTTCTTTATCCAGCTTTCCACGGCGGGTGCTTTGCAAAATGGTGTTCATACGGCGGGTATAAATAGCCTTTATCGGATGATCATCTGCAAGCTCCCGCTGCTCCCGGCCTCTCAGATTGCCGATTTGTCGGCACGTCCGTCCCTGCTGGTCGCCGGGGGTCAGACCGCCGCAGTATTTGGTATGCCGTGCGTCAATGGTGAGAAACCATCTGCCGCAGATGGGGCATTTCTTGGGGGCATGGCCCACACAAAGTCCCTCAAACAGATCGGAACGGAACATTCCCACAAAGGAGACATAGTGCATCCGCTTGACCAGCTGCGGCTCCGTCTTTCCGGGCCGAATGGCGGCTA
>JABLTP010007153.1_pt1 | contig 10536 bp, 7 predicted proteins | sample 7160111 | NCBI WGS metagenome assembly JABLTP01 (sample SAMN14651227, study PRJNA627086) | human gut metagenome | isolation source: feces | host: Homo sapiens
GTATACACTTTTTTATAAAATATAACTACTGTTGTATCTATAAGCAAAAGGACGCATGAAAAAACTTTCGTTTTTTCACACGCCCTTTCATTTGTGTATTTCCCATATTTACGACAGGTAAGAAGAATAGAGCAAAGCATAAAAATGAGGATTGTAATACTGCTGGTAAGTACAAATATCCAGCCAAGCTGGCTATCTTTTAAAATTCCCATATGTATAAAAAAAACTTTAGTATTTTAGAAAGACCTAATCCTGCAAACAGGCCTATGAAGTAAGTATAGGATGATTCAAGTGCAATTAGGATAAAATGTTTTGGTTTTGATATTCCGATTAGTTTCAGCAGATATAATTCCTGTTTTCGATAATTAAATTCAAAGATATTTTGTATTTGTATATTCATTAATGAAAAGAGACAGCAACTGCATAAAATTACAATCATAAGAATTAAACGGCCAGTTTCCCTTGCTGTAAGAGTGTTGTCTGATCATTCAGATATAGTGGTTGTATCAGAAAATTTTGTATCCCAAATGGCTTCTTCAATGGTTTGTAAACATTCATCTGTATGTTTGGAAATGTCTTGTCCCCAGAAGTGAAGGACAGTATAGCCTAGAAATAGAAGCTTTTTATCATTTTCATAATCACGATTACGGTTTCGTTCGATTTTTTTGATCCAAAAGTCTGGATTTTTCCCATTTTCAAGTCGGAGTTTGAGAATCTCCCAATCCTTTCCGTGAAAAAATTCACTATCGCAAAAAATAGCAATTTTATATTTGGTAAGAACAATGTCAGGAGAACCAGGGAGAGCCTTATAATTTTTACGATAGCGATAACCTTTGTGCCATAGAGCTTTTCGGAGCAATAGCTCTATGGAAGTATCTTTACTGTGGATCTTACGCATATTGTTTGAAACAGTAGCGGAATCACGCGACATATAGGTACCTTCTTTCTACCTGAACTGCTGAGAATATATTATCAAAAAACAGGATAAATAGCAAACGGGTTAAGAAACATGCAAGAGGAAATCTAACGATATGGTGAGAAAATTGCTTGTTGCTAATTGTGGTATATGATAAAATATGAGTTGTACTATTTTTGAATTTGGAGGAATTTTAATGGCGATTTGTTATGACAAATTATGGAAATTACTGATAGATAAAAAAATGAACCGCACAGAATTGAAGGAAGCGTCAGGAATAAGTTTTAATGTGTTAGCTCGATTAGGAAAGAATGAGCCAGTTTCATTTGAATCAATAGAAAAAATATGTTTTACATTAAATTGCAAGATAGAAGATGTTGTAGAGATACAAAAAGACGAACCAATACAAATCGATAGTGATGCATTTACAACCATAGAACTGTTTGCTGGAGCTGGCGGTTTGGCTTTAGGGATAGAAAAAGCTGGATTTGAACCATTGGGACTAATAGAGTTTGATAAAGATGCTGCAGAATCTTTGAAAACCAATAGGCCGAACTGGAGAGTTGTTCATGATGATATAGCTAATATATCTTGTTTAGATTTGGAAGATTATTTTGGCATAAAAAAAGGAGACCTGGATTTATTATCGGGAGGGGCACCGTGTCAGGCTTTTTCCTATGCTGGAAAAAGATTAGGACTTGAAGATGCGAGAGGAACACTTTTTTATCACTATGCAACTTTTTTACAGAAATTACAGCCAAAGATGTTTTTATTTGAAAATGTGCGAGGATTGCTGACTCATGATAAGGGAAGAACATATGCAACGATAACCAATATTTTTGAACAGGCGGGATATACCATTCAGAAAAAAGTTTTAAATGCGTGGGATTTTGGTGTGCCGCAGAAAAGAGAGAGGCTAATTACTGTTGGAATTAGGAATGATTTAGTGGGAAAAGTTTCATTCTCATTTCCTAAAGAACATGATTATAAGCCTGTTTTGAGAGATGTTTTATTGGATTGCCCAGAAGGGCCAGGAGTGCCATACGGGGAAAATAAAAGAAAAATATTTGAATTAGTTCCACCTGGAGGATATTGGAGAGATATCGATCCAGAGATTGCAAAAGCATATATGAAAAGTTGTTGGGATATGGAAGGCGGAAGAACAGGAATTCTTAGGAGAATGAGTCTGGATGAACCATCATTGACGGTATTGACTTCACCGTCTCAGAAGCAAACAGAAAGATGCCATCCATTGGAAGCAAGACCGTTTACAGTACGTGAGAATGCAAGATGTCAAACATTTCCAGATGAATGGCAGTTTTGTGGAAGTGTTCAATCTCAGTATAAACAGGTTGGAAATGCTGTTCCTGTCAATTTAGCATATGAAATTGGGTTGGAGATACATAAATCATTAGAGGGGGTAAAATAAATGGTGTGGAATTTAGGGTTTATATCAGAAGAAGATTTTAAGAAGCATGTGCGTGCAACGATTATGAAATATGGAGAAAAGCTAGAATCGTATGATTTGAAGCGATTCAACAGTAACCTGATTGATCCGATCAAGCTGATTTTTGATAAATCGGTGTATCGTACAAGTTGGGAAGAAATTGTAAATAATGAAATTTTCCGGCAGAGAGATAAGTCTAATAATAATGATATAGGATATTTTCATCAAAATATTTTTTCTTATTTCAAAGGCTGCGAAGTTCCACAGGCAGGCTGGGATGTTATTTACAGAAATCCAGATGGAATACAAATGCCAGATGGAGATATTGTACATACAATATATGTAGAAATGAAGAACAAACACAATACTATGAATTCTGCATCCTCCGCAAAAACATATATAAAAATGCAAGGACAGATTCTGGAAGACGATGATTGTGCATGCCTGTTGGTTGAAGCAATAGCGAAGAAATCACAGAATATAAAATGGTCAACAAAAGTTGATGGGAAAAATGTACAGCATAGATTGATTCGCCGTGTAAGCATGGATCAGTTTTATGCAATTCTTACTGGTGAAGAAGATGCATTTTACAAGATGTGTATGGCATTGCCGGAGGTAATCAATTCTGTTGTAAATGAAGAAGGCGGTGTTGAAGTACCACACGATACGGTTATTGATGAATTGAGAAAAGTGGCATCATTGTATGGTGATGAAAACGGTGAATTATCTATGGCAATGGCTGTATATATGCTTGGATTTAATACATATATGGGATTTGGTGACAAAATTCGTGGAGAATTAGGAGAAGATAAAGATGGAATGCTTAAGCGAATATATGAATATGTAAAAAAAATGCAGAAATAAAAGCATATTCCGGAGGTGAAAGATGGAGAAGGCAATGGATGAAAAAATTATCATGAACTATGAAGTGGTGGAACTATTACATAAATCTTCTTCGTGGGGAAATATTGTATTTAAAGTGAAACCGCAAAATAAAGAAAAGTTGTATGTGCTTAAGTGCTTTCCGAAGATTGAAAATGGTTTGCAAAAATTAATTTTTAAAAGAGAGATTGAAGCCTTACGAACATTAAATGTTTGTGATGGAATAGTAAAGTTAAGAGATAGCAGTACAGAATTGTATCCTTTTAAGGGGAACGAATGCTATGGTGGCATTCTTATGGATTATGTTCCTGGTGAAACTTTGGATCATATAAATTGGAATAGATGTACACAACTAAAAAAATATGAAATATGCCTTCAAATTTTGCAAGCTGTAAACAATGCCCATTCGAATAATGTGATTCATAGAGACTTAAAGCCTTCAAACATAATTTATGATAAATGTGCAGATAAGGTTACATTAATTGATTTTGGAACAAGCAAAATAAAAACGGTTATGGATTCTGAAACTACTATGCCGTTATATTCAGAAGGCTATTCTGCACCAGAACTTATATTGGGCAAAAATATAACAGAGAAATGTGATTATTATTCGATAGGAATAATAATGAGTGAAATTTTTATACCAGAAGAAAAAAACAAACATGATATTAATAGTATCATTGATAAGTGGACTGGACGAAGAGAGATAAAAGATATTTTATTATCGTTAGTTCAAGAAAAACCTGAAAATAGACCGGATTCTCTGGAAAATGCAATTGAAGTTTTAGAGCGTCTGATAGGAAATCTTAATACGTCAAGTTATAGTTATAGCATTGCAATTGATTCCGGAAAACTGTTGCAATTAAAAAGAAATTCAATAGTTGAGGAAAGTATGACGATGGTACAGTTTACCAATTCATTTCTCAAAAAGGAATTTAAGCAATCATATGGTTATTATGACATAAAAAAACAGCAGTATATAATTACTGGTGCAAAACTGGTATTAAAATGTGGATATGATGAAAGTAATCAGAAAATATATGTTATGTACATTGGAAACATTACTGCCGATAGAAGAAATATAAATATTAAAAGAAGCTTTAGGATTGTAGGACAAATATCTTTCGTTTTAAATACCAGAGATAATGGATATGATTCAAAAGACAATTACAAACTTATTGTTATGTTTAAAAATCACCAAGATACTAATGAACAATATCAATTACAAGAAGAAAAATTTGATAGATTGTTTGGTGGTTGGGAAAGGGGTCTTACTGAATCTGTTGAGACAGAAAAAGGGAAATCTGCGATTATTAAGTATAATAGATATGAAATTAACGGTAGCCAACTTGTTTTTGATTTGACGGATTGTAAGAAAAAATCAATTGATGAATTGACACCACCGACTAGGTTTGTTGTGGAAAATAAAGGATCAAATGGAACTATTTATACAGAAGTGGGAAATTTTGAAGAAGTTGTATGCGATGATGAATCAGTAAAAATTATCTTATCACTGCAGAAAGGAAGACTGAAGCCTACGGTAAGAGCATTGTTGAACAAAAAAATACCATTAATGGAAGATTTTCGAGCGAAAACCAAGGCATATAATCGACAACTTAGAGCAATCTTTGATTTGAAAAAAGACGAATATTCTGCTAGGAGTTTAAAAGATATTATTTTGTGTTTGGATGAACCAGAAGAAATACAAACAATTGCACAACCTAATTTTATCTCAAAAGTATTAAATCAATCACAACAACAAGCTGTGATGAAGGCTTTAAATACAGAGAATATTTGTTTAATTCAGGGACCTCCAGGAACAGGTAAGACATCTGTTATAAAAGAAATAGTTGGGCAAATTATAAAAAGAGATATAAAGATGACAGATAGTCCTAAAATACTCATTGTTTCACAGTCGCATACAGCAGTTGATAATATTTTAGAAGGATTAGGAAAAGTTATTGATAATCCTTTAGATATAATAAGAATTGGTGCAGAAAAAAACATTTCAGAAGAGATTGCAAAAAAATATACCATTGCTGCACATAGGGAGCAATTGGTTTCTGAAATTAGAAATAATGTTCAACAGTATATAAAGAAGAAAAAGGATTTAATAGACAATATAGCAGATAAAAATGAGTCAAAAAAATGGGAAGCAGTTAAGCAAATTCAAGAAGATTGGTTAAAGCGATTAGTAGATCAAAACAGCTTAGATTATCAAATGATTCGGAGTGCAGTAGTCATTGCTGGAACATGTGTTGGCTTTTTATCTAACGAAGTGATAAAAGATATGTCATTTGATTATGTAATTATCGATGAGGCTGCTAAAGCAACAACTCCAGAATTATTGGTATCGATTATAAAAGCAAAAAAAATAATATTGGTAGGTGATCAAAATCAGTTACCGGCATATGCAGATGCAGAAGTATCGCCAACACTGGCCAAGCTTACTAAAAATCCGGACTATAGATTATTTGACATTTTATATAATTCATTGCCAGATACACATAAACAGATTTTGACTACTCAATATAGAATGATTGAAAATATAGGAAATTTGATAAGCAAAGTATTTTATAATGGAATTATTGATACGGGATGCAATGACGATGAAAAACAGCATGGATTGAGTAGATATAGAGGAAAATCAATAGTGTGGTTTGATACTTCTGCAAATGAGAAAAAATCACAGAAAAGAACAAAAGGTGGTTCATATATAAACGAAGAAGAAAAAAGAATTACTTTAGAAATATTAGACGATTTGAAAACAACTGGCGAATTGAATGGTTTAGATATAGGAATTATAACAGGATATAGTGGACAAAAAGAGCTGTTGAGAAAATCTATTAAGGCTACAGGGCTTGATAAAATAGCATCAAGGATTGATATTAATACTTTGGATGCATTTCAAGGAAGAGAAAATGATATTATAATTTATAGTACTGTAAGAACACGAGATTCTATTGGATTTCAAAAAGAAAAGGAACGAGTTAATGTAGCTTTTTCTAGAGCAAAAAAATTGCTGATTATATGTGGGGATAAGAACTTTTTTTATAATTTTGATGATCAGGATAATAAATTTGTAGAAATAATTGATTATATCTCTGAAGGAGAAAAATGTGAAATTATACAATGTGATGGAGGAAAGTTGTTTGAAAGAAAATCTAATTCATAAATGGATAACAAATATTGTTAGGCAAAATGATGGATATGAATTTTTGTTTGATGATGAGGTGTACTTACCAGTTTATAAATATGCACTAAAAATCACAAAAAGAAAAACTGTAAAATTAAATTTAGTAGAGGAAAAAGTATTACAAATTGTTTCGATAGGCGTTCATCAGGTGGATGAAATTGCGAAAATTTTAGGAATTACTAGGTCATTATTGGATGTTACACTTGCTGACTTGCATGTGAAAGATTTGATATCTGTGTCCTCTGATATTTGTGTATTATTGAAAAAGGGTGAGCAAGCATTAAGTAATTTGGAGAGAGTTGAGAAACAGCAAGATATTATGAAGGATATCTATATGGATTCTTTTAAAGGAAAAATATTAGATGATATTACCAGATATCAAGTTGTGGAAAAAATATTAGTTGATGATAATAAATTAGAACCACTTATTCAGGCAGAAGATATGAAAGTTATAGTGAGCAAATTCGAGGATATTCAAGAGATCTTCCAGGATGAATATTCTGAAGCACGAATTGCTGATGGAATAAGAACTGAATCACAGGAGCTTTTGACAATAGATGGAATTGAAAGTGTGTATGTAGTGTTTATAAAGATTCCATTGCAAGTTTTTGTTAGCACGAATGGTTGGGATATAGATATCACAGCAACAAAAAAGAAATATAGTGAGATATTATTAGAATATAAAGATGAAATTATTAGGCAGATAAATAATAAGAAAGTATTGCGAACACATTGGAAAAGGAAGACGGTACAAGATGAGCCATATAATGGAGCTTGCTTAGAAGAAGTTGATGATTTGGTGGATTTGATAAAAAATGCTGATTATAAGAAGAATAAGGAACAAAAAGAAATAGAAGAGCTTCAAATGAAAATGTTTTCATCACGGAAATTGTTAAATGGAGAAGTAAAAGTTTTATTAGATTATCTCGCTTTAAATGCACAACAAGTTGAAATGAGCATAGATAATATTGATGATTGGGCATATGATAAAAATTTTGTTGGGAAATTATCACATTATGTAGGGAAAGCTGCTTTGAAAATAAAGTATCAAGATAGTAACAATATTGAAAAAGCAATAGATAGAATAGAAAGAGGGCATAATGTCACAGAATATAAAAAATGCAGGCATGGATATTTTTTATGTTGGAAATATGATGAAAAATATGAGGTTTATGGAATACCTATTGAACGGGAGGTTATAAATAAAGATACATCTTGCATAATGATGAATTATTATTTGCAGAGATTGGAAAAGAATAATGTGTGATACACCATGATAACAAAATCCCCTAAAACCACACGGACACAACGGAAACGGCTTCAAGTCATTGGATTCCGGAACTGATAGGTTCTGTTATAGCAACATTTATCATAGACATCAGTCTATTTGCGCTTTTTGACTGGAGTCTTGCACTTGCCAGTTTCTGGGTAATTCCGGTTTCGTTTCTGGTTTTAATGACTTCTTCCGGTGGAGAGAGATAGAGAATTTCCATAGCCAGGGCACTTTTAAAAGATGCACCGATTATTTTACTGGATGAAGCAACGGCATCGCTTGACGTTGAAAATAAAACAAAAATCCAGCAGGCATTATCCCATCTGGTCAAAGATAAAACGGTGCTGATTATTGCCCATCGAATGCGAACGATTGCAAATGCCGATCATATTGTGGTATTAAAAGAGGGAAAAGTCGCGGAAGAAGGAACACCGGAGGAGTTAATGAGCACCAACGGAATCTACCGGCATATGACAAATCTTCAGATGCAGAGCGCCGGATGGAAAATACAATAAGAATCAATGGAAGCTTTTCGGAATAGAGGCTGCAATATTGCCGTCTACAGGTCGGGCAAACGCAGCCTGGTCATCCGATGGACTTTGTTGGAATTATTTTTTCTTTTTTACAATCCCGATTCCGATCAGTAAAGCACTGATGAGAATTCCGGCGACAAGAAGGATGACATACACGTTGGCATTTACGTTGAGATCTGTCGTCCAGGTGGAAAAATTCGCATGGCGGATGGTAAGCTGTCTGGTATCATACAGAAGATAACTGCAAACATCATTGGAGAAGGTAATCCATATACTGCAAAGAAGTGTACACAGACCGCCTTTGATAAAACCATTGACCGGAAGATAGCGAATTATGAGGAAAAAGAGCCATACACCGATCATCAGAACTGTTGCCACAATGCATCCGGTTTTCAGACTGCCTAATCCGGAACGGTAAGATACGGTAAATATGGTCAGGTAGAGCCAAAGCGTATCCCAGATCATGATAATAAGGGCTTTTTTATCGGATAATATAGGCGGTAATGTCATTTCGCGTATCACCAGAGGGAAAAATACAACGGAAAGTCCGAATACAGTCGGAACGGACCAGAAGAAAAATTCTCCTCCGCCATTCATGGCATTTACAAAAAATAAAATCAGCAGCAGGGCACCGACACCACATAAAATACATTTCATCAGCCGTTTCTGGGAAGAAATAAGCGGAACAACAGTGAGTGCTGCGACAAGCATCATGGAAGCGGTTACGACAGAGAATACGCCGAGTCCGCTGCCGTCGGCCATGGATACAATAAAGGTAATAAGGATCGGAACAAGCAGCAGGGCGGCAATGACTATACCGGCTTTGTATGCCAGGTTCCGTTCTTTTTTGGCATGCCGTTCCAGAATTTCGCGGGATTCGGTTTCAATTACGTTGTCAATGGTATGATTGGCTAAATCTTCGTAAATTTTTTCGCAGTCAGCGCAGTCAGCAAGATGCTGTCTGACCAGTTCACAGCTGGCAGGACTGCATGCATGGTCGTAATATAATGGCAGGAGATCCTGCACAATGTCACATTCGTTTGGATTATGATTCATAGTGGTCCATCCTTTCTTTAATTTTTAATCTTGCCCTGTGATAAGTAACTCTCGCCCAGTTTTCTGTTTTCCCGAAGATTATTCCAATTTGTGAAAAGGATAATTCTCCGAAAACTCTTAGCTGAAAGACTTCTTTATAAGGTTCCTGAAGTTCATGAAGTACGAGATGAATCTGCAGCGCAGAGTCCTGATCCGCAATATGGTTTGCAATATCATCGGATGTTTCCGCAGCAGATGCATCGAAACAGGCATATTTTTGATTTTTGCGGCATTCATCAACTGCAAGGTTTTTGGCTATGCTGCACAGCCATGTGAATTCACGGGATTTCCCTTTATAGCCGTGTCGGGCAGTCAGCGCTTTATAAAACGTATTTTGTGTGATTTCTTCCGCCAGGGACTGATTTTTGACGATTGTCATCACGTAAGAGTAAACCTGCAGGTAATAGGAATTGTACAATTTTTCATAATTCAGAACCGGTCACCTCCTTTTTACACAGATTAGACGGCGAAAAGATGGTTTCGTTACAAACTTTTCCAAATTATTTTATAATATTTTTCATGGATTTAACAGGAAAGAATTTCAAGTGTCTATGTTTTAAGGTTAAGTTAAGGAAAACATCATAAGAAAATAATATGACAATTTATGGCATACATTATTTCCGGTGTGAAAAAGAAATCAAAAGTTGTCATTGGTGTTGTATGCTCTAAAAGACTTCTTAATCAAGCGGTTAGGAAGTCTCTTAGAACACATAACCTAAAACCGAAGAAAGGAGCGCAAGTTATGAGAAAAAACGAGAAAATCACAGCTCTGTACGAACGACTGAGCCGTGATGACTTTGGCAAAGATGATGACCAACAGCGTGAGAGCAACTCCATATCCAATCAAAAGGCAATGTTGGAGGAGTTCGCCGCACGGCAGGGCTTTACAAACATTGTCCATTTCACGGACGATGGCATTAGCGGCACCTGCTTTGACCGTCCCGGATTTTTGGCAATGATGAAAGAAGTGGAAGCCGGGCATGTGGAGTATCTGTGTATCAAGGACATGAGCCGCATGGGTCGTGACTATCTGAAAGTAGGTCAGATTATGGAAATCCTGCGTCAGCGTGGCGTTCGCCTTATCGCCATCAATGACGGCGTGGACAGTGCCAGAGGTGACGATGATTTTACCCCTTTCCGCAACATTATGAACGAGTATTACGCCAGAGACACCAGCCGTAAAATCCGTTCCAC
>JABLTP010093634.1_pt1 | contig 10516 bp, 8 predicted proteins | sample 7160111 | NCBI WGS metagenome assembly JABLTP01 (sample SAMN14651227, study PRJNA627086) | human gut metagenome | isolation source: feces | host: Homo sapiens
CGTAGCGGGCTACGGCAACCGAATTCGGGTGAAATCTCCCGCAAAGTGGGGCGTGCAGATTGCGGGAATGATTTTTCAAACACGCTCTAGCACCGCCTCAAAAATATTCTTTATCACAGGTGCCGCAATGGTTCCTCCGTAATACACGCCCTGCGGGTCATGTATAATGCAAAGCCCCAGGATCTGTGGATCTTCCGCAGGCATAAAACCAAGAAAGGAAGAAATATACCGGTTGGCACTTCTTGGCAAAGTCTGGGAAGTAGCCGTCTTGCCCCCTACTGTGCATCCCTCGATCCGGGCATTTCTTCCGGAACCTTCTGACACTACTTTCTCCAGAATTCCTCTTACTGTCTCTGATGTTTTTTCCGAAATAATCCCCGTTTCCACCGGATATTCCAGCTTTCTTCCGCTGGTGCCATCTGAGCTCAGAACGGATACCCCAAAATGAGGTGTGATCCGCCTCCCCCCATTGATCAGAGAACTGACTGTGGTCGCCAGCTGAATTGGCGTAATCTGAAAAGATTGGCCAAAAGCAACTGTTGCCAGCTCCACATTCCCCATGTTTTCCATTTTATGCATGATCGTTCCAGCCTCTCCCGGCAGATCTACACCTGTCTTCTTCAAAAGTCCAAACTCCTTGAAATAATGATAATAGTTTTCCACCCCAAGTCTCAGACCCACTTCAATAAAAACCGGATTGCAGGAATTCTGGGCACCTTCCACAAAGCTCTGAGAACCGTGTCCTGTTCTCCTTGCACAGTGAATCCGCCTGTCATCCACCAGCTTATACCCCGGACAGAAAAATCTGTCATTTACGGAAACCACGCCAGCCTCCAGACCTGCAGACATGGTAATGATCTTAAAGGTAGAACCGGGCTCATATGTATCGTTCAGGCAGGGATTTCTCCACATCTGGTTCAGAAGATCCTGTTTTTCTTGTTCATTCAGTCCTGAAGTGTCCACGTCCGTATTCAATATAAAAGGATCGTTCAGGTCAAATTCCGGCACATTAACACATACATAAATTTCTCCGTTCTGCGGATTCATAAGAAGTATGGAAACACGCGCAGCCTGTTTTTCTTCCATTACTTTCAGAGCCGCCTGCTGCGCATACTGCTGCAGATCCACATCCAGACTGATTTTCAGGTTTTCCCCTGCCACCGGATCTTCCCTGCTTTCTCCGATCTGGTCGATTTCCACGCCTCTGGCATCTGTTGTGGTCAGGATTTTTCCCGCCTGTCCCTTTAAAATTTCCTCATATTTCACTTCCAGGCCAATTATCCCCTGATTGTCACCGCCTGTAAATCCCAGAACCTTGGAAGCCAGAGATCCGTAAGGATAATACCGCTTATAATCCTCATCCACTTTCACACCATCCAGTTCATACCCACGTATCACATCTCCCACAGATTTTTCCACATTTGTCTTAATTCGTTCAATTGAAGATATTTTTTCAACTTTTTTACGCACTGTGTCAGTATCTATTTCCAACTCTTTTGACAAGACCTCAATAACCTTCTGTGGTTCCTTAATCTGACTGTGAATAACGGAAATAGTACATACAGTTTTATTATCTGCCAGAATCCTCCCTTTTGCATCCAGTATCTGTCCTCTTGCAGCCTTAATGACTCGTTCTCTTTCATGAAGTTCTTCCGCTTTCTGGTAATAGTAATCCGACCGACCCCCCATCAGGTAAACAAGCCTTCCCACAAGTCCCAGAAGCATAAGTGCACATACAAGAAAAACCATCCATATTTTTTTCCTGTGAAAGGTCATAGTTTTTTTCATAAAAAAATCCCCATCTGAAATCATCATAACTAATATATGATAATTTCAGATGGAGGTATGTGTTGTATTATGGTGAACAGTCTGTTTTTTATTTCCTGCCAATACTATGCCACCTATGGACAGTATTTCTAATCCAGTCCGGCTTCCTCGTTAGTCAGGCCTTCACTCTCCATATTGTTATCCTCAATGGGATCCGTGTTATCTTCCGGAGGTCCCGGAACATTGGTATCAGAAACAGCCTCCGGCAGAGTTTCCCCGGCTGAACCAGTGTAGGAATCGCTGATTCCATCAAGGTTAGCAGATTTTATATACTCTCCGTTTGCATTGATCTGATAACTTCCGTCACTATTCAGCAGGTAACCATTTTCGTCAATCCGATTGCCATCCCAGTCAATGAGGTTGCCCTCTTCATCCACCAGATTTCCATTTTCATCAATCTGACTGTCAGATATAGTATTTACATGACCATTAAATTTCTCCCAAAGCTCTGTCTCCGGAACAGTTCCGTCTGTAGACTGATCGGGCTGAATATTCATGTATGGCAGAAGCTCGGAAAGAATTGCCTGTGCCACATACTGTGGATAAATACTGCTGGCCTGATCCTCTACATTTGGCTCGTCAATTACCACATAGATCAGAACCTGCGGGTCATCAACCGGGGCAAATCCTATAAAGGAAACCACGTATTTACCATTTCCACGGGGGAATTTCTCCGCAGTTCCTGTTTTACCGCCTGAGCTGTAACCCTGTACCTTTGACGTCATACTGGTACCCTGCTCTACACTGGCCTGCATATAGCTTCTGATATCAGCGGAAATGCTGGAAGAAATAGTCTGCTTCTGAAGAAGCGGGCTGATTGTCTTCACAGTTGCACCGCTGGCGTCTTTGACTTTTGTCACAAGATGTGGCTGATAATAGTAGCCGCCATTGATAACCGAACACATTGCATTGATTTCCTGGATCATAGTACAGCTGAATCCCTGACCAAATGCAGAACACGCAAGCTCTGTCTCATGCATGGTATCAACAGTATGCATAATACCATATCCCTCATTTGGAAGATCGATTCCTGTCCTGCTTCCGAAATTGAAAGTACTCTGTGCTTTCAGAAAATTTTCAACTCCCATCTTTGCACCAATCTGCATCATGGCATCGTTACAGGAGTTTGCGATTACTTCCGCAAGGGTTTCCATTCCGTGTCCGTAAATATTTGCACATTTGATGGTGGTCATATTTCCTGGCACACCAAAATTCTGGTAACCATCACAATAGAAGGTATCACTGGTGGATATTTTTCCCTGTTCCAGAGCAGCTGCCATAACAATGGGCTTCACAACGGAACCAGGTTCGTAAATGTCGGTTACACAAAAGTTATTCCACATGGCGCTTAGAGCATCCATGGTCTCACTGTCGTTCATAGCAGCAATCTCATCTGCTGAATATAAGGAAGACAGATTACGTGGATCATTAAGATCATATCGGTCGCCCCCATCCATGGCAAGGATTTCACCACTTGAAGGGTCTTCCACGATCACTCCTATATTTTTGGCGCCAGTAGATTCCTTAAAGGCATTTACCCATTTTTCCACAATCTGCTGTGTTCCAAGATCGAGGCTAAGCTCCAGACTGTTTCCGTCAGAAGCTTCGATAATGGTTTGCTCCACATTAGAATCATCACTGAAATATCCGTACTGTCGGCCATCAATTCCTGTCAGGCTGCTATTGTAGTAGCCCTCAATTCCATAGTCCGCAGTATCTCGGGAAAAAGTAAATCCCAGCGTATCACAGGCCAGCTCATTATATGGATAGACTCTCAGGTAATCTTCTTCAAACCATACACCCTGGATATTGTTTTTCTCCTGAATTTCTTCCCTGGTCATTTCCGTATCATCTGGTATGCTGCAGTAATCCTCGAATGCTTTCTTATCATCCATGGATACCTGCTTTTTCACGATCTGATACTGACTCTCCTTGGTCTTATCAGAAGTAAGCCTGGTACGGAGTTCGCCTTCATCAAGACCAAATATGGTAACCAGAGCATTCACGGTAGGATCCAGATAATCCTCATCTGAATTTACAGCTTTACAGTCCAGTACAACATTATACACCTTGTTGCTCGTTGCCAGAATGTTGCCATTTCGATCATAGATTGTCCCTCGTTTCGCTGGCATTGTACGATTCTGGTATTTTTGCTGAGCCTGACTCAGCACCTGTTTCTTATACTTGTCACCACTTTGAAAATTAATATAAGTGATAACTCCCAATAAAACGATTAAAGCTCCCAATACGCAAAAGAGCAGTATTGACAGCTTTTTTTTCATACTGTGATTTATTTTTTTTATAGGTTTTCTTTTTGGTTTTCTTCTCAGAGTAGTCAATCAAACACCTGCCTTCATTCCCATTACTTCCCGGTCACGTCCTGATACTGTCTTACGTAGCTGCCGCCTTCAGTCGCATAGGTTTCTGTCTGCTGGTTGCTTGGATATTTCATGCCCAGACGTCCGATGGCGATTTTCCGGATTCTTTCAAGGTCAACACTTGAAGTCACCTGGCTCTCATATGCATCGTTATCTTCTTTCAGCTCGGCCAGTTGGGATTCGAGCGTGGCCAGCTGGCTTCTTTTACTGGTGCATTCTGTTTTCAGTTTCAGATAATTAATACTGCAAAACACAATAAGGATACCAAGTGCTGCCAGAAATATGGCAAAATTACGGTTCATATTATTGGCTTTCGCACGGTTTCTCCTGGCTGCCTTACTAAGCGGCTTGTTCCCCCGGACCTGCTGCTCTGGTGTGGTCTGCTCTGGTTTTGCCTTATTTTTACGAACAGAATGCTCTGGCTGACGGTACTCTCTCCGCTCAGGAACTTCCTGGACTTTTCGGACAGTGTTGCCATCAACATACACATTTTGTGGACGTCTTTTACCTGACACAGTATTTGTATGTCTGCCTGTCTCCGCCATTTTTTACCCTTCTTTTAAACTTTTTTTTCAAAAATTCTAAGCTTAGCACTCTTAGAACGCGGGTTTTCTTCCATTTCTTCATCACTTGGAAGAATTGGCTTCCTTGTGATAACTCTCCCCTTGGATTTCTTTCCGCACACACATACCGGAAAATCCGGTGGACAGGTACACGGGTTCTCATTTTTTCGAAAAATTGTTTTTACAATTCTGTCTTCCAGTGAATGGAACGTAATAATGCAAAGCCTTCCGCCATCATCCAGAAGATCGATCATCCCATCAAGTGAATCACGAAGAACATCCAGTTCCTTATTCAGCTCAATTCTGATTGCCTGGAACGTACGCTTAGCCGGATGACCTCCTGCTGCCTGTATCTTCATAGGTATGGATTCCCGGATGATCTGTGTAAGCTGGCCCGTTGTCATAATGGGGCTCTGCTGTCTTGCTGCTACTATATGTTTCGCGATATTTTTCGCAAATTTATCTTCACCGTAATCGCGGATAATGCGATACAGTTCTCTTTCTTCATAACCGTTAACAATGTCACTGGCAGTCTGTGTCTGTCTCTGATCCATGCGCATGTCAAGAGGTGCATCTACCCGATAGGTAAATCCACGTTCCTCATTGTCCAGCTGATAGGAGGATACTCCCAAATCCAGAACAATACCATCAACCTTGTGAATTCCCCTTGCGGCAAGCTCCTGTACCATGTAACAATAATTGCTGCGAATGATTGTCACCTGGTCAAAGGCGGCAAGCCGTTCACTCGCAGCAATTATCGCATCCTGGTCTTGATCTATACCAATAAATCTCCCCTTGGCAGAAAGTTTCCTGCATACCTCAATGGCATGTCCTGCGCCGCCCAAAGTGCCATCCACATAGATTCCATCCGGCTTAATATTCAGCCCGCCAACGGTCTCGTCCAGTAATACAGATTTGTGTTTAAATTCCATTTCCGTCTCCTGTTGGATTTCTCGCTTATTTTATGCTCAGATGACGATTCCCATGTTCTCCATGTCGGCAGCAATGCTGTCCATATCGTCATAATTGCAATTCTCGCTCCATTTCTCCTTGCTCCAGACTTCTACTCTGCTTAAGTTTCCAGCCAGAATAACATCTTTCTCCAGACCAGCGAACTCACGTAACGTCTGTGGTACGAGAATTCTCCCCTGCTTGTCCAGTTCACATGTTGTTGCACCTGCAACAAAGAAGCGCGAAAAGGCTCTAGCGTCTTTATTTGTAAGTGGTAATGCACGGAGTTTCTCTTCAAAGGCTTCCCATTCATCCATAGGATAAATATAAAGACAACCATCAAGTCCTCTGGTAAGAACAAATTCCTCACCTAAAGGTTCCCGAAATTTCGCCGGGATGATCAAACGCCCCTTCGCGTCGATTGTGTGATTGTACTCGCCCATGAACATAAAAACTCACCTACTCTCGTGAAATACGAGTCTCCCCCTCGTATCTCATGACGGGAAACAAATGGAAGTTCTGCCACTTCGTCCCCATTTGTCACCACTTTTCTCCACTTCCTACCACTTATGAACCCATTCTAACCCATTTGCCCCTAAATTACAAGTGGGAAATTATGAAATCTATTACATAATTCTGTTACAAAGTCCTTACAAACAGCGAAAATGCAGTCAAAAAATTTTTATATACAAATAAATCCTGCCCTGCAGGACTTTTTATATCACCGGAAATTCCAGCGGAATTTCCGGTTACACACAAAAAAACGCCACTTCAGTGGGATTCGCCCCCACCAAAATGACGTTTTGTTCAGACCAGATTCAGATATCTGACAATCATATGATCAATCTTCCTGCTCATGGGCAGGTTTTTTCGCAAATCTGCGCGGCTGGCTATACAACCATTCATCTTCTTCTGAAGCTGTCGGATCCTTCGCAGCAACAGTTTCTTCTTCAGAAATCCCGGCATTTTCTTCCACATGATTTTCTGTACTGGAAGCCTCTGGAAAGGCTTCCTCCTCAGAAACTTCTTCTGTATCTTTCTCTGAGTCCTCCTCATAAAAATCCTCAGCAGCTGAATTTTCCTCTTCCACGATTTTCTCTGTGTTCTTTTCATCCTGAGGATCTTCTTCCGGATGCTCTTCTTCCACAGACGAAGTTTCTTCTGATTCTTCGGAATCATGTTCATAAGCAGATGCTGTTCCGTTATAGACTTCCCGAACACCTGCGGCATCTCCATCTGCAAAAGCTCTCTCCAGTCTGAGCCGGTCTCTGTACTCTTCTGCTTCAGCTTCTCTGGCTGCTCTTTCCTGCGCTTCATAGTCCTGTTCTCTCCTGCGTCTGCGCCTTGCCGCCCTCTTTTTCGCCATGGTTTCTTCCACAACTGCGATCATAGCACAGATTACAAACATTGCTGCTGAGATCAGCTGGGAAATTCCAACAGAAGTTCCCGGAATCATAAGCTTGTCTGTTCGAAGAAGTTCTATGCAAAATCGTCCGAGACCATATCCTGCCAGATATTTCAGAAATACTTCTCCGTGGAAATGTTTTTTGCGCTTCCACACAAGCATCAGGAGAAACAAAAGCAGACACCAAAGACTCTCGTATAAGAAAACCGGATGTACTTGAATATAAGAAGTTCCACCTATTGTCTCCAGGTTTTCCCTCATTGCAGATGTCACTTCGCTGGAACGCACAGCAGATAAAGGGAGCTGCATTGCAAATATGCTGTTGGTATACTCACCGAAAGATTCCCTGTTAAAGAAATCTCCCCACCTTCCTATTATCTGCGCAATAACGATTCCCATGCTGGCAGTATCTGCCATCTGCATAAAAGATTGTCTGCGCACGCCGCAGTAAATGGCTGCTCCCAGCATTCCTCCAAACAGACCGCCGTAGAATGTAAGTCCGCCATTTCTCACATTAAAGATCTCAATAATATTGCCCTTATAAAGATTCCAGGAACATAAAACATAAAGCATTCTGGATCCGACCACACCCAGAAGCAGGGACATGATCATCATTTCCAGATAATCGTCTTTATTCTCGCCGCAGCGCTTCGCTTCCAGAATCACAAATCCCATTCCCAGAAGCATTCCCAGAGCTATTACAAGGCCAAAAAATGTAATCTCAAATCCAAATATTTGAATGGATTTCCCCACATAACCCAGGTTTATTCCTAGATTCGGAAACTGAATTGACATTTATGCTATCCCTCTGTTTCTATTACTTATCAGACATTGAAACGGAATAAGATCACATCGCCATCCTGTACTACGTAATCCTTACCTTCCATTCTTACAAGACCTTTTTCTCTTGCGCCTGCATAGGAGCCACAGTCAAGAAGATCCTGATAGTTTACTACCTCAGCTTTAATGAATCCACGCTCAAAATCAGAATGAATCTTACCTGCTGCCTGCGGAGCCTTGGTTCCAATCTTGATGGTCCATGCTCTGGTCTCATCTTCTCCGGTGGTCAGGTAGCTCATATGTCCAAGGAGATGATAACTTGCCTTTACCAGCTTCTCAAGTCCTGATTCCTTGAGTCCAAGATCCTCCAGGAACATTTTTCTCTCATCCTCATCCAGTTCGGAAATCTCTTCCTCGATCTGAGCACAGATTACGAAAATCTCACTGTTCTGCTCTGCAGCATATTTTCTTACAGCCTGTACATGCGCATTGTCAGCACCATCATTTGCAAGATCGTCTTCTGCAACATTTGCAGCGTAAATAACCGGTTTCTGAGTGAGCAGATTGTATGTTCCCATCCATGCTTCCTCATCCTCATTCTCCAGTTCCATAGTGATGGCCATTTTGCCGTCTTCCAGCCATTTCTTGATCTTCTGAAGGAAATCAAGCTCTTTTGCAGCTTCTTTGTCCATACGGGCAGTCTTGGTAACCTTTGCAATTCTTCTCTCCAGGATCTCAAGATCAGAGAAAATGAGCTCCAGGTTGATAGTCTCAATATCACGGATCGGGTCGATGCTTCCATCTACGTGAATTACATTGGTATCCTCAAAACAGCGTACTACATGAACGATTGCATCAACTTCACGGATGTTTGCAAGGAACTGGTTTCCAAGACCTTCTCCCTTAGAAGCACCCTTTACAAGTCCTGCAATGTCAACAAATTCTATAACGGCCGGTGTCACTTTCTTGGAATGATAAAAATCACCAAGCAGTGCAAGTCTTTCATCCGGCACAGTAACAACTCCCACATTCGGGTCAATGGTACAGAAGGGATAGTTCGCAGATTCTGCACCTGCCTTTGTCAGGGAATTAAAAAGTGTACTTTTTCCTACATTTGGAAGTCCAACGATACCTAATTTCATTTTATCCTATATCTCCTTATTTTTAGGGGCGTTTGACATTTCTTTACGCCATTCTTTTGCTATTATACCACAAACAATAAAAATATGATATATTTCCGGCCCCATATTGTCTTCTCTATACATCTTTTTATTTTAGCATACCCAACTCTTTCCATCAAGACAAAAGCTCTGGACAATCTGATAAATTTGAAAAAACACCTCATATTTCCAATTGAATATGAAGTGTTTCTCTTTCGTAATACATCATTTATTTCAAATCTCTGGACATGATCATAAGAAGACTGCCTTTTTCGTAGAGTATCTTGGCCTTTTCTTCCTGAATCTCGTTGCTAACGGTGCGGCCGCAGTTATCTGTAGTAAGGCGGTAATGATCCAATGGGTATTTAAACCCCTTCAAAGTAAGACCTTCAACCGTTTCACCGGCTGCGAAAAAGGAAACATATTTTCCGAATTGACTGTCTTTTCGAATAATATGGCCATTTTCCACAAGACAAATGTAATTCTGAGCATCTGCCAGGATCACATTGACACCCTTTTGTCTGCCATATCCCAAAAGTCCCATGTTTCCAATAAAATGATCCAGTCTTCCACCAGTTGCGCCAAGAATAAGAATATTCTTTGCCCCTCTTCTTATTGCCAGATTTAAAGTAGACTGGGTATCTGTATCATCCTTTTCAGGATTCAGTCTGACAATTTCTGTATGGTCAAGACTCTCCAGATATGCCTTTCCATCACCTGATAAACTGTCAAAATCACCGTCCACAATATCCGGGACAAGATCTGTTTCCCGAAAGAAATCCAGTCCTCTGTCAGCCGCCAGCAAAAGCAGCTTCTTTCCTTTTCGCTCTTCTTCTATTTTTCTTATAAAATCGAGGGCAAAATCTTTCTGGATCATGCCCCCGCTTACGATTACTGTATCTATCATTCTATCTCTCACTCAATCCTGTCACCAATCTCTTCGATCTGTTTCTGAATATGGCGGACATTCTGGGCAATATCACCGCCGAATACCCAGGATCCGGCAACAAAGATATTGGCACCAGCTTTCATAACAGTCTCTATGGTACCTTCATTGATTCCACCGTCAACCTCAATATCCACATTCAGATTCTCTTTGTCGATCAGTTCTCTCAGTTCCTGAATCTTCTCTGTACACTCGTCCATATATTTCTGTCCGCCAAAGCCAGGCTGAACAGTCATTACCAAAACCATATCCACATCCTCAAGCATATGGCTGATATCATTTACCGGAGTTGCAGGCTTGATGGAAACACCAACTTTCACTCCTGCATCCTTGATACGCTCTATAGTACGTTCCAGATCCTCACATGCCTCAGCATGAACGGTGATGGAATCCGCACCACAATTTACAAAATCCTGAATGTATCTTTCCGGCTCTGTCACCATAAGATGAACATCAAAAAACATCTTGGATTCTTTACGGATGGATTTGATCACCGGCATACCAAA
>JABLTP010026655.1_pt1 | contig 10512 bp, 7 predicted proteins | sample 7160111 | NCBI WGS metagenome assembly JABLTP01 (sample SAMN14651227, study PRJNA627086) | human gut metagenome | isolation source: feces | host: Homo sapiens
ACACAGGGAAGTATTTTAAAAAAATTATCATTATTTATGATTCCCGTTTTAGGAGCGCTTATTTTACAAGCGGCCTATGGAGCGGTTGATTTACTTGTTGTTGGAAGGTTTGGAACAACAGCAGGACTTTCAGCAGTTTCTACAGGAAGTCAAGTTTTAAACTTGATAACATTTGTGGTAACACAATTTGCGATGGGAATTACTGTTTTAATTGCAAGATATATTGGTGAAAAGAAAATGAATTCGATTGGTGCTTTAATAGGAGGAGCAACGGTAGTTTTTGCAATTATTTCTGCAATTATATTTGTAGTTATGATTACGTTAGCATCACCAATTTCAACTTTGATGCAAGCACCTAAAGAAGCACTTGGTTTAACTGCTACTTATGTAAGAATTTGTGGGGCAGGTATTTTCTTTATTGTTGCTTATAATCTATTATCAGCGATCTTTAGAGGTTTAGGCGATAGTAAGTCACCTCTTTTATTTGTGGCAGTTGCCTGTGTTATTAATATTATTGGTGATTTAGTTCTTGTTGCAGGATTACACTTAGATGCAGCAGGAGCTGCCATGGCCACTGTCTTTGCCCAAGCAATCAGTGTTGTTTTTGCTTTAATGTTATTATTTAAAAGAAAATTATCATTTAAAATTACAAAGCATGATTTTAAAATCAATTCACATTGTGTTCGAGCTTTAAAAATTGGATTACCATTAGCTCTTCAAGAATGTTTAACACAAATTTCATTTTTAGCTTTATGTGCTTTTATTAACCGTTTAGGATTAGAAGCATCATCCGGTTATGGTGTTGCTTGTAAAATCGTTAACTTTGCCATGTTAGTACCAAGTTCATTAATGCAATCAATGGCTTCTTTTGTTGCTCAAAATGTGGGTGCTGGTGATGAAAAAAGAGCAAAACATGCAATGTTTACAGGAATGGGTATTGGCTTAATAATTGGTGTTGTTGTCTTTATCTTAGTTTTATTTAAAGGAGATTTACTTACAAGCATTTTTACAACAGAAAAAGCCGTTATTTTACAAGGTTATGCTTATTTAAAAGGATTTGCTTTAGAAACAATTGTAACAGCAATATTATTTAGTATGGTTGGTTATTTTAACGGTCATTATCAAACGGTATGGGTCATGGTACAAGGACTTATTCAAACACTTCTTGTACGTTTACCGCTTTCTTACTATATGTCAATTCAACCACATGCAAATTTAACAAATATTGGTTTAGCTGCACCAATTGCGACAATTGTTGGTATTATACTAAATGTATGTTTCTATATTTATTTAAGTAAAAAAATGAAAAAAGAGAATGCTTAGGAAGTGTGAAAAACACTTCTTTTTTAATAAGAAGAATTTTTTGTGTTGGAGCTACTGTTGCCATTGCTGTTGCAATTGAAAAAGCTGTAAATATTGATGAATATTTTATTGCTCTATCTTTACAATTACACTGAAAATTAATGGATTTTCAGTGTAATTGTAAAACACCTGTTATAAGTATATTAGATGAAAAAATGCTGAATACGTTTTAATCAGCATTATTTTTATTTATAAAATTTTCTATTAAAAAATCTTTAAATTGTTTTTTATGTACATCATTATTCGAAATTTGAATACGTCCACCAAAACCGATGATCCATGAATAAAATGTACTATTTATAATGTGTCTTACTTGGACACAATAAAGATTTTCATTTATTTTTTTAGGATGAATATCTTTACCAAATTTATCAATCATATTGGAATAGACATTTGGTGTAAATTCAAGTTCAATAACTTCGATTTTTCCTTCACCATACATGTACGTCATATTATTGAGCTTCTTTTCAAATGAGTTTAATTGATAATCATCAAACTTTACATCACTATCTTTAACGATCTCAACATTTTTTACATAGTCTAAACGATATTGAATGCATGTATTTGGATCTTTTGCACCTTGACATAAAAGATAATATTCATTGTTAGAAAAAACAGTATCGATAGGAGCCAATTCGGTTAATTTATGTTTTTCATTAAATGTTAAAGAAGGTTTTTGATATTCAAAGCGAATTTTTTTCTTTTCTTTGATAGCTTTGGTAATGACTTCTAATTCTTGATAGAAAACTTGTTCATTTTCATTTTTAACAACATGCAGATTTAGTCTTTTTTGAAAATAAGCTTGGTTATGAATACTAAATAGATCTTGCATTCTTTTTTTATAGTTTTCTTTTGTTTTTAAAGTAAAGAAATGAGAACTATAAACAAGATCAATAATCGCTTTGGCTTCCATTAAGTCTAGATTTGGATTTTCATAATAAAAGTAATTATTTCTTCCTTCTTTATAAGTTTTAATGATTGTATCTTCATAATAATTATTATAGTTTTCTACAAATTTTTTAACGATTCTAAAGTCTATTTTAAAATCATAGCCTTTATCATAAATCAAATCTTGAATTTGATTAATCGTGATTGGATTTTTTTCATCACTATTTTTAATAATTAAATCAATCACAGATATATATTTAATATAAGAATCACTATCTTTGTTTCTATTCATTTAAATCACCTCGTATCAATATCATAAACGAAAACATTCGCTAATACCTGCTTATATAAGACGGTATTAGCTTTTTTATCATTATATAATAGATTCAAAGAAAAGGGGGATTTGCATGTTAAAAAGAATCATAAATACAATTAAATATCATTTGGTTAAAGAAATTGTTTTAGTAGATAGTGAAAATATTGGTTATCAAATACCAGAAGAAATACCAAAGCATACATTAGTTTATCTTTTTATTAGTGATCCATTTATTGATGAGAAGATAAAGAACTATAAAAATAATAAACATATAAAACTTATCAATATCTCAAATATCAGAAAAGAATGTATAACAAAAAATATTATGGATTTCTGTATTGTTGCAGAACTTACAAATTTACTTTCTTATGTTTCAAAGAAAACAAGAATTGTCATTTGTTCAAAAGATAGAGGATATGATGCAAGTATCATATATTTAAAAGAAAAATATCCAAAACAATTAGTTTCAAGACATCCAGGATCATTTTGTTATTATTATAATGAAGGAAATGAGGATTACCTTTCTATTATGTCAAAGATAAATGATTCTTTAAGAAAGAAAATATTAAGTTATACATGTATGGATTCTTTGAAAAATGCTTTAAGTAAAAATGAAAAGAAATTATTTGTTGTAGAAGAATATATTAATACAATTGGTATGGTTAAAACATTTATTGAATTTGATATTTATCAAATGAGTTATGAACTTTATTATTCTGGAACACATGTTGGCTTTTTTGAAAATAAAGAAGATGCTTTATATGAATATCACCAATGTATTGAAAAACTTCATCATATTTATGATAAATATGAATCTCATGAAAGATTTCTAAAATCAAGACATCTTCACATTAGACATTATATTGAAGAAGCATCAATGCAAAATTTACCATTAGAAGAATGTTTAATTAATCATTTAGGAAAAGAACAAGGACATTCTGTTTATAAAGAATATGTTAGTTAGGAAAAAAATATTATGGAAAGAACAATAAGAGTAACAGGTAAAGGAAAACTTGCAGTCAAACCAGATTTAATAGAGTTAACTTTATCAATAAAAGATATAAAAAAAGAATACGATGAGTTACTAAAAAGATCGTCAAGTGCGACAAATGAAGTAAAAGAATTACTTGAAAAAATTGGCTTTGAACGAAAAAATATCAAAACAAAAAGTTTTGATATCAATATAGAATATGATAATTATAGAGATAAAAATGATAAATGGGTTGAAGAATTTAAAGGCTATAGCTTTATTCATAAAATGAAAATAGAATTTGAAGCAAATAATAAAATGCTAGGCCGTGTTTTATATACATTATCTAAAAGTACGTCTTATCCATCATTTTCTATATCATATACAGTATCAAATCCAGAAAAATATAAAAATAAATTATTAGAAAACGCCATTAATAATTCTAAGGAAAAAGCAATTGTTCTAGCAAATGCTTCAGGTGTTAAATTAGGAAATATTCTATCAATAGATTATTCGTGGAGTGAACTTAGAATATCGTCATCACCATTTGAAAACAAGAAATGGTTCTTTGAAGAAGATAATGATGAATCTGATTATGTAATAGATGTAGAAATAGATGATATAGATGTTACAGATACAGTAACAGTTATTTGGAATATAGAATAAAGAGGTGATAGACTATGTGGACAATATTTAAATTATTTTTTTACATCATTGTTTTGCCATTAAGAGCAATTTGGTGTTTGTTGATGTCACTGTGTGGAATGTATAAGAAATAAAATGCAAAGATTTAATCTAGCAATATGAGACAATTACTTAATAAAGAAAATGCATTTAAAAATTTCTTTTAATAAGGTATGATGTATTTAATAATAGTTAAAGCGGTGATAAAGATGAATACAACAAAATACATGATCATTATAAAAGGTGAAATAAAAACAAGAGATGTCAAATTTTTGGAACAAGATGATGCAAGTCACAAAATGAATGTTACGTTTAATAATAGAAAAACATATTCTTATACTTTGGATAATGTTGAATTTCTAGAGAATCCTAAGTTTCTTGATCCAAGAAAATATCATTTAAGTAAGGATGGAAAAAATTTTTTTAGTGTAGAAGCAATTTATGAATTTGTAGGAAAAGATGCAACTTATATTCATGTTTGTTTCAAAAATAATGTGGAAAGAGATTATTATAAAAGTCAATTAGATATTAAAGAATCCTACTTAAATAAAAAAGATGCAGCAAATGTATTTGATTATATTAAAGAAACATCAAAATTAAGTAATTTAAAAAATGAAAGTAATGGGGAACAATTGTTACCTAAAAAGTTTAAAAAAATTTCATTTCTTAGAAGTGATGTTGCACTTACCAAATATCTTAATCCAAAATCATTAAAAGAAAGTATTGATGGAGAATACATGCCTATTTTCCCATTTGGCTGTAATAATAGTCAATATGTTGCAGTTAAGCGAGCTATGGAAAATCAAATAAGCGTGATACAAGGTCCACCTGGCACTGGAAAAACGCAAACAATTTTAAATATTATTGCTAATATATTAATTCAAGGAAAAACTGTTCAAGTTGTTTCTAACAATAATTCCGCAACTGAAAATGTTTTTGAAAAACTCTCATCGTCAAAATATAATTTGGGATTTATTGTCGCAACGTTAGGGAAAAGTGATAATAAAATAAATTTTATTAATAATCAAAAAACAAATTACCCAGATTTTACGTCATGGAAAAGTGATGACATTCAAGATGATTTTATGCAACAGGTTCAAGAAAAATCAAAGAAATTAAAAACAGTATTTGATAAACAAGAAAGATTGGCACAATTAAATCAAGAACTGAATCGTCTTAAAATAGAACGAAAGTATTTTAATGAATATTTAAATGAAACAAATGTAACTGTGGATTATACAAAATATAAAAGAAGTATGAAGTCGAATAAATGGATGAAGTTATGGCAAGAATGTCAAAGTATTTCAGAAGTAAATAAGGATATTAATTTCTTTTTTAAACTTAAATTCTTTTTTAAATATGGTTTATACAATTTTAGTATTTATTCATTAGAAATATCTCAAATTATAACAACTTTCCAAGCTTTTTATTATGAAACAAGAGAAAATGAAATCTTAAAAGAATTGGATGACATTACAGCATATTTAAATAATACAAGTAATCATTTATTAGATAATTTAACAAATGATTCGATGAAATTCTTAAAAAATTATCTGGCAAACAAGTACGAAAAAAATACTTACAGGCAGTTATTTACATCAGAAGATTTCTTGAAAAATCCTTATGATATATTAAATGAATATCCGGTAATATTAAGTACAACATTTTCCTCAAGAGATAGTTTGAATGATAATGTCGTTTATGATTATGTAATTATGGATGAAGCTTCACAAGTTGATATTGCGACTGGAGCACTTGCTATGTCCTGTGCTAAAAATATGGTCATTGTTGGGGATACAAATCAATTACCAAATGTTGTAGATAAACATACTGAAATACGAGCAGATGCGATATTTAATCAATACAATTTAAGCAAAGGATATCGATTTACAAACAGTTTTTTACAATCTGTTTTAGAAGTTATGCCAAATGTGACACAAACGATGTTAAGAGAACACTATCGTTGCCATCCTAAAATAATTGAGTTCTGTAATCAAAAGTTTTATCGAGGCAATTTGATTATTATGACAGAAGATCATGGCGAAAAAGATGTTTTAAAAGTAATTAAAACAGTAAAAGGAAATCATTCTCGAAATCATTTTAGTCAAAGACAAATTGATATTATAAAAAATGAAATCATACCAAATGATATTACAAATAAGAAAGAAACTGGTATCATTGCACCTTATAATAACCAAGTTCAGTCTTTGAAAGAACAAATAGATGGCATTGAACAAGCAACAGTACATAAATTTCAAGGAAAAGAAAAGGATACTATTATTATTTCTACTGTCGAAGATGAAATAACTGATTTTGTTGATGATCCGTATTTGCTCAATGTTGCTGTTTCAAGAGCAAAGAAAAAATTGATATTGGTTGTTACTGGAAATGAACAAAATAAAGAAAGAAATATAATGGATTTAATAGATTACATTCAATATAATAATTTTGAAGTTGTAGAGAGTAATGTTTATTCTATTTTTGATTATTTATATAAACAATACACAAAAGAAAGAAAGTTATTTTTGAACAAAAATAATAGAAAATTAGAATATGATTCAGAAAACCTAATGTATACTTTATTAGAAGAAATATTAAAAAATGATGATTATAAAATGTTAGATTTTGTGTGCCATTTTCCTGTCAATATGCTTATAAAAAATCCTTATTTATTAAATGATGATGAGTGCTTATATGCTATGAATCCAGCAACGCATGTTGATTTTCTTGTTTATAATAGGATAAGCAAAAGAGCAATTCTCGCCATTGAAGTAGATGGCTATGCTTTTCATCAGAAGGAAACAGCACAAGCAAAGAGAGATTTGCTAAAAAATCATATTTTTGAACTTTATTATATTCCTTTATTAAGATTTTCTACAACAGGTAGTGGGGAAAGAGAAAAAATTATTAATATGCTAAATAAAATCTTAAATATAGGTGATTTAAAATAACAAGATGTACTTTTTATTTTAAAAAAAGTGATATTCAAAAAAGAAGACAAATTGATGTTACTAGATTTTCATAGCTAAATAAAACTTATCAACATAATCATTTTCTATAGCTAAAAGTAATTCATCTTTATACTTGCTATCATTAATTAATTTAACTAGTCGAGCATTCCTTTCTTTTAAACTCTCTATTACACCTTGAGAAGGAATGATATTTGATTTTGATGAATTATTTGATTTGCTTGTTAAAACTAAGTTCCAAATATCATCACTGTACATGAAAGACCACGGAATGACATGATCAACAGAAATATCATTTTCTTGTAATACTTTTCCAGTATAAAAATCAATTGCTTGATAGTTATTGCTTTTTAAAAGAATATTTTTATATTTTGTTAAACTGCTTCTTTTAATAGTATTATCAGAAATGCCTTTTACTTTAGAAGCAATTCTTGGAGAATGATTAAATTTTTCAAGAAGTTGAGCCCATTTAAAATTAATAAGTTGAGATAAAACAAAACTATATTCTTTAAGCGATAGTACTTGTTGTTTAGTAAAAGAAATAAACATGCAATTTTTATCTAAATAATAAAGATCATATTCTTTTTTATTTGCTAATTTAAATCTCCAAGAAACATCATTTTTTAATGTTTTAGCACTGTCGTTGATAATTTTACGATATTGTTTTTCATGTTTTAAAATAGTCTCAGCTTTATCAAACCAAACAGGAACATGAGTACGTTGAATAGATTCATATAGATCAATTAGAAGATTGACATTTTGAACTAAAATGGGAATTTTCTTTTTGTTTGGACTTTGATCAAGATGAAAGAAATAGGTTTGATTCCAATAATATTTAATCATCTTTTTTGCAATATGTTGAAATGTAAAAGTTACTTGTTTATCTAATTGATTTGTTTCAAAACATAGTTCAATAATAGCTCTTCCCCATGCAAGTTTATATGTATTATCATTATTCATATTTTCTATAATTTCTAACCATTGTTTGATATAGCTGTTCATTTTATTTCTCCAAATATTTAATATTATTTCTTTATAAATTTTAACATAAAGAAAATAGATTTAAAAATTAATTTCTCTATATTTTGTTTGATAGCACTTTTGCATAATGCTATGATTAAGAGAAAAAAAGCAAACGCTTAGGAGGGAAAAGGAATATTTGATAAATTATTTGAACCGATACAGATTCGTGGCATGGAATTAAAAAATCGTGTTATGATGTCTGCGATAGGTACGCATGAAAGTGTGGAAAAACAAATTGGGATCCGTTTAAATTTTAAAGGTAGGGTAATAAGAATTGTATAATGATAAGATTGAAATAGAAAGTCCTTATGGACATATTACCATTAGCTATGGTCGACATGATAAGCATCGAGTAAGAGTTCTTGATATAGATGGTGGTATGGAATCAGCAACTTATATAGAAGAAGAATTACAAAATGAATTACTTTTTGAATATATGTATTTATTTGATTTAATGTTTGATGAAAATTATTTAGAAGATAGACAAATTAATGATATTTTATTAATTGGTGGTGGTGCTTTTCATTACCCTAAATATTTTTTAGCACATCATCAAGGAAATATAGATGTTGTTGAAATTAACAAAGTTCTTTATGATATTTCTAATAAATATTTCTATTTAGAAGAAACTATTAATAAATTTGATAAGAATAAAAATAGATTTCATTGTTATTTTGAAAATGGAAGAGATTATATAAATAGGAACAAAAAGAAATATGATGCTATTTTAAGTGATGTCTTTATTGGTGAAAATTTAGTGTTAGAACTTCATTCATTGGAAGCAATCAAAAGAATAAAAGAATCTTTAAACCCACAAGGAATTTATATAACAAATATCATTGGTTCATTAAGTGGTAAATATAGTCAAAATATAAAGAATGTTGTAAAAACACTCAAACAATGTTTTAAATATATTTATGTCTTTAAAGCACAAGAAAAGAATGAGCATCAAAAAAGACAAAACTTAATCGTTGTTGCAGTAGATCAAGAAGTTCATTTTAATATTGTAAGTTATCATAATATTAATCAAAAGAGATATCATCAAGGAATGATCAATCATGTTGATGATATTGATTATACAAATGGACATATTTTAAGAGATAAAAATTTATTATAATTATTGTTTTATCTTAAAAAATATGATAAGTTTAATCCATGGGAATGAGGTTCTCCCTCGATTTATATCGAAATCGCTATTTGGCTAATGACTTCTGTGTAATACACAGGGTGATTAGCTTTTTTTGTAGGAGGAAACATGGAAAATAAAAAAGAATTATTAAAGTATATGATATTTGCAGGTGTTATGGGAATCGTTGTAGGAGGTATTGATACTGTTTTTGGTAAAGGACTTATTTTAATAGGGGAGATACGAAATAAATATTTTTGGTATTTAATTCCTTTTTTACCAATTGCAGGAATAGTGATTACTTGGCTTTACTATCACTTTAATGAACTGAGTTTAAAAGGAATGACACTTGTCTTTGAAACAGGTCAACAAAAAAGAAAAGGGATTCCTTTAGCACTTATTCCTTTAGTTATGATTGGAACATGGTTAACTCATTTATTTGGAGGAAGTGCAGGTAGAGAAGGGGTGGCTGTACAAATTGGAGCGATGCTCTCTCATTATTTTACAAAATATTTTCATTTTCCTAAGAATGGAAAAGTTTTGTTGATTACCGGAATGGCAGCTGGATTTGCTGGATTATTTCAAACACCACTTACTGCTTTGTTTTTTGCTATGGAAGTTATGGTTATAGGTAAAATAGAGTATGATGCTTTACTTCCAGGGGTTATAGCATCTTTTACTGCTTCTTATACGTCGCATTTTTTAGGATTGGAAAAGTTTAGTGTAAATATTCAACAAAGTATTAATATGAATGATTTAAAAAATATGATGTTAATGATTCTAGTAGGAATTATTTTGGGAATTGTTGGAAGAATATTTTCAACGTCGTTGAGTGCTTTAAAAACATTTTTTAAAAATAAAATAGAAAATCCCTATAAAAGAATAGGTTATATTTCTATTTTATTAGTGATAGGGCTAATGATTTTTAAAGGAAGATACAGTGGCTTAGGCACAAATTTAATTGATTTATCATTTTATGGAAATGTGACTTATTATGATTGGTTTTTAAAACTTATTTTTACTGTTGTAACTCTTGCAATTGGATTTCAAGGTGGAGAAGTAACACCCTTATTTTCAATAGGAGCAACTCTAGGATTTATACTTGCCCCAATTTTTCATTTGCCTATTGAATTATGTGTAGCTTTAGGATATACGGGAGTTTTTGCTTCAGCAA
>JABLTP010079316.1_pt1 | contig 10497 bp, 11 predicted proteins | sample 7160111 | NCBI WGS metagenome assembly JABLTP01 (sample SAMN14651227, study PRJNA627086) | human gut metagenome | isolation source: feces | host: Homo sapiens
CTGCTCATCGCCGTCCCGGCGGTCGCCGGTCTGACCGCAGTCTCGCTCCCGATGTCGCGTTTCCTGTTCGCGAAGGGCTATGAGGCCGGCGCGCCTGTCATCGCCTACACGGCGCTCGCCATGCTGTTCATGGGTCTGACCGAGTACGCGAACAAGGCCTACGAGCTCGAGCAGGCGACTGTGCACGTATTGCAGAACAGCGCCATCGCGGCCTGCATCAAGGTCGTCAGCAGTATCGTGCTGCTCAAGGCGCTCGGCTTTACGGGCGGCGCGCTCGGCTCGATCGTAGCCTTCGCGTCCTATTTCTTCATCACCTGTGTGCGCGTCCGTTCGCGCTTCCTGTTCCGCGTGCCGACGCTCTCGGTCGTGCGCATCATCGTTTCCGCAGCGCTCTGCGGCGCGGCGGCCTATGGGTGCACGCTGCTGCCGCTCGGCAATCTCCTGCGGCTCGCGCTCGCCTGCGTGGTCGGCGCGACGGTCTACGCCGTGTGCATCATCGCCTCCGGCGAGGGCAGGGAAGAGGTGCAGGCTGTCCTGCGCCGCATCAGAAAATAAAGAAAAAACACCTTCCGAAACGGCTGAGACCGTCGCGGAAGGTGTTTTTTTACTGTTTACTTGTTTCTCTGCCAGGTACCCGGCGTGAACAGCAGGAGCATGGGGAACAGCTCCAGACGGCCGGCGAGCATATCGAAGATGAGCACGCACTTGCTCAGCGGCGGGAAAAAGCCGAAGTTGCAGGTCGGGCCGCACAGCGAAAGACCCGGGCCGACGTTGTTGAGCGTGGTCGCGACCGAGGTGAAGCAGGTCACGAGATCCTCACAGTTCAGCGATATAATGAGCAGCGAGAGGATGAAGATGAACGCATAGGCAACGACGAACACATTGATCGAGCGCATGACCTCATGCGGGACGCGCTGGCCGTCCATCTTGTTGACGCGCACGAGACGCGGATGGATGAGGCACATCAGCTCCTTCTTGACGCTCTTTCCGAGCAGCAGGATGCGCGAGCATTTTATGCCGCCGCCGGTCGAACCGGCGCACGCGCCGATAAACATCAGCAGCACGAGCAGGGCACGGCTGAACGTCGGCCACTGATCGAAATCCACGGTCGAAAAACCGGTCGTTGTGATGATGGACGCGACCTGGAACAGGGCGTGATGGAAGCTCTCGCGCAGCGAGCCGAACATCGGCCGCACGTTAAAGGCGATGAGCCCGGCGAACACGAAAATGACGCCGAGATAGACGCGGATCTCCTCGATGCGGAACGCCTGACGGAATTTGCGCGTGAGGATGAGAAAATAGGCGCTGAAATTGATGCCGAACAGGATCATAAAGACCGTGATGACGTTCTGGAGGTACGCGCTGTTGTAGTGCGCGATGGAATCGTTCCAGTTGCCGAAGCCGCCCGTACCGGCCGTGCCGAGCGAGACGCAGATCGCGTCGAAGAACGGCATGCCGCCGATGAGCAGCAGGATCATCTGGAGCACGGTCAGACCGAAGTAGATCGCGTACAGGATGGTCGCGGTGTCGCGCATACGCGGCGACATCTTGGAGACCGAGGGACCGGGGCTTTCCGCACGCATGAGGAAGATGGTCTGTCCGCCTGCGAGCGGGAGCACGATCAGCATGAACACGAGCACGCCCATGCCGCCGACCCAGTGCGTCAGGCAGCGCCAGAGCATGGAGGCGTGGCTGAGCGCCTCGACGTCGCCGAGGATGGTTGCGCCGGTCGTGGTGAAGCCGGAAACCGTCTCGAAGAGCGCGTCGATGAAAAACGGGATCTCGCGGCTCAGGACAAACGGCAGCGCACCGATGACCGCGAGGATGAGCCAGCACAGCGCGACCGTCACGTAGCCCTCACGGGCGTAGAAGCGGGTGTTCTTCGGCTTTCTGTGGCACAGGAGCGCCGCGCCGGCGAGACTGATGGCGGCCGCGATCAGATAAGCCGGGAGCTCTGGTTCGCCGTAGATGACGGCGGTCAGCGCCGGGAGGAGCAGAAAAATCGACTCGATACCGAGCATCCAGCCGATCAGGTAGCGAACGATGGCAAAATTCATTTACCGTGCCTCCTGCAGCAGGAAAATATCCTGCAGATCGTTCATGCCCCGACGGGTAGAGACGACGATGACGGTGTCGCCCTCCTGAAGCTCGTCGCGGCCGCGCGGGATGATGCGGCGGCCCTTGCGGTTGATGCAGCACAGCAGCACATCCGGGCGGATGGGCATATCCTGAAGCGGAACGCCGGTCAGATGGTGCGCCGCGACACGGAATTCGAGCGCCTCCGCGCCGCCGAGCTGATGGAGCGTCTCGACGTTCGAGCCCATGGAGTTCTGCATGGCGCGGGTGTACTGGCCGATGAGCTCGGCGGTGGTCTGCTTGGGCCGGATGATCGTGCCGATGGGCAGTTGGGAGATGACCTCCTCGAAGTTCACGCGGTTGACCTTGGTGAACAGACGAGCCTTAGAGTGACGTCCGGCGTGCATGGAGAGCAGGATGTTCTCCTCGTCCATGCCGGTGAGGGACACGAACGCGCCGCAGGAGGACAGACCCTCCTCGTCGAGCAGCTCGCGGTCGGTGCCGTCACCGTGGATAACGGTTGCCGCAGGCAGCTTTTCCGACAGAAATTCACAGCGTTCCAGACGGTTTTCGATGATCTTGACCGAAATGCCGGAATCGAGCAGGATCTTCGCGAGGAAAAAGGCGATCTTGCCGCCGCCGACGAGCATGGCGGTCTTGATCGGCGTACTCGGCACGCCGACCTGGTCGAAAAAGAGCTTCTGCTCCTTCGGCGGGATGATGACCGTGATGTCGTCGCCGGTCTGCAGGATAAAGTCGCCCTTTGGGATGTAGGTCGTTTCGCCGCGGCGGACCATGCACAGCAGTACATTGGTGCGCAGAAGGGGATTGACCTCGCAGACCGCCATGCCGTCCAGACGGGACTCGGCCGGAATGCGGATGTCGAGCAGCTCGACGCGTCCGCGCGCGAACGTGCTGACGCCGATCGCAGACGGAAAACGCATCAGACGGGAAACGACGCGGGCGGTCGAAAGCTCGGGATTGATCGCCATGGAAATACCGAGCTCGTCGCGGATAAAGCCGAGATCGGCCACATACTGCGGATCACGCACGCGCGCGATCGCATGGCAGCCGGAAGCCTTTCGGGCGGTCAGGCAGGAGAGAAGGTTGATCTCGTCGTGTGCCGTGACCGCGATGACGAGGTCGGTGTCCTGCACGCCCGCCTCGAGCAGAACCTGATAGCTTGTGCCGCTGCCGGCAACAGCCGTGAGGTCGAGACGGTTGGTCAGCTTCTCCAGACGCCGTTCGGACAGGTCGATGAGCGTCAGCTCATGACCCTCTGCGGAGAGCTGCTCCGCCAGTGCGGAGCCTACCTTGCCGCAGCCTACAATTATGATGCGCATACTGCGCCTCCGATCTTTTATACTGAGCGGCGGAGCGCTCCGATGAAGCGTCCGTCGCCTGCCGGGCGAATACCTCGCCCATGTTACTATTGGATTATAGCCTTTCGGCGCAGAAAAAGCAATATGCAGAGCACAGTTCTGGAAACATTTTAACGAAATACAGATATTTTCCCCGATTTATCCGAAAAAATACAGAAAGAAAAGGCTCACCGAAGTGAGCCTTTGAGACTGGCGGAACCGTGCAGATTTCGGGTGGGATTTTATTCGCAGCCGCCGCAGCTGTCGCAGCCGCCGGTGCAGCCCTGCGCCTCGGCGGCCTCGCGCTCGGCCTTGACGCGTGCTTCATAGGCATGGAGCGAGCCCTCGGTGATGTGGCTGAGAGCGGCGATGCGCTCGTTGACCATATCCCACAGGCACATGGGCAGGTGGTCGCGGTGGCCGCGGTGGATGGTCACGCATTCGAAGCAGTTGCCGTGATGGCGGCAGGCCTCCTTGCAGGGGCAGTGGTCGCCGGACTCACGCACCTGACGCAGGAATTCCAGCTTGATTTTAAGCGCCTCGTCCTTAAAGCCCTGCTGGTCGAGCTCATTTTGCAGGATGGCAAGTTCATTTCCGTCGATTTTCATAGTGATACGCCTCATTTTCTTTCTGGCGCCGCCAGAAAGCGGAACGGCGGCGCGGTACTCTGTATTTCAAGAATAGCAGAAAAGGCTGTATCAGTCAAGGGGAGGCCGTGCCCACGGCGGGGGGAGAATTGCCGCCGCCTGGCGGCGGAAGAACGCCGTATCCACGGCGGGGGCAAAAGGGGGCAAGGGCACCGTATGGTTCCCTTGCCCCCTCTTGACTCCCCCAAACCCTCCCTTGCGCCGCGACTCCCTTCGGTCGCGCGGCGAAACGGGGGTTACGGGGGCTCGGTTCCGTGCGTCGGGCAGATTTTGGGACGCTGTTAGGCCCTGAATTTTCCTTGCGTAAGGCGCCGCGCATGACAGTGCGCGGCCATCCGGTGCAGGGCGTTTGTATTGTACTGCGAAAAGCTCCGCTTCGATCAATGGTGTACTCTTGGAGCACCAAACGCCCCTGTGGGCTCTTCGCATTTAGACGCGCGACCGAAGGGAGTCGCGTCCTAAGGAAAGGCTAGGGAGTCAAGAGGGGCAGGGAAACCTTGGTGTCCCTGCCCCTCTTGCCCCCGCCGCCGGGAGGCGGCAATGCACACGCCATGTCATGGCGAACATCCATCGTCCCGGGAGGGCCTGTCTCGCCTGCGGCGGCAAGCCGCCGGAACGGCGGAACCGTTTCCCGTCGCTGACGGGAAAGAAAGAGGCCGCGCTTGCCGCTACAGCAAGAATTTGAAAGTTTCTCCGTCTGCTCTCGGTTTTTCTGCGGAAAATCCCTCGTTCTTTTCGCAAGATTGCTCTGGTTTTTCCCCGCCGGAAGCGCTAAAATAGAGCCATAGTCAACAGAGAGAACAGGCGGCCCAAACAGCCGCGAAAAGAGAGTTTTGGGATTGAAAAGGAGAGTTTCTGCTATGAAAACTGTAAAGATTGGTTCGGTTGGTCTGGGCCGTCTGGGCCACGAGCACGCAAAGAACCTCGCAACGCAGGTTCCGGGCTGTGAGCTGGCAGCGATCTGCGACGTAGACGCAGGCCGCGTCAAGGAAGTCGCCGAAGAGCTCGGCGTTCAGTACACCTACACTGACTTCGAGGAGATGTGCAGGAACCCGGAGCTCGACGCGATCGTCATCGTTTCTCCGTCCTTCCTGCACTGCCAGCAGATCGAGATCGCCATGAACAACGGCAAGCACGTTTTCTGCGAGAAGCCGCTCGGCACCGACGTAGAGCAGTGCAAGGCTGCGGAAAAGGTCATCGAGGCACACCCCGATCTGATCTTCCAGCTGGGCTTTATGCGCCGCTTCGACAAGTCCTATGCTGAGGCAAAGCGCAAGATCGACAACGGCGACATCGGCAAGGTCGTTCTGGTCCGTTCCTACACGCAGGATCCGCGCAGCACCATCGAGTCTACCCTCAAGTTCGCACCGCACTCCGGCGGTCAGTACCTCGATATGTGCGTACATGACATCGACCTCATCCGCTGGTTCACCGGCTCCAACGTCAAGAACGTCTGGGCGATCGGCGGCGTATTCGAGTTCGACCTGTACAAGGAGCTGAACGATGCCGACAACGCAGCCGCTACCATCCAGATGGAGAACGGCGCAATGGGCTTCATGTTCACCAACCGCACCCATGCGGCAGGCTCGAACGTCGAGACCGAGATCATCGGCACGCACGGCACGCTGCGCATCGCGAACGTCGGTGCAAAGAACCTGCTGAACATCGTCGACGAGCACGGCTCCCGCGAGGAATATTATCCGGACTTCATGAGCCGCTGGCACGAGGCCTTCGTGGCCGAGATGGTTGCCTTCACCGGCCATGTCCGCGACAACACCAAGCCGGCTGACCTCACCGTTTATGACGGCACCGCAGTCTCCGAGGCTGCTTACCGCTGCAAGGAGTCCTTCGAGACCGGCAAGATGCTGCCGATCCGTTAACAAGTGAAGCAGAAGCGCCCGCTCTATCCGGTTTACGGAACGAGCGGGCGCTTTTTGGGGTCGATCATGGAAAAAAGGCAGAAAAAACCCCGAAACCGTAAGGTTTCGGGGCAATGTGGCAGCCGAAGAAGGATTCGAACCCTCACAAACAGAGTCAGAGTCTGTCGTGCTACCTTTACACAATTCGGCTTTGTCCTGTGCGACTTTAACAGTATATAATATTCAGAGAGAATTGTCAAGCGAAAAATGCAAAAAAATATGGAAAGATTTTTTGCTGTAAATCTATTGACAAGTCCAGCGCTTTCGCGATATAATATGTAAGCTGATTGTGATAAAATTCATGTCGGCAATGTACCAGCATATTTCAACATTCCTCAATAGCTCAGTTGGTAGAGCATGCGGCTGTTAACCGCAGGGTCGTTGGTTCGAGTCCAACTTGAGGAGCCACACAGGGGTATAGCTCAGCTGGTAGAGCATCGGTCTCCAAAACCGAGTGCCGTGGGTTCGATCCCTACTGCCCCTGCCAATGCTGATATAGCTCAGTAGGTAGAGTGCATCCTTGGTAAGGATGAGGTCACCAGTTCGAATCTGGTTATCAGCTCCAAAGAGAACCGCTTTGAAAAGAGCGGTTCTTTTTTTGTAAAAAATCCTGTCTCGGGGGAGAGATACGAATGAAACTGCGAAATTCCCTGCTCCTGCTGATCACAGCGACCATCTGGGGCACGGCGTTCGTGGCGCAGAGCGTCGGCATGGACTATGTCGGGCCGATGACCTACGTCTGCGCGCGAAGCATCATCGGAATGATCGTGCTGCTGCCTGTGATCGCGGTGCTGAACCGCGTCGGGCCGCCGCGCGCGGCTGAAACGCCGGAGGAACGCCGGAAGGGACGGAAAACGCTTGTCATCGGCGGCGTCTGCTGCGGCACCGTCCTGTGTATCGCAAGCTGTACGCAGCAGCTTACGCTGCTGCACACCACGGTCGGCAAGGCAGGTTTTATGACCGCGTGCTATATTCTGGTCGTGCCGCTGATCGGCCTGCTGTTCGGCCGCCGCTGCGGCCTCAAGCACTGGTGCAGCGTCGCGATCGCACTGGCCGGTCTGTACTTCCTGTGCATGACGGGCGGCGGCTTCAGCCTCGATCTGGGCACGCTGCTCGGTCTCTGCTGCGCGTTCCTGTTCTCCTGCCACATTCTCGTCATCGACTATTTTTCGACCAGAGTGGACGGCGTAAAAATGTCCTGCATCCAGTTTTTCACCTGCGCGGTCCTCGCGGGCATCGGCATGCTGCTCTTTGAACAGCCGACGTGGGCGAATATTCTCGCCGCGTGGAAGCCCATCCTGTATGCGGGCGCGATGTCCTCGGGCGTGGCGTACACGTTCCAGATCATCGGCCAGAAGGGACTGCGTCCGACGATCGCAAGCCTTATCATGAGTCTGGAATCGGTTATCTCGGCCATCTCCGGCTGGCTGCTGCTCGATCAGGCGCTGTCGGCGCGCGAGATCTTCGGCTGCGTGCTGATGTTCGGCGCGATCGTGCTCGCGCAGCTGCCGGAAAAGCGCAGGGCGCAGGCGTGATTATAATAATATGGTTTGTCAATAAAGCTGCATTTGCATAAAAACAGCAGCCGCGCGATAGCGCGCATCAAACAGCAATCACGAAGTGATTGTATAAAAACCGGGGACATGCGCCTCGGTTTTTATATTTTAAGGGGGGAAAAAGTTTCCGAATGGGAACTTTCGGACGACTTGTGTTCTGCGTTCGGCAGAACACAGATTGTCGGAAAAACTGTAGTTTTTCGACAGTCTCAGGGGATGCCTTCGGGCATCCTTTTTGCATTGCGTACAGTTTGAAAAATTTCTGCAAATTCTTCTTGACTTTCGCGGTCTCATCATGTAGAATAAATACGTTCGATGTAAAGGCGTAGAACTTTACACTGTCAAGGAGGCCCGCCGATGAAAGGCAAACCGCTCGAAATGAGCCTGCTGTTCGACTTTTACGGCGAGACGCTCACAGAAAAGCAGCGCGAGCTGTTCGACCTGTACTATAACGAAGATCTGTCTCTCGCGGAGATCGCGGAGCACGCGGGCATCACCCGTCAGGGTGTGCGCGACAGCATCAAGCGCGCGGAACACGCGCTCGGCGAGATGGAGAGCAAGCTCGGACTGGTCGCCCGTTACGGCGACACCGAACGCTGCGCCGGAGAGCTTCGGGAAGAGGTCAGCCGCCTGCGAGCCCTTAACACCGACACACTGCACAGCCCGGAGGCGGAGGCCATCGCCGACCGCATGACCGCGCTGCTCGACCAGCTCAGGCAGGAGGCTTAATATGGCATTTGAAGGTCTTACCGAAAAAATTTCATCTGCGTTTAAGCATCTGCGAAGCAAAGGCCGTCTGACCGAGTCCGACATCAAGGAGGCTATGCGTGAGATCCGCATGGCGCTGCTCGAGGCGGACGTCAACTTCAAGGTCGCGAAGGATTTCATCAAGGCCGTCACCGAAAAGGCGACCGATGCCGAGATCCTGGAAAGCCTTTCGCCCTCTCAGCAGGTCATTAAAATCGTAAACGAGGAACTGGTTGCCCTGCTCGGCGGCCAGACCACCCGTCTTACCATATCCCCGAACCCGCCGACCATTGTCATGATGGCAGGTCTGCAGGGTGCGGGCAAAACGACAAACTGCGCAAAGCTTGCCGCTCTGCTCCGGAAACAGCAGCAGAGACGTCCGCTGCTCGTCGCCTGTGACGTTTACCGTCCGGCCGCGATCGAACAGCTGAAGGTAGTCGGCAGGCAGCTGAATATCCCCGTTTTTGACGAGGGACAGGGCGACCCGGTCGAGATCGCGAAGCACGGCATCGACTACGCCCGCCGAAACGGCTACGACCTTGTCTTTCTCGATACCGCAGGCCGCCTGCATATCGACGAAAAGCTGATGGACGAGCTGAAAAACATCAAGGCCACGGTCAAGCCGACCGAGATCATCCTCGTCGTTGACGCGATGACCGGTCAGGACGCCGTAACGGTCGCACAGACCTTTGACGAAGCCCTCGGCATCGACGGCGTGCTCATGTCCAAGATGGACGGCGACGCACGCGGCGGCGCGGCGCTTTCGGTCAAGGCCGTTACCGGCAAGCCGATCAAGTTCATCGGTACGGGCGAGAAGCTCGGCGACATCGAGCCGTTCCACCCCGACCGCATGGCAAGCCGCATCCTTGGCATGGGCGACGTACTGACGCTGATCGAAAAGGCACAGGAGTCCTTCGACCAGAAGCAGGCCGCCGAGACCGCCAAAAAGATGATGGCCGGCAAGCTGACGCTGACCGATTTTTACGACCAGCTTCAGAAAATGAAGAACATGGGCTCGATGGAAGAGATGCTCGGCATGCTGCCGGGCGTGGATGCAAAAGCCCTCGCCGGTGCGAAGATCGACGAAAAGCAGATGGCGCACACCGAAGCCATCATCCAGTCTATGACCCCGAAGGAGAGGGACAACCCCTCCATCATCAACTTTTCCCGCAAGAAGCGCATCGCAGCCGGCTGCGGCCTTTCGGTCGAGCAGGTCAACAAGCTGCTCAAGCAGTTCGAGGCCATGCAGAAGATGACCAAGCAGCTGACGAGCCTGGCCAAGAGCAAGGGCAAAAAGCGCCGCGGCTTCCCGGGACTCGGCAACCTCAAGCTGCCGTTCTGATTTGCTATTGTTTGTAAATTTCAATTTACAATAGATAAGTTTTAATACAGGAGGTGAAAATTTCATGGTAAAGATCAGACTGCGCCGCATGGGCGCTAAGAAGGCTCCGTTCTACCGCATCGTTGTCGCTGACTCTCGTTACCCGCGTGACGGCCGTTTCATCGAGGAGATCGGCACTTACAACCCGCTGACCAACCCGTCCACCGTTAACGTTGACGCTGACCGCGCTCAGGAGTGGATCAAGAAGGGTGCACAGCCGACCGATACTGTTCGCGGCATTCTGAAGAAGGCTGGCGTGCTGAATTGAGTGAGGTTGTCGAAATGAAAGAGTTATTGACTTATATCGTCAAAAATCTGGTTTCCGAGCCGGATGCGATTGCCATCACTGAGGAGATCGACGGCGACAACGTCACGTTTTCCCTGCGCGTAGCGCCCGGTGACATGGGCCGAGTGATCGGTCGTCACGGCCGCATCGCCAAGGAAATCCGCACACTCATGAAAGCGGCAGGCAATCGCGAAAACAAGCGCGTGACAGTCGATATTCTCGACTGAGCCTGCGCTCCTCGCGCCGAAGCGTCCTCTGAGACACTTCAACCTGAAATGAGATGCCGGTGCGCTGCATCGGCCCCTTGAAATCGCCGCTCAGCGGCGATTTATTTTTTAGACAAGAAAAAACGAGAGTACAAAGGCTGTACTCTCGTTTTTTGTTCTGTTATTTCCGGAGGAATTTCACCGCGCTCATAGCGGCCTGCGCGCCGTCCGAGACCGCCTTTGCGATCTGGAGCAGGCCGCCGGGCAGCAGCGAGTATCTGCTGGGAAGCATCGTCTGCTACACTAACATGGCCAAGC
>JABLTP010032299.1_pt1 | contig 10486 bp, 7 predicted proteins | sample 7160111 | NCBI WGS metagenome assembly JABLTP01 (sample SAMN14651227, study PRJNA627086) | human gut metagenome | isolation source: feces | host: Homo sapiens
CATAACGTAGCTATGGAGCAGGGTCTTCGTTTCGCTATCCGTGAGGGTGGTAGAACAGTTGGTTCTGGTGCTGTTGCTACAATCATTGAATAATTGTTATTTAATACAGTAATTTTAAGGGTTTCCGAGATTCCTCGGAAGCCCTTTTTTCGTCACCTTGATTTAATTGGATATTCAGAATTAAATTACACCGTCTTTTCTTTAGTTAACCAGCTAGCTTCGTACATGGATGTACGAAGCAACGAAGCCGCGCCATGTACGGCGCGTCTGAGAGGTAGCGTCAGTTACCATAGTTTACATGGAAAGACTTAGAAATATCCAATCAAAGCTTCTGGCATTGAACATAGTGTGCTGGACTGCCTGTAGCTTATATTTGTCGTCCGTTCGTCACCAACTAATATTCACCAACAATATAGTATTAAAAGTTATTGTTTATCAATAGTTAGTCATTTTTATAACATAGTTGTTTGTTAATAGATTATTCCAACAGGCAATCGCACAGGTGCTATTGTTGATTTACGAGGAACAAGTTAGAAATAAATTATCATAATAAATAAGTAGAAGTAAAATTATTGAATATTTTTTCAAAGTTTATAAGACTATATAAATGATATAATGAGCGCAAAAGAAAAGGAAGCGGCTGCGAAGCAGACATTTACTTTTCTTGCGCCATTAACGAACGAACAGCCATGCAAAGCAGGGCGGATAGCGCATAGCGCGGGTTCGTGAGTGTACGGGTTAAGAAAGAGTAAATTATGATATAATAAACAAAAATGAAGCAACTGTAAAATAGGATGGTAACAGAATGGTAGATAGAATACCAAATGAAATAATTGATTAAAGGAGTTAAAAGGTATGACTGCTAAAGAACTTATGAAACAATGTGAAGCTGAAGAGAAAGAATTGAAATTCAGGGAGTTTTCATCAGAAACAGCACTTGCTATTGGAATGGCGCTTATAGAAGAAGCGAAAAACCGTAACAATAAAATATGTATAGATATTGCAATAGCTGGAAGAAGATTGTTCCATTATTCCAGTGATGGTAATGCTGTAAGTAATGATATTATGATCGAGCGTAAGAAAAAGACGGCGATGCATACCGGACATAGTTCATTGTGGGCGCACTATATGCTTGAGGATTGTGGTATGAATATTAAAGAAAAGTGGGCATTAGAACCATCAGAGTATGCACAGGTGGGAGGTGCATTTCCAATAAGACTAGAGAATTGCCAGACAGCAATAGGCACAATAACATGTTCTGGTTTTAATCATGAACAGGATCATAGTATTATTATAGATGTTTGTAGAAAACTGAAAAAAGAAAATGTTTTGTAAATTAATTGATATTATTTATTTTCAGGAGGTATGAAGCTTATATGGGTAAGTATCATTTTATAATAATAGGTTCAGGCTGGCGTTCGCTTTATTATGTCAGAATAGCAAAAGCAATGCCGGATATATTATGTCTAGATGCAATGTACTGCCGTACACAGGAAAAAGCAGATAAGATGGCAGAAGAATTCGGTATACACACTACAACCTCTATAGAAGAGTGCGTAGGTTATAAACCGGATTTTGCTGTTGTAGCAGTAAATAAAACAAGTATATGTGATGTATCAATAGAATGGATGGATAGAGGAATAACTGTTCTTTCTGAGACACCAGCAGCATTGGATATGGATTCGCTTAAAAAGTTATACAGATATCATATGTCAGATGATAAAACAGATAAGAAGCAGGTTGTTGCTGAACAATACAGGGAATATCCATATAATAAAGCACGGATTAAGCTTGTTAATAGTGGTGTACTTGGCGATATCAGTTGCCTGAATATATCCCTTGCACACGAATATCACGGTTTCAGTCTTATAAGAGCATATCTTGGTATAAAACCTGATGAAAACTACACAGTGTCAGGTAAAATATATGAATTTCCGACAACTCAGACACTTACGAGATATGACAAATTTACAGATGGCAGAACAGCGCCTAAAAAAAGATGTTTAGCAGCATTTGAGTTTGAGAGTGGAAAGGTTGCATGGTATGATTTTGACTCTGAGCAGTACCGCTCACCTATAAGAAAGAACATGATAAAGGTGCAGGGTGTCAGAGGGGAGCTTATTAACGATGAGCTGTATTATCTTGATGATAAAAATGAAGGACAGTATCAAAAGATTGTGACAGATGTGAATGTAACACACACTAAAGATACTAATCCTAACCTGTCTACCGTTTGTGAAATAGAGAAAATAATGTCCGGTGAAAATATACTGTATGAACCGGAATTAGGGCTGCGTGGCTTGTCGGAGGATGAAACAGCAATAGCGTCTCTTATGATAGGAACAGCAAAGTATAGCAGAGGTGAGGCAGAATCACCATATAGCATGGAAGATGCATTTGCAGATGCATATGCGGCAATATTGCTTGATGAGGCAGTAAGGACAGGTAATAAAATTAGTAGTTGTATTGAAAAATAATAGGTAATGAATAGGTATTTCATGTATTCCCTACAATAATAGTAGAATGCAAAATAAATATAGAAAGTTAATTATAGAATAGGATGCAAAATAAATAAGAAAGGAACCATGAATAATATGCAGAACAAAATATTAAGAGTAGCTCTTATAGGCGTTGGAAATATGGGAAAGAAATATGCACAGATGATTGTATCAGGTGAAGTTGCCAACATGAAGCTGACAGCAGTAGTTATACGAAGAGATGAACTTATGGAGTGGGGTGAAGCGCTTGTAAATGTTGATGGTGAGCATGTAAGAATATTTAGAAGTGCAGATGATATGTTTAAAGCAGAAGATGTAGATACATTATTTGATGCAGTTATTATAGCAACTCCGCATAAAACACATGCTAAGCTTGCGGTACAGGCATTTTCACTGGGAAAGGATGTTTTATGCGATAAACCGGCAGCATCAGATATAGGGGAAGCACTTACTATGAATGAGGCAGCTAAAAAGAGCGCAAGAATATATGGTATGGTATTTCATCAAAGATTATATCCTAAGTATATGAAGATTAAGAGTATGATTGATGCAGGTGAGCTGGGTAAGCTAAGAAGGGTGAATCTTATTAATTCAAGATATTTAAGAACATCATATTATCATCATTCTGGCGCCTGGAGAAGCAGCTTTGCTGGTGAAGGCGGTGGTGCACTTATTAACCAGGGACAGCATATACTTGATATGTTCCAGTATCTTTTTGGTATGCCGCAGAGAATGTTTGCGCTTATACCTTTTGGCAAATATAATGATTTTGCAGTAGATGATGAAGATACTATTATTATGGATTATGATGATGGCATGACAGCTTCATTTGTACTGACAACGGGAGAAGCGTGTCATGAAGAAAGACTTGAAATAATAGGAACAAAAGCAAAGCTGCTGCTTGAAGATAATACGCTTACTATAACAAGACATCAGGATGTAGAAGAATATATAAAAACTGAAATGGTTAATTCAAGGGAAAATATGCAATATACTAAGGAAACAATTGAGTTCCCAAAGACACCAGAGCCATATATAGAACTGCTTGAGAGATTTGCCAGAGCTTCATTAGAACATGATGATACATATCTTGTAGCAAAAGGCGAGGAGGGACTTAATTCACTGATGTTGTGCGCAGGAGCTTATTATTCAGCATGTAATGGTATTCAGGTTAAGCTTCCGGTTGCATCAGAGGATTATAGCAGACTTATGGAAGAATTGATTATAAAGGAAAAGAACATAAAAAAATAATGCAAGAAGAATAATACAAGAAAAACAATAAAATAAAAGATAACAAAATAAAATATAGTATAAATGCTGCCACATAAAATGGCAGCATTTTAATTGGTGATTAATATTCAGAACTGCACCATCTTCCAGAAGCACCACAAGGAAGAACGAGTCCGTTGGATGATACAGGAAGTCCTACTTCGTTTGAGCTGCAGTAACCGTCAAAGTTTTTAAGCTCTGTGCTTAACATATATGTAAGAACCGCTGGCTGAAGCCCTGTTGTATATGAGTTAATGAGGAAGAATAATGGTTCCTCAGAAAGAAGCTGTGCACATAACTTTACAAGTGGATGTATGGCTTCTTCTATTTTCCATATTTCGCCTTTAGGTCCTCTTCCATATGAAGGAGGGTCCATAATGATGGCATCGTAGTGATTGCCACGTCTTATTTCTCTCTCAACGAACTTAACACAATCATCAACTATCCAGCGGATAGGTTTGTCAATAAGACCGGAGGATGTGGCATTTTCCTTAGCCCATGCAATGATACCTTTAGATGCATCAACGTGTGTTACATGTGCCCCGGCTGCAGCGCATGCAAGAGTTGCACCACCGGTATATGCAAAAAGATTAAGAACCTTTATCTGTCTATTGGCATCCTTTTCCTTAGCTTTCTTTATTATGCCTGAAAACCAGTCCCAGTTAGCAGCCTGCTCTGGAAATATACCTGTATGCTTGAAGCTGAAAGGTTTTAAGTTAAAAGTAAGAGGCACATCAAGAGAAGGACTCTGATAGTTAATAGTCCAGCTCTGTGGAAGATCAAAGAACTCCCATTCACCGCCGCCTTTTGAGCTTCTGTGATAATGACCATTCATGTGTTTCCATCTTTTATCGTTTTTAGGGGTATCCCATATGACCTGTGGGTCTGGACGTACAAGGATATAATCTCCCCATCGTTCAAGTTTTTCACCACATGATGTATCTATAACTTCATAGTCTTTCCAGTTATCTGCAATAAACATATATTGTGTAATCCTTTCTTTGTTATATGTGATATGAGCATAAAAGTGGGATGATAATCCTACGATATGCTAATATTAGGTAGGGTGCTATGTGCCAGTGACACATGTTTAGCACGGACCGAAGCGTAGCGTAGACGTTGGAGTGCGTAGCACAGAACAATCCATAGATATCAAAGTTGGTGGCTTTTGCCCCCGACATCATACTTATATAAGTATATAACATTCCATATGATAAGGGCAAGGAAATGTTTTTGTTAGAGGTATGCAGGCTTTTTTATGTACACCTTGTTATTTTCAGAGTCAGTTGCCAAAATGCTGTAAATAGTTCTTTACAGTGACATATTGTTAAGATAAATTTTATTGAAAAATCCATATTTTTACTGTAACATATAACAGATAAAAAATATAAATTGTGATATGGTATTAGTGTTAAAAGTAACTATTGATAATTACATTATGTATATAAGGAAAGGAAAATGCACATTTGAAAAATATATCTTTTAAAACAGCAAAGAACGATATTATAGCAGGCATTATTGTGGCACTTGTATCTATTCCTATATCTATGGGGTATGCACAGATAGCAGGATTGCCAGCGGCGTATGGGTTATATGGTTCATTACTTCCTGTACTTGTGTATGCATTTACAACAAGTTCACCACAGTTTGTGTTTGGTGTAGATGCCACTCCTGCAGTGCTGGTTGGAGGGACACTTGCAGCACTTGGAGTAACAACAGGTTCAGATGAAGCGATGCGGCTTGTACCAGCTATAACGCTTGTAGTTGCAGCATGGCTTTTAATATTCAGCCTTATAAAAGCTGTCAGAATAGTGAACTACATATCCACCCCGGTCATGGGCGGTTTCATAAGTGGGATAGGAATTACTATTATACTTATGCAGGTGCCTAAGCTGTTTGGAGGCACGGCAGGTACAGGCGAGCTTATAGAGCTTATTCTGCATATAACAGACCAGTTGAAATATTTTAATGTATTGTCGGCAGTTCTGGGATTCGGAACAGTTGTGATTATTCTTGTCTGTAAAAAATATATGCCGAAGTTTCCAATGTCGGTTGTACTTATGGTACTTGGAGCTATGGCAACAGCATTTTTACATATAGACAGGTTCGGTGTAAAACATCTTCCACATGTAGATGCGGGATTTCCGAAGCTTTCTATTCCGGATGTTACATTACTTCGCGATAATACATCAGAGATAGTTGTTCTAGGACTTACATGTGCACTTGTTATTATGGCACAGACTTTGCTGGCAACGAACAATTATGCAAACAGATATGGTTATAAGGTTGACAATAACAGAGAAGTTCTTGCATATTCTCTTGCAAATGTGGCATCGGCAGTATCAGGAAGTTGTCCACTGAATGGAAGTGTGTCAAGAACAGGCATTGCAGACCAGTTTGGATGTAAGACACAGCTTATGTCAGTGACAGCTGCAGTAACCATGCTTGTTGTTGTTTTGTTTGCAACACCGCTTCTTGAATATCTTCCTGTGCCAATACTTACTGGTATCGTTGTGGCAGCACTTATAGGTATAGTAGAGTACAAGCTGGCAGATAAGTTAAGAAAGGTTAACAGAGCTGAGTTTTTCATTTTTCTTGCTGCTATGTTCGGAGTGCTTTTATTCGGAACAATATATGGTGTAATAATAGGTGTTATTCTTTCGTTTATAGCAGTGGTTATAAGAGCGGTTGTTCCACCAAGATCACTTCTTGGATGTATACCAGGTCATGAAGGCTTCTATAATCTTAACCGTAACAGGAATGCGCTTGAGATACAACATGTTGTGATGTACAGATTCAGCGGCAATCTTTTCTTTGCAAATGTGTCTACATTTTTACAGGATATAGAAAATGCGATAAAAGATGATACAAAAGTTGTTATAGTTGATGCAAGTGGTATAGGAAGCATAGACATAACAGCAGCCGACAGACTTGTTTCGTTTAATAAGATTCTTAAAGATAAAGGCCTACGTTTTTATATAACAGAGCATGTTGGTAATGTTAACGATCAGCTAAGAAAGCTAGGTGCTGGATGTCTTGTGGAAGAGGGTGTCACACGAAGAACTATATCACTTGCGTTAAGAGATGCTGGCGTTGACAGACCTTATCCACTTGCAGGTACACTAGAACAGACAGCGGCACATAATGATTTTATAGAGGACAATGAAAGACTTGCAGAGATAGAGTGGGCATTTGGCGAGGATGCATCGGAATGGCTTGATAAGTTTGCAGTGCAGATGACAGATGATATCGCACATATGGATGAAAATAATGAGCATATTCCGGATAATGTACTTGCAGAGGCTGAAAGTAAGAATACATGGGGACGTATTGGTCTGTTTGATGAGGATGAGCTTCTTGAGAGAGTTGAGATGCATTTATCAGAGCTTACACAAAACAATAGCAATGCAGAAGAGTTAGAAGAAAGAATCGAAGAGCGAAGATTAAGACTTGAGGCAAAGATTGCAAAGCTTAATCCGGATGCACTTGCACACCTAAGACAGCACAGAAGAGAGGTTATGCTGCATTTTAAGGAGAATAATCCTGAGGCATATAAGCATATGATGGAACGCAGAATGGAGCATATAAGTAAGCTTGAGAAGGAAAATCCGGAGCTGGCTGCCAAGATGAAGAAACTGTATAAGCTGGATGATATTGCAGGTGATTACAGTAGTGTTAAAGAAAGGTAATTGTTGTGAATATATTAAATGTAGAAAAAGTGAGTAAAACATTTGGCGAGAAGGTACTACTTGATAAGGTTACACTTGGAATAAACAAGGGTGATAAGGTGGGTGTCATAGGTGTCAATGGTACTGGAAAGTCAACATTACTTAAGATAATAGCTGGTATTGAAGAGCCTGATGAAGGAAATGTTATAAAGGGAAGGAATGTTACAGTAACATACCTTGCACAGTCACCTGACCATGCGAAGGATGAGACGGTTCTTTCCTATGTGATGAGAGGAAAAGCTAATGCCAGTGAGGCCAAGGCAAAGGAGATTCTTAACAAGCTTGGGATAGGAGCATTTGATGCTTCTATGGATATGCTTTCAGGAGGACAGAAGAAAAGAGTGGCGCTTGCAAAGGCATTGGTTGAACCTACAGAGGTGCTTATACTTGATGAGCCGACTAACCATCTTGATAATGATATGGTTGTGTGGCTTGAGCAGTATATAAAGGCTTTCAAGGGCGAACTTCTTATGGTAACGCATGACAGGTATTTCCTTGACAATGTAACTAACAAGATAGTTGAGATAGACCATGCGGCGCTTTATAGTTATGATTCCAACTATTCAGGCTTTCTTGAATTAAAGACTGAAAGAGAACAGATGGAAAGAGCTACAGAGGCTAAAAGACAGAACACATTAAGAAGAGAACTTGAGTGGATAAGAAGAGGATGCCAGGCGCGTTCAACAAAACAGCAGGCAAGAATAGACCGTTTTGAGGATATGAAGGAAGCTTCCCGTGAGGCAAGGGCTAAATTTGACAAGAGCCTTATGGATATGAGCTCTGTAAGCAGAAGATTAGGCAAAAAGACGATAGAGCTTAACAACATAACCAAAGCATATGATGGTCATACTTATATCAATGATTTTTCATACATTTTTCTAAGAGATGACCGTATAGGTATAATAGGAAGCAATGGATGTGGTAAGTCAACACTTATGAAGATAATAACAGGACAGATACAGCCGGATAGTGGAAGCGTTGAGATAGGTGACACTGTACATATAGGTTATTTTATGCAGGAAAATGAACCGCTGGATGAGAATCAGACAGTGCTTGAGTTTGTAAGAAGTATAGGCGAGTATGTGCAGACAGTAGATGGCAAGGCAACAGCGAGCCAGATGTGTGAAAAGTTTCTCTTTTCACCAAAACAGCAGTGGACACCAATAAGAAAGCTGTCTGGAGGAGAAAAGAGAAGACTGTATCTTTTAAGTGTGCTTATGAGTGCGCCTAATGTACTTATACTTGATGAGCCTACCAATGATCTTGATATTGAAACGCTTGAAGTACTTGAGGATTATCTGGATGGATTTGCAGGGATTATCATAACAGTTTCACATGACAGATACTTTCTTGACAGAACGGTTGACAGAATATTTGCATTTGAGGCGGGGGGTCACCTTACCCAGTATGAAGGAGGCTATTCAGACTACAAAGAAAAATGCGTTTCTTCTATATATATTGTGCCAGGAAATGGAATATCTAAAGGTACAGCATTATCAGGTAATGGTCTGGTATCAGGCAGCGGTGTGGCAGCAGGAAGTAACGGTGATAAATCAGCAGATGGTACACAGAAGGTTACAGCGGGCAATAAGACGCTTACAAGTAAGGAATATAATAAATCAAGAAGTGAGCGCCTTAAGTTTACTTACAAGGAACAGAAAGAATATGAGAGTATTGATGATGATATAGCTGCATTAGAAAGCAATATAGAAAGAATAGACAGTGAAATGGCTAAGTGTGCAACTGACTATGGTAAGTTAAATGACCTGTCTAAGGAAAAGGCTGAAAAAGAAAAACAGCTTGAGGAAAAGATGGACAGGTGGGTATATCTTAACGACCTTGCGGAAAGAATAGCAAACCAGTAAAGATGTGTGCAAACAAAGCGGAAATGTTTATAAATATTCATCAAATAATGCATATTTGTGGATAAATAATAACAAAAATGGATAATAATTAAACCAGAGAAATATTATAGAATTGTACTTAAAAAAATACAATGAAATAATATTTTTCTGGTTGATTTTATATTAAGTGTAGTGTATATTAATACTTGCTGTGACATTGATAGCGTAGAAGCGTGAGGTTGCTGCTCATAAGAGCAGGTTTTCCGTGGAGCGAATGTCAAGGCCGGTAAGAGACCGGCGAAGAATCTGGCGACAAGTCACTGTACCTAATATCATCTGCAAGATGCAGAAATGACACGTTGGTAATCGGGATAATCCAACAGGTGATTCTCGATACACGTGGGAGTGTGTACAGTCACCGCTTGTCGTACTTAAACAATAAAGTGCGAAGGAGGCGACTTTTTTTATGGCAAATCAGGTAATAAGAATTACACTGAAAGCTTATGATCATCAGTTAATCGATCAGTCAGCTAAGAAAATCATCGAAACTGCTAAGAAGACAGGAGCAAATGTGAGTGGTCCAGTACCTCTTCCAACAAAGAAGGAAGTAGTTACAATCCTTAGAGCTGTTCACAAGTATAAGGATTCAAGAGAACAGTTTGAACAGAGAACTCACAAGAGACTCATCGATGTATTATCACCATCACAGAAGACTGTAGATGCATTATCTAAGTTAGAGATGCCAGCTGGTGTATTCATCAACCTTAAGGTAATGAACTAATCATTACACAATTTTTCATTATTATTTAAGAGCAATAATCCTAAGGGTTTAATATAGAAGTAACGTACACAAAAGTGTAGCACAGTGGTGCAGGTTCCACTTATATTAGCTGTTCTAGGATGACAGGATGCGCTTATGACGTATAAAATATTATTACAATATAATATAGAAACTTCCGGACTAAAGTCGGAAGAAAATCCGCTAGGATTTTGCTTCCAGATGATTACGCCGGAAACGGCATAATCATCTTGTCCGCTGTAGATTAAACAGGAGGAATATCAATGAAGAAGGCAATTTTAGCTACAAAAGTCGGAATGACTCAAATCTTCAACGAAGACGGTGTTTTAACACCTGTAACTGTTCTTC
>JABLTP010056100.1_pt1 | contig 10480 bp, 9 predicted proteins | sample 7160111 | NCBI WGS metagenome assembly JABLTP01 (sample SAMN14651227, study PRJNA627086) | human gut metagenome | isolation source: feces | host: Homo sapiens
TGATCTTCGCCATCGCTTCCTGTTGATGATGGTCTGTGGTGTGAATCATTGATTCCGTAGTACAATGTTATGTAATCAACATCCTCATCAATAGTCTTATAAATTCCATTGGAAAATGAATTGGAAAAAGTGCCTGGAACAGGCGGCATCGCCATTGTCTGGCCACCTACTGCCAAATGCTGCACTGTCATATGATTTCGTTCTGCTATTAAATAACCATATGTCTTATATTTTCCGGCAAACGGACCATCTTCAAATGTCTCGCTGTATCCTCCTGAAAAATCTCCATTTGTAAAACTATCACCGCAAACTGCCCATTTTTTTCCATAAAGAATATTTGTGTTATCCATTTTTTCTCCTTTTCGTTAAAAATGCATCGCTGCAAGACGCTCATATGACAATGTTCTGCCAAACAAATCAAGCGCACTTCCAATTGTCATATCAATCTTTCCTTTGCCCAATTTTTTGAGAAGCTCAATATCGTCCCAACTATGAACTCCTCCAGCATATGTAACAGGAATGCCGTCATAATCAGACAGCATCCTAACAAGTCCCGTCTCTATTCCTCCATTTTTGCCTTCTACATCGACAGCATGTACTAAAAATTCATCACAATATGCAGACAGCTCCTCCAATAATGGCAGTGTAACTACTTCCTTTGTAAACTTCTGCCAACGATCTGTCATGATACAATAGCCTTCATCTATCTTTCTACAGCTCACATCAAGAACAAGCCTTTGTTTTCCCACTATCTGTGTCAGCTTTTTCAAGCGGTCATACTGAATACATCCGTCGCAAAAAACATATGATGTGACAATTACATGAGATGCACCTGCACGCAAAAAATCAAGTGCATTATCTGGAGTAATACCTCCGCCAGCCTGCAGTCCTCCCTCATATGCATGCAGTGCTTCTAGTGCCTGTTTTTTTGTCTTTTCATAATACGGGGAGGACTGTGGATTCAAAAGAATCACATGTCCTCCCTGCAATCTGTCTTGCTTATAACGCTTTGCAAACCACGATGCATCACGATTTGCCACATAATTCTCTGACGCCTGATCATTCTCATCCTTCAAAGAACTTCCAACAATTTGCTTCACGATACCATTATGGATATCAATACATGGTCGAAATCTCATACTCTCACCTTATCCTGTCTGATCTATTATGTCAATGCAAAACGTCTGCATACCTTATCCGATACGGTTAATTCTATGGATTCCCCACAAATTATCCCGTTTCAGATTCAGGTATTCATTGTACGCTTTCTCGAGTATCTGCTTTTCATTTGAAAACTTCAGCAGATGATACGCCTCATGATACTTATAATATCCGGAATCTACAAAATACTCTTCCTTCTGCGGCTTACTGTAGTAACTGTCTGCCATCATTAGATACCAGTGCACTTCTTTTTCTACAATATCCTGCGGTACATGGAATGTATACTCACTTACACCGATATATTTCACAATGGATGCCTCGACACCTGTTTCTTCCCGTACCTCGCGCAGCGCTGTCTGCCAATGCTCCTCTCCGGGTTCAACGGTTCCCTTTGGTAATACCCAGCCTTCATACTTGCTCTTGTAATTCTTATATAAGACTAAAATTTTACCGCGAAATATCACCACACCGCCACAGCTCGTTGCTTCTATCATTGCAATTCCTCCTGACTATGGTGTGTTTTGGCCAGGGCAAATCTCACGCCCCGGCATCATATAAAATAAGTATACTTGAAAACGCATACAGTTTCAAGTTTTTTTTTATCTACTGAAATAATAATCAAAAATTTGTCCCGCAACTGGTGCTGCAACAATTCCACCGGCACCGCCCTTTTCAATCATGACACATACTGCGATTTCACTTACATCATTTGTTCCATAACCACAGAACCATGCATGATAATTTTTTGTGGAATCATACTGCGCTGATCCTGTTTTTCCAGATACTCTCGCATATTGGCTGCCTCCAGCTGCTGCCGTTCCATTTGTAATAACATATGTTAGAAATTCATCCATCAGCTCTGCTTCTGCCTTTGTGCACACACTGCGCAACGCCTTTGGCTTTGTCTGTTCTACAACATTTCCATCTGCATCCAGATAGTGATCTACCAGATAAGGTGTCATCATTACACCATCATTTGCGATAGCTGCATACATCATCAGATTTAACAACGGTGTTACAGTTGTTGTTCCCTGTCCAATGGCAAGCTGCATTCTTGACCACACGCTGTCATCTGAGGCAATATCAAAATGGCTCTTTTTGTACGGGAAATCCACCTGACTTCTGTCACTTTGATTGTATCCAAAATCCTCTGCAAGCTTCTGCCATTTTGTTGAATTAAGTGTCTGTGCTATCGTATCAAACGCGCCATTGCACGACATACCTAAAATTCCATAAATATCCAGTTCTCCATGCGCAACACCATCATGACAGTTTACGACGTAATCACCGTTTGTATATGTTCCGGTGCAAGTATAGTGAAAATCCTGCCATGTATCTGGATTTTCACGAATATATTCAAGTAATGTAATAAGCTTAAAGGTAGATCCCGGAGGATAAGTTCCCTGCGTTGCATGATTCATCATGTTCTGCGTTGTATTTTCCTCTGATGTCAGCCAGCTCCATTGCTCCTCTACTGTGTTTGGATCAAAATTAGGCGAAGAAACCATAGCCAAAATCTTTCCAGTAGATGGCTCCACCACAGTAATTGAGCCTGTCTTTCCATCAAGTTGTCTATAACAAAAATCCTGCAAACCAGAATCAAGTGTTGTCACAAGCGTATCTCCCTGTGTCTTAACACCAAGAAACTCATTTTTTAACTTTGTCCAAAAATCAACATGACTTGTCAGAAGATTTAACTTCTGAGTATCTTCAAGACCATAGCCACCAAGCACGGAATAACCTACTGTATGCGCATACCAATTTGTGTATGGATATGCGCGCACCTCAGTTCCATCCTCTCTTGTCTGCGTAGTCGCCACTACAACACCATCACTTGTAACAATATCGCCCTTTCGAATCAGCTGTGCCATATTTTGCTGTCTTGTATTATATTTACTTGAAAGAACATCATCCTTTCCTTTCACCTCAAAATAAATAAAATACAAAAGCATTGCACCAAGCAGTGATACTAAAATTCTACCTGCCACTTTAATTTCATGCTGGCGGCTTGTCGGCTTTTTTTCTTTTTTTACCCCTTTTTTAGTGGTGTTTTTTACTTTTTTCTGCGCCTTTGGTTCTTGTTTTATTTCTTCTTGTTTTATTTTTTCTTTTTTGATTTCTGGCTTTTGCTCCTGTTTCTCTGCAGCTGTTTCTTCATTCTTTTTTTCTGGTTTTACTTCTTCGTTTTTCTTTACAGCTGCTTCTTTCTCGTTAATAATGGACTCTTTCTTTGATTCTCTCAAGTCTTTCCACCTCATTCTGACGTTTGATATACAGTTCCTGCATGATTCCAAAAATAATAAATGTACTTAACACAGAGCTTCCTCCATAGCTAACTAGTGGAAGTGTTACACCTGTAAGCGGAATAAATTTAATTCCGCCTCCGATTGTCAAAAAGACCTGTGTGCCATATATGGCTGTAAGACCAATTCCAATCAGCTTATAAAATGGAAGATATAGCTCTGCTGCGACTGCAATAAACATTAACAGACATGCAATACAAATTAAAATCAGACAAATGCCAATGATACCGCCAAGCTCCTCGCAGACTGCTGTAAAGATACAGTCCATGATAACCTCTGGTGTTTTAGATGGCTGTCCTTTGTAAAGTCCCTGTCCGAACCATCCGCCTGTTCCAATTCCAAACAAGGAATTTCCAATCTGATTTCCTTTTCCGTAAAAATCAGCAAATGGATGAAGCCATGTCTGAACACGCACACGCACATGGGCAAACAGATAATACGCTGCGATGCAGGCAAAAAAGCCGGCAATCAATCCAATAAAAAGATAAGCTTTCTGTTTCGTTGCCACATATAACATCATCAAGTAAGAAACAAAGAAAATGAGTGCAGCACCAAGGTCTCTTGAAGCAACAAGAATTATTCCGTGAACTGCTGCGATTACTGCTGACAAGAGTACACGCTTTATATCTGTGCGCTCACGAAGCAGTACCGCAATCAGAAGTACAAAGCTTATCTTTACAAACTCAGACGGCTGAAAGCTGAAAAATCCCAGATTGATGTAAAGATTTGCACCTCTTGTAATTTTACCAAGCACAAGCACTATGCCAAGCATCAAAATACCGATGATGCCCATCACAATTGCCCAGTTACGTGCAGCCTTCAGTTTTGCAAACATTTTGGGAACTATTAGTGTAAGCACAGAGGAACCTACTACTATAATATACTGCTTTATTGACTGTTTTGGATTTAGCCTTGTAAGCAGTATAAAACCAATTGACAAAAACATAAGCATATGGCTTAGTAGCGCTAAATTTGCTTTTTTGTACATATGGCGGTATACAAGTAGATACACCATAAAATAAAGCATAATAGCTGCATAGTAGCCCACTATCAGTATGTTTCTCTCTTTCACTGCGATCACAGCAAAACCTAGTGTCAAAAATGAAAAGGTCAAAAGGTTCATTCCCCAATAACACCCTCTCATATTTTCAACACTCTTATATCGAAGTGACCAAAATGCCAGCACCGTATATAAGATCATCACAATGATCATCGAATATTTACATACACTCGTTAATAATGTTGTCATCTATTCTTCCCTTTCGTTGTCTAGTATACTGCTGACCCTCTTTTACTCAGCTCCTCTTTTATAATGACCGCGTGTTGTATTTTCAAGTTTTGCCGACGTCTTTCCTGTCTTAGCAAGCTCTTTGTATACAGCTAATACCTCTTCCATCTGCGTTTGTGTTTCTGTAGTAAAACTTAATCTTACACTGCGAAGCGAAAGTGTGCGCACAGACGACCACTGATCGGCCAGAGACAGCGGCAGACTGTTATAAATCACGTTATAACATTCCCTGCAATTATTTTTAACAGGAAAACGGTTTCTCATTCGGTCTACAAGTGTCAGTTCTACTGGCTGTTTTTTACATCCAATCGTATTTTTACAAATACACTGTGCAGACACCATCATTGGAAGCCTGCCATACACAATAAGTTCGCTTGTCAAATCTGCCGATGCTTCCAACTCTTTTCTATTTAGCTCAACAGAAAGCGTCCTGTATTGATTTCCCCATGAAGAAAGCTCCTTTGCAGCCTGTGTATTCCAGCTATACAAACTATGATCAGCTGATACCTTTCCTGGCAGCAGATACTTCTGCGCAAATAGCCACGCCTCCGGTGTAGAAGCCAAAATACCATCAAAGCCTGCAGCACTAATGATTTCTTTATGCTCTAAATACCATTGCTCATTCTCCTGACGAAAGACCTTTGGCAAATATAAGAAACACATTTTTCCTGCCCGGTGTGCTTTTTGCACGAATTTCTCATATTGATCTGGCTCACATATATGACTGTCAATTGTCACCTGACTAATCCAATCCTGCGATAAAAGCACTTCAAACTGCTCTTTTGTCTCAGCCGATGCATGCCAAATCAATGCTGTACCTTGCACATCTGTCACTGTCTTCTGTGCTTTCTCTTTGAAAGTCTCTCCTGATATGACAGATTCTCTGTGCCATACTTTAAGAAGCTCATCTTTGATTGACTGTACTCCTGCTCTTCTAAGCTCGTTTAGCACACAAACCGGGCAAAATGATGCTTCATCTGTCTCAATTATAAGAGACTCCCATGAAAAATCAGTATCGCCAAGCTTTTCCATTTGCTTTTGAATAGCTTCCTTTGTGAGCGGACGGCTTTTTGCTTCCTGCACCATGCCTGCACTGACAGTAACCTCTTTTTCCTTCATCTCGCCTGCATGACCATCTTCACACGCTGCAGCCGCAGTCACAGATAGTATAGCAGGTTTTCCCTGATAAATCTTTACCGTTCCTTTTATATTTTCTTTCAATTTTGTTCCAATATAGTCGGTACGGATCTTTTCAAGGAATACATCCTCTCCTGCACGAAAATCAGGTGCCGTATATGTTATCATGGAAGTTCCGTTATGTCTTGTATAATAGCCATCTGTAAATCCTTTTCTGTTAAACAGACCAAGCAAATGCTTCTTGTCTGCCTCAGACACACGATATGGCGCTTTTGGATTTGCCAGGTAACGATCAAGATACTTGCGGTAAATGCTGACTACACCTGCTGTGTACTCTGGCTTTTTCATTCTTCCTTCAATTTTAAGGGAATACACTCCTGCCTCTATAAGCTGCGGTAAAATTTCTATTGTACATAGATCCTTTGGACTTAAAATATAGCCCTTTTGCTGCGGCAAAATCACTTTTCCATTTTGTTCAACGCTATACGCCATACGACATGGCTGCGCACAGCGTCCTCTGTTGCCGCTTCGTCCGCCTGCAATACTTGAAAACAGACACTGACCTGAGTAGCAATAGCAAAGCGCTCCATGCACAAAGCTCTCAATTTCCAGATCACAGCTTTTATGAATGCTGCGAATTTCATTAAGTGAAAGCTCACGTGGCGTTACTATACGCGTTGCACCGAGTTCTTTTAATTTTTCTGCTGAAAGCTCTCCGCTCATTATCATCTGTGTGCTGGCATGTATCGCAAGATCTGGAAACCACTCACGCACACGGCGAAAGACACCAAAATCCTGCACAATCACTGCATCGAGTCCCTGACAATAAAAAGGCAAAAGATACTCATACAGTTCATTCATTTCCTGTTCTTTTAATAACGTGTTGACCGTAAGATATAATTTTTTTCCATGCAAATGTGCATAATCAATCGCATCTAAAAGTGATTCACTCTCTGCATTGTCTGCATAGGCTCTCGCTCCAAAGCGGCTTCCGCCTATATATACAGCATCTGCACCTGCCGCAAAGGCCGCGTACATCGTCTCTACAGACCCGGCTGGTGCGAGCAGCTCTGCTATTTGTTCCATCTTTTATGCCTGCCTTTCCTTGTAAATTATCTTTAATTACTGACTATTGACTTAAAGCACAAAGCCCCGGCACACTGCCCGGGCTTTTCTACAGTTTATTTTTTCTTGTGTGCCGCTGTACTGTTTGCAAATGATCCATACGGCGGATATTGTTTTTTCTCTTGTGATGTCTGCGCGGTCTGTGTATTTTTTGTCTCTGTCTCTTTTGCTAACGACTGCAAATATGGACATACTGCCTGTGTCTTGGGCTTCTCCTGCAGCTGTTTTTTAAGTTTGCTATTGTCATCTGCATATTGACCATCTCGCGCTTCATATTGTAAAATTCTGCTTCCTGCTGCTCGTACTTTCTTGTTGCTTCCTCTGCCTGCTGCTTCATGCGACAGTAATCATCTGCCATATTCATAAGCAAAATGATCTGGCGAAAAGCATTTGCCTGCTTGCTGTACGCTGACTGACGGTGCAAAAGCTCCATTTTTTCATTAATATACTCTGCAAGCTCTCTTACGTAGGATGCGTCCTGATCGGTGCTGATCTTATACACCTTATCTTCTATTATAACATCTGTACTATTTCTTTCCATGTTCTTAAAACCCTCAAAAATCTCATACTTTAGGCACCGGTCTGTGAAGGTGCTCATAAGCTAAACGTGTGATTGCTCTTCCTCTTGGTGTACGCTCGATCAGTCCGTTTTGAATCAAATATGGCTCATAAACATCCTCAATCGTGCCTGAATCTTCGCCTAATGCAGCTGCGATTGTATCTAATCCCACCGGACCGCCGCCAAACTTATCTGCAATTGTCTCTAAAATTGCGCGGTCTCCCTTGTCAAGTCCAAGGCGATCTACCTCAAGAAGATCAAGTGCATACTCTGCAACTTCTTTTGTGATAACACTGTCATAACGCACCTGCGCAAAATCACGCACACGCTTTAACAGACGGTTTGCAAGACGCGGTGTTCCTCTTGAGCGGCGGGCAAGCTCTAACGCACCTTCTTTCTCAAGCGTAACATTTAGTACATTAGCAGAACGCTCAAGCACTTGCACAAGCTCATTTGTCGTATAAAAATCAAGCTTATGCACAACACCAAATCTGTCACGAAGAGGTGCTGTTAAAAGACCAACTCTTGTTGTTGCACCCACTAATGTAAATTTAGGCAGATCCAAACGGATAGAACGCGCTGTCGCGCCCTTTCCGATCATTATATCAATCTCAAAATCCTCCATTGCCGGATATAAAACTTCCTCGACCTGACGGCTCAGGCGATGAATTTCATCGACAAAAAGCACGTCATTTTCAGATAAACTATTTAAAATAGCTGCCATATCGCCTGGCTTTTCAATGGCTGGGCCTGACGTAATTTTAATATTGCTGCCCATCTCATTTGCAATAATTCCGGCAAGTGTCGTCTTTCCCAGTCCCGGAGGACCATATAAAAGCACATGATCTAGTGCTTCTTTTCTCTTCTTCGCTGCCTCTATATATACTTTCAAAATCTCCTTAGCTTTTTCCTGTCCGATATACTCTGACAGATACTGCGGCCTGAGATGGTTTTCCAGCACGTTTTCATTTTCTTCAAGCTGGGTCGTGATAATTCTTCTTTCCATGTTGTTCCTCTGTTCTTTTCTTCGCAGTTATTCGGCCAGATATACAGCAGACACTGCAGACACAATTTCTGACACCGCGGTTTTTACAATGTTTTCTTTAACGCAGCCTTAATGATTGCTTCTGTACTTAGTGTCTCAATATCCTTAACTCCAGAGACTGCTTTGACTGCCTCAGATGCACTAAAGCCAAGTGCTGTCAATGCCTCAATTGCCTCAGCACGATTTGCATTAGTTTTCGAATCCACAGCACCAGCTGAAACCATAGCAGACTGCTCTCCAAGAGTATCTGCAAGCGAAATTTTATCCTTTAACTCAAGAATCATTTTCTGAGCTGTCTTAATTCCAATGCCAGGTGCCTTTGCAATCGTCTTTGCATCCTGTGCATAAATTGCAAAACGAAGTGTGTCCATTGACAATGCTGACAAAATGCCAAGTGCTCCCTTCGGGCCAATACCGCTGACACCAATCAGCAGCTCAAACATTTCCTGTTCCTCTTTACTTATAAAACCATATAGCTGCATAGCATCTTCCTTCACATGAAGATATGTATACAGTTTAAATTCGCTATTCTTTGCCGGAAGGCGATTCAAAACAGTCTCCGGTACCCGGATACAAAAACCAATTCCGCCGCACTCAATTACCACGGCATCTGTGCTGTGTCCGGCATATACTCCTGAAATATAGGAAATCATTTCATTCTCCTTTAATACACCCTCAAAACAAAAAGGCATGTTCGCTTTAGTATAGCATGGAAAAAGGCGCTTGGCAAGATGAAAGAAAAGACGTGTATGAGATAAAAATCCCAACACGTCTCTCTTACACTATATTAATTTACAGATTCGCATATGTTTACAGATGTGCAGCTTACAGATGCAATACACGTTCCTTAATCTCTTGTGTTCTTCCTTGATTCCAGAACTGAGTTCCGATGTAGCCGCATGTACGTCTTGCGACATTCATCTTATCCTGATTGCGGTTTCCACAATTTGGACACTCCCATACAAGCTTTCCGTCATCATCTGATACAATTTGTATCTCTCCATTGTAGCCGCATACCTGACAATAATCACTCTTTGTATTTAACTCGGCATACATGATATTTTCATAAATATATTTCATGACAGAAAGAACAGCATCGATATTGTTCTGCATGTTTGGAACCTCAACATAGCTGATTGCACCACCTGGAGACAGCTTCTGGAACTGTGACTCGAACTTCAGCTTATCAAATGCATTGATCTTTTCTGTTACATGAACATGATAGCTGTTAGTGATGTAATTCTTATCTGTGATTCCAGGAATCAGTCCAAAACGCTTCTGCAGACACTTTGCAAACTTATATGTAGTGGACTCAAGCGGTGTTCCATACAAGCTAAAATCAATGTTATGCTCTGCCTTCCACTTTGCACATGCATCATTCATATGCTGCATAATCTCAAGTGCAAATGGAGTTGCCTGAGGATCAGTATGGCTTGTTCCTGTCATGTACTTAACACACTCGCACAAACCGGCATAGCCTAAGGAAATTGTAGAATAGCCATTATACAACAGCTTATCGATTGTCTCGCCCTTCTTTAAACGAGCCAGTGCACCATACTGCCACAAAATCGGTGCAACATCAGACGGTGTTCCCTTTAAACGATTATGTCTGCACATTAATGCACGGTGACACAGTTCAAGACGCTCATCAAAGATCTTCCAGAAACGCTCCTTATCCTTTCCTGATGAACATGCAACATCAACAAGATTGATTGTGACAACACCCTGATTGAAACGGCCATAAAACTTTGGCTTATTATTTTCATCATGATATACAGTCAGGAAGGAACGACATCCCATACATGGATAGCAGTTTCCATCTTTTTGTTCCAGATTATATTTCCGAGAAGGTTATGAAGGAA
>JABLTP010044784.1_pt1 | contig 10450 bp, 9 predicted proteins | sample 7160111 | NCBI WGS metagenome assembly JABLTP01 (sample SAMN14651227, study PRJNA627086) | human gut metagenome | isolation source: feces | host: Homo sapiens
ATTAATGCTGTTGAGAAGCAAGCCACGCTTGCAAATATTGATCGACAAGCTCATCAGATAAATCTTGAACTTCCCATACGCCATAATCAAAGGGAAGAACAAAGCGCAGAACTCCATGACGCACTTTCTTGTCAACTTTCATCAACGCTAAAAGTTCTTCAGAACTACCATTGAGGGTAATTTCTGTGAGACCAAAACGATCGAGTAGCTCATCTTGAGCACAAACAAAATCAAAGTCACAGTAGCCAAGTCCAGCTGCTAGACGAGAGGCGAAACGCATTCCCTGAGCGACCGCATGCCCGTGAGAATACACCCCATACCCTGAAAATGCTTCGATTGCATGGGCAAGCGTATGTCCATAATTCAAACATTCACGAACACCAGCAGTTTCGTTTTTATCGCGCGTAACCACTGACGCTTTAAAAGTAACGCAACGCTTAATTGCTTCTTGAACAACCTCAGGATCGCGCTGCTGTAGTCCATCGGAATGAGAAGTAAGCCAATCAAAAAATGAAGGAGAATCAATTACCGCAGATTTGACTATCTCGCCACATCCGCAGGTCCATTCCCGTTCTGGAAGCGATTGCAAAAGAGAGATATCAGCACAGACCATAACAGGTTGCCAAAAACTGCCAACTAAGTTTTTGCCCAGATCGAGATTAATTGCAGTTTTTCCTCCCACCGAAGAATCCACCATAGAAAGTAAGGTAGTTGGAATCTGGACAACCTGGAGACCGCGCATGAAAGTTGAAGCGCAAAATCCCGCTAAATCTCCTACAACTCCACCGCCAAGGGCAAGTACATAGCTATCACGAGAAAGCTTGCAATCAGCCATTGCACGCCATACCTCAGCCGCACACTGAACAGATTTTGCTTCTTCACCCGAAGGAACCGTAACAACCGATACTTGAAACCCCGTCTTTTCGAGCGCATTTTTTAAAGTTGGTAAATACCGTTTTCCAACTTCTGTATCGGTAATCACCATAAGTGATCCCGAAACAGAAAGAGCTTCAAGTTCTTCACCGAGAAAAGGAAGAATGCCCTGGCCCAATACGATCTCGTAAGGTACTTCTCCAGGAATCGAAAGTTCAATACGCTCCATCGTCTCTTATGCCTTGCCCTGATCGATCATGATGCCGCGGTCAAGCAAAACCGCAACTACTTCTTCTGCTACTTCACGAATAGAACGATTCTCTGTTTCAATTTCAACATCTGCCGCAGCTTCATATTGCGGAGCACGTTCTACGATTGTTTTACGAGCAGTATCAAGATTTTTAAACATAGGACGTGATTCGGTATTTGGAATTCGCGCCGCAGCAGCATCAGCGGAAACTTTCAAATACACTACAAAACCGGCTTCTTTCATGATCTGAGCGTTCTCTGGACGTTTAGAAACCACGCCCCCACCGCATCCGATCAAACGAGGCGATCTACGAGTCAAATCACGAAGAACGTCGGTTTCAATGTCTCTGAAAGCCTCTTCGCCGTCTTCCGCAAAAATGTCTGCAATAATTCTATCCTCGCGAAACTCCAGATATTCATCAGCATCAATAGAAGCTACACCGCATGTAACCGCAATTTGCTGCGAAACGCTTGTTTTTCCTGCACCCATAAACCCAATAAAGAAAACGGGCTTTTTTAAAACATAGCGTCCAGCATGTTGATGTGTCATAAAAACTCCTTGAGGTATAGAGGTCAAATTATCGAGACATGGTCTTAATACGTTCTTTAAATGAAGCGATATTAGCTTTGATATCAGTCATATTATCGCTGCCAAATTTTTCTAAATACGCATTAGCTAAAACCAACGCAACTTCCGATTCGCCAACAACCGCTGCCGCAGGAACAGCGCAAGTATCACTCCGTTCTTTCGAGGCTTCTGCTATCTCAAGCGTATCGAGATTAACGGTATTAAGCGGTATCGTAAGGGTAGGAATAGGTTTCATGGCTACAGTGATAATCAGAGGCATTCCCGTAGTCATGCCACCTTCAAGACCACCCGCATTGTTTGTTTTACGAACAAAGCCATTTTTCTCATCGAGAATTATTTCATCATGAACCTTGCTACCTGGACGACGCGCCGCTTCAAACCCTAAGCCAAACTCAACACCTTTCATTGCGGGAATTGAAAATAGTGCAGCGCCCAGTCTAGAAGTTAAGCGTTTCGAAGGTGTTTCGTAACCTCCCAAGGTAGGTAAAAGGCCCGTTACAACGATTCGATAAGTACCTCCAAGGGAATCACCCTTTGCTTTTGCCGCATCTATTGCATCCATCATACGCTGCGATGCAGCTTCATCTGGGCAGCGCACTTCACTCATTTCTATATCTAGTGGGCTGTAATACAGGGCATCCTGCATAGGATTGCGCTCCTGCATAGAAGCAGAACCGATCGAAGTAACATAGGAATAAATCTCTAACCCAACTTCAGCTAAAAATTCACGAGCAATACCCGCCGCAGCCACACGCATAGTAGTTTCTCGTGCGCTAGAACGCTCTAAAACATTACGACAATCATCAAAATCGTTTTTTAATATACCCAGCAAGTCGGCATGGCCAGGTCGCGGAGTAACTTCACGCACTAAATCCTGCGGAATATCACCAAAAACAGCCATTCGGTCAGTCCAGTTTTGCCAGTCGCGATTGACAACCGTAAGAGTAATAGGTGAACCAAGCGTCATCCCAAAACGAACACCTGAGGTAATTTGAACGGTATCTTTTTCGATAGCTTGACGTCCACCTCTGCCATATCCACTTTGCCTACGCGCTAAATCGGCATTAATGCCCTTTTCAGAAATTGCTAAACCAGCTGGAACCCCTGAAACAATTGCACTTAATTGAGGTCCATGACTTTCTCCTGCGGTGATGTATTCCATAAGCGAATAAACCTTAATCTTTAACCCTTAAAACGAATAAATTGTAGCAAAGTATCACAAAGCTGTTTGAGCGTTACCAAATTCAATAAGAAGATTCGCACAAGCGGTACCCCAGTAATCCATGATCTGCTCACTTGGCACCAAATCGCATCCATTTTCCAATGCCTGTAACATTAAGGCATCCGATCTCCCCCAAGGATCACAAACAATTTGCGAAGAACGCAAGGCTTTCGAGTAATCAGGAAGAATCTCATGTGTCGAAGCAAACGAAATACAAATATCAGCTTCATGAATTGATTTTAAGGCGTTAAAAGAACCATACGAAAAATTTGTGTGCTCATAAGCCCTTGTAGCGCTTAGATGTCCGGTACGAGCCTGGTCGGTATCAAGAATTGACATGCGGTTTTTCGCAAATATCTCCAAAAAGGTATCAAGATTTTCCTGAGCACGAAGTTTATCTTCATCAAGAATAGTAACAAGATCAACACCTGCTCGAGAGCATTCATACGCCATATCAAGAGCAGCGCTTCCTGAACCAAAAATAACTACTTTAGCTCCATAAAGAGGGATGAAAGTTTCTTCTAAACAATCAATCACACTTCGTCCAAGCTGAGATAGCGTAATGGTGTTCGAACCACCTCTATAACGGAGATCAGCCCCTAAAGAAAGTTTAGATGAAGCCCCTTTCGCGCTTGCCGTTTCAAATAGCAATGACCTAAAAGCGGGAGCAACCACAAAAGCATGATCTTTTTGTTCAAGTACCGTCTGCGCCTCTTCGAGAGTAGAGCACTCCTTTATGGCAACACTCCATACTGCAGTTTTACTCATGAACGCCCGTCTAAAACGCGATGATTGATTTACGATATCCGGCGTTGCGATAAAGGTGAGGTTTCGCACGCTCGAGCCCCCTCAGGTTCTTGATCAGCAATAACTATACGTTCAATGTTACGGACAAATACCGTATGCTTCAAATCTTCTTCTACAAGCGGACAAACAAGATAGCCCGTTATTCCTACCAGATGAGCACCTAAAATATCAGTAGAAAGCTGATCGCCTATCATAACCGTCTTGCCACGATCGGCTCTTATCTTGCGACACGCCATTAAAAAACCTTGCGGAAGCGGTTTAAGGGCTTTTGCAACAATGGGTAAATCAAGCTTGTCTGCTAAGTCGAAAACATGAGAGTGAAAATTATTGGAAAGCAAACACGCAGAAACATGTGAGTGTTTCAATTTACTTAGCCATAGCAAAACATCATGAGGAACCTCATGGTCACTGCGCAATAAAATCGTGTTATCCACATCAAGAAGTACCGCATTAAACCCCTGATCAATCAGATCAAAGCGTATATCGATAGAGCTTATCCGAGAAAAATATCTGTCTGGCTTGAATAAAGGCATATCATTTCTAGACCTTATGAATGATTTGCAATGGTTTGCTGATGTTCATCATAAGTTTTGTCAAAGAAGTACTCGATTTGACCTTGTTCATTAGGCCAGAAAGAGAAGAAATAATAGTCTTGGAAATTTGGCTCAGGGGAACAAACCGCTTGCAGAGAATCTAAACTAGGCGAACAAATAGGAGTAGGAGGAAGTCCTTTTGTAACGCGTGTATTGTAAGGACTTTCGGTTGACCAGTCATACGAGTCTAAGTTGTCACCTACCTCATAGGCAGTTGTTGCATCGCTTCCTAAGGTTCCATAAGAGGGATCACCCTCGTTTAACAAGCGGTTATAAAAAACAGCAGCAACTTTTGTTCGAGTATCATCAGTCGCCTCTTTCTCAACTATTGAAGCTAAAACAAGGGCATCATAGTGAGTCATACCTTGATTTTCTACATATGAATAATCAAGGGTATTAATTTCATCCTGATACTGAGAAAGCATTTGACGTACTACCTGTTCAGGAGTGGCATTAATAAGGAGCTCATAAGTTTTTGGAAAGAGAAAGCCCTCTAACGAACCAGTGGTAGATTCGCTTAAGAAAGGATAATCATCAACATAGGGCTCAGTTGAACTAGCAGCATCCTTAAACTGATCAGCAGAAATTGAACCGCCATATGCCTGCTCAACTAAGGTTGCAATAGTGTCAAGTGTTGCCCCTTCTGGAATTGTCAATCCCGCTGTCGTGGAAGACGGACCCGCAACTAAAGACCGAACAATGTCATCATTACTCATTCCGCCCGTAAAATTATATATTCCCGATTTAAGCGAAGAAGCTGCTCCTTGAGCATTAACCGCCGATTCAAAATCGCTCATACGCTCAATAAGACCAGCGTCATAAAGGATCTGCGAAATAGAAGAAACGGTTGAACCGTCTTCGATTTCAACCGTTACTGTTTGTCCTTCATCAACCATATTCGGATTTGCTTGGGCGCAGCTTGCATTTGCAAACAAAGCTACTGCCGCAACGATAATAATAAGCAATACAACGATTGCGGCAATTAGAGGGGTCTTTGACTTTTTTGGGCGAATTGCAGAAGTATCATAAGTCCTAAAAGCTTTTTCACCTCTCGCATGAGCAGCACGAGCCGCATGATTAGGCCTTCGAGAATAAGTAACCTTACGAGGCGTCATTCCTTATTCCTTTCATCACTATGAGCTTGTCGAGCATCGAGCCAAGACTGTAAAAACAATGACGCAGCAATCATATCAACTTTTCCACGCATCTGCTTTTCAGAAAGACCTTCTTCTCGTAATACCCGCTTAGCTTCAGATGAACTTAAACGCTCATCTGAAAATTCTAAAGGCAAGTGAAGATTTTTGGCTACCTGATAAGCAACCTCTTTACAGGTTTGGGCTTGCACTCCTGTCTCTCCATTTAAAGAAAGGGGTAAACCTGAAACGATCAGTTCAGGTTCCCAGTCCTGGCAAATCCGCCGAAATGATGCAGCGTGTGCTTTTACTTCGGCGGTTGGCAACACACACAAAGGGGAAGCAATACGCTCCATAGGGTCGCTTATAGCAATACCGCAACGAACCTCGCCAATATCAAGCGCCATTATTCGCAAGGATTTAAACCTCCCCTAGTTTATTCCAAAGTCAAAACTCGATATTTGTTATTTCTACGAGAGCAGCATCTCTTTTGCAGCAGCGAGTGCAGCATCAATACCAGAGGCATCTTTGCCTCCCGCCTGAGCCATAGCGGGTTTTCCTCCACCGCCGCCTTTAACACAAGGCGCAATTGCCTTAATTACGGCTCCTGCATTAAATCCGGCTGCCACCGCTTCATCACTGCCAGCAGCCATTAATATTGGACGATCGTCTTTTACCGCTGCAAGTACTACGGCACCTGGCTTTGTCATACGAGAACGAATAACATCCCAAAGATTTCGCATTTGTCCACCATCATGCACCTCGCAACGCGAAATTACAACAGGATAGCCATCCTTAGAAGCAACTGCACTCTCGAGAAGAGAGGAAATGCCGTCATCGGATACGAGTCCCTTATTATGTTTTGCTTCATGCTGCAGTTCTTTCAACGCTTTCAAATTAGCAGCAGCGCGTTGTGAAACCTCAAAGAGAGGAGCTTTAAGCTCAGAAGCAGCAGCTTTTAGTTCACGCTCGATACTGTTAACGTATTCCAAAGCGCCATAGCTCGTAACCGCTTCAATACGACGAGTGTTTGAACCTATGCTTGATTCACCAAGAATCTTTAAGAAGCCAATTTCAGCGGTATTTCCAACATGACATCCACCGCAAAGCTCGCGCGAAAACTCTCCAGCTTCTACAACTCGAACCTTTTCACCATACTTCTCGCCAAAAAGCGCCATAACACCAGAAGCTCGAGCCTCATCAAGTGAAGTCTCATAAATATGCATCGAAACAGCCTTCATAATTTCTTCGTTTGCGAGCTGTTCGATCGCACTGATTTGTTCAGGAGTAAGCGCTTCAAAATGAGTAAAGTCAAAACGAAGACGATCAGGACCGACATAACTTCCCGCCTGAGTTACATGATCTCCGAGTACCTTACGCAAAGAAGCATGAAGAATATGCGTTGCGGTGTGATTACGCGTGATTGCCGCTCTTCTCTTGGCATCGACCGAAGCAGTAACACTTTCTCCTACAGAAAGATTACCTTTTGCGATCGTGGCATAGTGGCAAACTAAACCTTTTTCAGGAGCCTTGGTGTCATTAACCTCAGCAACAACACCTGCATTGGAGAAAATAGTTCCCGTATCACCAACTTCGCCGCCCATTTCAGCATAAAAAGAAGTGGTATCGAGAATAATTTCGACATTTTCACCTGCTGAAGCAGTTTCTACTCGTTCACCCTCTTTGATAAGTGCCACAACTTGAGCTTCAGAATTGAGATTTTCATAACCTACGAAATTCGTAGGACCTACCTCTTTGAGAACCTCTGCATGAATTCCGCCATAGGTTGACCAAGCTGCCTCAGCATCTTTTGCTCCTGCTGCACGAGCGCGGTCACGCTGCTCTTGCATGCAGCGTTCGAACCCATCCATATCTACACTCACGCCCGCATCAGCACAAATTTCGCTTGTGATTTCAACGGGGAACCCATAGGTATCATGAAGCGTAAAGGCTTTTTCTCCTGCCAAAACCTTACCATCTAACGCTTTGAGCTCCTCTTCTAAGAATGCACGACCTTGACGCAAGGTGGAACCAAAGCGATCTTCTTCTGCAGTAATTAAGCGACGTTCAAGTTCTCGGTTTTCAACAATTTCAGGATACACATGACCCATAAGACGAACAATCTCGTCAACATATTCATTTAAGAAGTTTCCTTCAATACCGATAAGATGTGCCTTCATAATTGCTCGACGCAGTAAACGACGAAGAACGTATCCGCGTCCTTCATTTGAAGGCAAAATACCATCAGCAATCATGAAGGTAATTGCACGACTATGATCAGCGATAATGCGCAACGATAAGTCAACATCAGGATTGGTGCCATATTCAATACCAGATAGACGCTCGCCTACTGCAACAAGAGAACGCAAAACATCCGTATCGTAATTATTCGTGACGCCCTGCATAATTCCTGCAATACGCTCTAAGCCCATACCGGTATCGATATTTTTTGTCTTAAGAGGAGCAAGTGTTCCGTCTTCTTGGCCATCAAACTGTGTAAAGACCAAGTTCCAGTATTCCAAGAAGCGGTCGCAGTCACAACCAGGCTTACAATCAGGCTTTCCGCATCCTACTTCAGGACCCTGATCGTAATAAAGTTCAGAACATGGGCCACATGGTCCCGTAGGTCCTGCACGCCAGAAATTGTCTTCTTCTCCTAGTTTCGAGATATGATCCTCAGGTACTCCAAGGCTTTTCCAAATCTCGATAGTCTCATCATCATCTTCAAATACCGTGAAATAAAGTTTTTCTGCAGGAAGCTCTAAAACCTCTGTAGAAAACTCGTAGGCCCAGGCACACATTTCTTTCTTGAAATATTTACCAAAGCTAAAATTGCCCAACATTTCAAAGAAGCTTTGATGTCTACCCGTAGTACCAATAATGTCAATATCATTGGTGCGTACGCATTTTTGTACGGTAGTAGTACCAATATAGGCAGGATCTAATTCTTTTTGATGAAGAAAATAGGGCTTAAATTGAACCATTCCAGCACTGGTAAGAAGCAACGAAGGATCGTCAGGAATCAGTGAAGAAGAAGGCATGCGTTTCATACCTTTTTCTTCAAAAAAGGACAAATACTTCTCTCGAATTTCAGCAGAAGTCATATATTTCATGTGCAAAATCCTATTCGTCTACTAGCTCTTGCAATTTATTTCTCATACACAAACGTTCATCATATCATTTACGATGCTTACCCTGTAGAGGAGTTATTTCAGGTACATAAAATTCACCCGTTGCGTCGGCCACAGGATTTACTTCAGTACCAGATGGCTCTCCTTTGAAGATAACACCGTCTTCCGAAACGATAATACGACCCGTTTTTTTCTCGAAGTAATAGACAAAAAGCGACTTTGCGGCAGCAACAGCAGGAATAGAAACCAGCATACCAACGATGCTTCCCAAAAACCCACTTACCGCAAATCCAAGAGCAGATCCAGTCATCAAAGCAAGGATGACCAAGGCAGGATGAATATCAACTGAATTACCCATGATCTTAGGAGATATGAAGGTGTAAACCACCTGCTGAACAACAATGGTATAGATAAGCGAAATAAGTGCAATAAGAGGGCTTACAAACAAGCTAATCAACGCAGCAACTGCTCCACCAAGCCACGGACCAATAACGGGAATGATATTCAAAAGACCCGTAATAACACCCAGCGCAGCAGCACTCGGAATACCCATTACCGCATAACCAATTCCGCAGCCAACGCCAATCAAGAGGCATTGTAAAAGGGTTCCTTTGATATAGCCACCCATTACACGAGTCCCCGTCAAATAAATAATATTAAGATCATCCTGATAACGAGGACCAAACAAACGCTTGATTTCGCGTCCAAGAGCAGGAAGTTCTATCAAAACCCAGAAAGAAACAACCAGGGAAAAACCAATAATCAAAGCGGTGTTAGCAACACTCGAACCTGCGTTCACCACGCCTTCAGCACTTACACTTGCAATTGAAGAAAACCAGCCTCCAATAGCGCTAAGTGTATCGTTAATCCAGGAATTAACACGATCATCTTGGAAAATATAGGAATACTGATCATACATTTGATTAAGCCAATGGGTTAAATCATTTATTTGACTAGGAATTGTCTCAATCAGAGAAGCAAACTGACCCCCTAAACCAAGAGAAGGAGAAAAGAGAAGCCAGAACAGCAACACCAGCACTACGACCAATAGAAGAAAAGAAATGCAGGTACCCCAAACACGCGGTAATCCTTTTTTCTCTAGGTTGTTAACAGGCCCCTTTAGGCAAAACACAATAATGGTTGTCCAAACAATGATAGCAATGGGGCTCGCTAAGATGTTGAGCACTTGTCCTGCTAGATACAGCAATATCGCAAGAACGATAATAAAGACGCCTGTATAGAGCCTACGACGCGACTTTAACGTCTTTACTTCTTCTTCGCGCAGAAGCGAATTATTTGCATCTTGTCCATTTAAAGACATAGAAGGTTTCCTGTTCCTTGGACGATCGCCCTTTGTAAGGCTCCTACAAATAAGAGATCGTATAGATAGCTTGACTCAAGAGAGCTTAGCTATCTATACGACCAAAATACTTTGCTTATCAATAATTTCACTAGTTAAGAGTTTCTGTGTCAGATGAAATATGAGCAGAAAAAGCATCTTTTAAGCTTGATGACATCCGATTCGAGTGATCCTGCGCAGCACTTCTTTGAGCGATAGCTTCATCACGTTCGGCACGCTTAACATCTGCCCTTGCTTGAGCATCGGCAACCCTATCCTCAACACAATCAAGTTTTTGGTCGACCGAATTAGCAACGGTTCCCACACAATCTTCTTTTTGCATAAAAGGTGCTATCTTTTGACGAATTTTACCCGTTACAGAAGAAATCGCATCAAGCGGAACTGAAGTAATGGTGTCTAGTGATTCAGTCGCTTTAGAAACATTTCCTGAAATGGTATTAACATCTTCAAGAATTTGATCTACACGCATTATTTCTAAATTAGCAGCATCTAC
>JABLTP010080581.1_pt1 | contig 10450 bp, 7 predicted proteins | sample 7160111 | NCBI WGS metagenome assembly JABLTP01 (sample SAMN14651227, study PRJNA627086) | human gut metagenome | isolation source: feces | host: Homo sapiens
CGGAGGACTTCAAGGATGTTGAACTGCTTTCTTTCACCAAGCAAGGCAGCATTATATACGTTCTTGTGCGCGGCGAAGCAGCCGAAACCTCGGCAAAAATCGAAGCGTTGAAGCCGCTGATAATGGATATGCTTCCCTTATCAATCGAGGAAGTTTTTACATATGAACTGTCTTCCCTCGGCTACAATTTTGATGAAATCAAATAAGGAGAATCCAACCATGAGAAAGAATCGCGTTCCGTTTTTCAGCAAATCCTACTGCCGCGAAATGCTGAGGGAGTTTTCAACCACGGGAATCGTATTTGCATCGATCGAATTTGTTGCATCCATGCTGTCGTTTTTCGGGATTACGCAAAACCTTCTGTCAATGCTGCTCTTCGGCGCAAATGTGTATATCCAATCTTCCGCCGTAAGTTACGTCAGTCTTTTCTGCTTTGTTGCCGGATTTGTTTTTGTTGTGAAGCACCTGGTCCGCTCCGCATGGGATTTCCGCGGAAGCATTCCTGTCGCAAAACGAACCATGCTCATTTCGGCCTTCACCGCAATGCTTGCGTGGGCGGGCATTTGCGCCGCCGCAAACATTCTCGGAGCATTCGTCGGCAGCCTTGTTTCAACAATTTCCAACTCATCCGTCCTTGTTCCGAGTTTCGCCATGGTTGCGGAGGCGATCGGTGAGTCACTGCTTCGCGGATTGATGCTTTTCGGCGGCTTTGTGCTTGTTTTTTCGCTGTCCACACGTACTTTCCCGACCATTGTGCTTGCGTTCGTCTGTCTTCTTCTGCCGAACATTGCATATAATGCGCTCATGAACAACACCGAATCAGCCTTCACGTTTACGGAGCTGCTGTTCCCCGTTAGCCCTGCCGCGTCAACATTTTTGAACTGTCTTGTTCGCGTTCTGTGCTGTGCGGCGGTTCTGATTGCTGCATATTTCGCTTTTGTCAATGCGCAGGCGGAAACAGCGGGCAAACCTGCAAGAACGCGTTGGATCCACGTTCTGATAAGCATCGGCTTTGCACTCACCGCATCGCTCATGTTCACGAATGATGTGTTCTATCCCGACGTTTATTCGGGCAGTCCCCAAATTGCATGGAATCATCTCATCGCACCCGCAGTTATCGGAGTTGTTGTGTATTTCGGATTCAGCTGGATCACACTCCGCAGCTTCAAATCCGCAGTAAAGCGGCTGATGTTCTTCCCCGTCGTGCTTGCGGGAGTCGCAATCGTTCTGCTTTGCTCGGCGGCAATGACAAGTGCCTCCGAAAAAATCGAAATTCGCGCAAGCAATATCGAATACGTCACTGTGCAGGGCGGATTGATTCCTTCTTCGGGCTTTTACTCGCTCTGTTGGCGCGGAAACAAGGATTCGGAACGCATGCAGCTTCATGATGAAATGCTTTTTGACTACTGTGAACAGCTTTCAAAAGCCGATTTCGATTATGTTTCCACCTATGCGTATACGTCATCCGAATCGCAAATAATCGGACATTCCCTGTTCAATCCATCATCCGTCATAAGATCCTTAGACCGTTTCGAAAACACCGTTACCCTCGCCGTAAAGCTTAAAAGCGGGCAGACATATTATTATCCTGCCTCCCTTGATTCATATGACTATTCGTGGAAGAACGAAGAGTTTACGCTGCGCGACATTCTATTGATGAACACGGATTATGTTGAAAGCAATGTCAACCTGTCCCGATTCGAAAACGGAAAAGTCGCCCTGCCGCACGGGCTTGACGCGAACTTTCATGACACACTTATGCGTGAGCTGAAAGCTCTTGATTCCGATAAGCTGTTGCACCAGTTCGGCATCGGCGGTGAGGACGACGGAGACTCGGCGGAATTCATGAATCCATGGAGCTTTATGGAAAGCGGTGAATTCGGCAACGATTTCCAATTCGCAGTGCTTTCCGACATAAGCGGAAACTATTGCCGCGTTGTTGCTGTTGATGAAAACACTCCCGAATCTCTTCGTATGCTTATTTCTTACGAAAACAGGAAAACGGAGAAAAAACGCGGATTCAATGAAACGCTCAGCGCACTTGAAAGCGGCTCGTTCAACATTGTCGGCGGCTCGATTTCAGGTTTGGATGACATGTTCCAAAGCAATTTTGTCTATTTCAATGTTGACGGCATGAATCCTCCGGCGCTTGCGCAGCAGGCTTATGTAAACCGCGAAACAATCGATACTCTGTTGAATTGCATTGAACAAAGCCGCGGCAAAACACCGGAGCCGGGTCAGCACGTTCTGTCCGTGTGGTTCAGCACGATAGCTTCCGGCAGATACAACAGTGAGCTTGACGATGGAATGTATGATAAAAGTTTCATCGATGATTACGGTTACATCGACAGATACACTCTGTCCGAACTCGGAATTGAGTATTCCGATGCCGGCACTCTGCACTACTTCATCTTTGTTGATGATGCAGCTTACAGCAGGATTCTTCAGCTGTTCAGCAACATGCACGGCGGTGTTGCGGATGCATAAGCATCATAACGGACTTCGGAATTCAAACAAATAAGGCCGATGCTAAACAGCGTCCGTCCCAACATACGGGGCGGACGCCTTGCTTTTTTTTAATCGACTGCGCTTAAATTCAGTTTTAATTCAGCGTTTCAATCGTGTAAAATCACTCGGATTCGGTTATGTAACCCTCTTTCATCAAAGTTGAAACAAAGGCAGAAAACCCCGACTGCGCTTCATCACGAGAAATCTCATACTCCTGCATGACAGCGCAAATAATGCTTTCCGAAGCAAGACCCTTTTCAAGCCCGCGCCAAATAAATGCACCGGATTCCGAAAGTTTCCTGAGCTGCGGCAGTTTTCCCCGCGCCTCACCAACGGCAACAAGCAGGTATTCATCACAAACTTCAACATAAACCGCATTCGGATTAACTCTGTATTCCATAATAAACTCTCAAATCCTCCGTTCGGTCGATTATCCTTCAAAAGCACCCTTCAAAAGCCGAATGATTCCAAACACTGCATCGTTAATTGTCAGCGCAGCAAAGTTCGCTTTCAAGCGTCCTTCGGCAAAGCTCGGCCGATGCACCGTCCCCGCGATTCCTGAGCAGCCAAACCGGCGTGCGCTCAAGTATACGTTCCGTATATTGCGCTGCAAAACGCACCTGTTCCGCGTTGTCGCACGGAATTATGAATTGCAGAAACAGCCGAACACCCGCTTCTTTCGGAGACAAGCGTTTAATTATGTTTTGCTTATCCTGAGCAAGAAACACAATGCCGCCGAGAGGCGCCGTGCGCAGCTGCCGCATGTTTTCCTTTCCTGCCCACGGCGAAGCCGAAACGGTTACATACTGTTTTTCAAAATTCAGCACGGGCTTGTCGCCGTTCAGCATTTCCACTTCATTCGGGAAAAGGCGTTTCCACTGCTTATAATGCGTTGTTTTTCCCACTCCGCTCGGAGCGCAGATGAGCCATGCCTTTCCGCACCACACGAAGCAAACCGCATGAATGATTGCCCGCCCGTGCGGAAGAAGCGCGGCGCAGGCCTTGGCGCAAAGCTCAAGATCTTCAACGCTTTCGGGAAGCGTTCCCGGTTCGTAACCGCGTGCGGCGCAGGCGCATTGCTCCGGCGTGATTTCAATGCAGGCGCAGGGTTTTTTTTCCGTTTGAAAATCCGCATATCTATCGCGGAACATTTTGTATCTGAGCGTCAGCTCAAGCGGGATGCCCGCAAGCTCGATATTGATTTTTTCCATCCTGTTCCGTGCCTCCGTTCAGCTCTTTTGCAATGTCCGTGCGCATCCGCAGTTATGTTGAAAGCGGCGGAGCAGCATCTGCCCCGTCGCCTTCGTGTCAATTGCACCGATTTCATGAATTTCATGAATTTCATGAATCATGCAATCATTATGGTTTTATATGTTACGGATTGACGATGTTTCCGAAGTTATCAAAGTAGATAACAGTTCCGTCGCCAAGGGTCATAACGTTCAGGTTCTCACCGATTGATTCAATGGTTGAGCCGCTGGGCGGTCCCATGGGAGCAATAACGGGCTTGCCGTCATCGGTGAAAACGGTGTTGAGGGTCGGATCAAACTTTTTCATGCGTATTATCCTTCCTTTAGCTTATTCGGTGATTCCGTACCAATTATAGGTAAGGGTGCGGGTTTCGCCGCGAACGGTCGTGCCGTCCAAAGTTACCCAATAGGGGGTGATGTTGAGCCTTGCGCCGTAGGTCACGCCGTCGAAAGCATAATCACAGCTCATAACAAGCGCATCCTTGGCAACGCCCCTGCCGAACAGGCTGCGCGCACTGCGCAGACCGTAACGGGTGCTGTAATCGGAAACGGAAATCCTCTCGCCGTTAACGATAAAGCCTGTTTCAGCGTAATTTCTGCCGTCGATTGCGGAAACGAGGGTCAGGCTGCGGAGTCTGAAGAATCCGTTGCGATAGTAGCGAAGCCCGAGATAGGAATCGGAAACGTACTTTGCATAAACATCAATGCTTTCGGTAATGTTCGAAAGGTCTGCGGGAACGGTGCATGCTTCATCCGCGAACCAGCCTGCAAAGAGCTTTCCTTCAACGCCGATATAGTCGAGCTGAACCGCATTGTTCTCCGCTGCAACGGTGTAAAGCGTTTCGCCGTCGTGAACGGTGACGATATTGCCCTGAACAGGTTCATCAACGGGATTGATGGGTGCTCCGTTTGCAAAATAGCTGTTCATCAGAACGAGCATGTTCTCCTGCTGTGCATCGTCAACAAAAGCGTTTGCAATGCCGCTTTCAGCAGTTCTAACAACACGGAACTTCTTGTGGTTACCGTCAGCATCCGGACCTTGGCCGAGATACTTTGCGGTGCGGGTCTGCGGTGCAACCTTAACGCCGTCAAGGGTGATCCAATAGGGTGTGAAGGTGATTTCGGCGTCTGCATTCTGCCAATAGGTGGTCTTATCCATGCCGTAGCAGGCAAGGTATCCGCGGGTCTTGTTGGTGGTAACGTTTGAAACGTTGTACTTATCGCTTGTGCCGTTGTTTAAATCGACTTTTACGGTGTCGTAAACATAGCACTTGCTGCCGGTAAGAACCTGAGTGCTCTCAACGCCGGACTCATTGATATAGGTCTCGGTGAACTGCTTTGCGGGAAGAGTTTCGCTGCCGACCATGAAGCCGACTTCCCTGTAATTCAGGCGATCGACCGGGGTCACAAGGTAGAAGCCGGTAACGTCAACGGTGTTTTCGGAAACATGATTCCAGCAGCTGAGGTTCCTCGGGGAGAGGAACTGTGCGTCCGCTTCCCAGATATAATAGGTAGCACCTGCTGTGGGAGTGAACGCGGTTGCATTCTGTCCTTCCGCAAAGGTCTGAACCCTTTCACATGACCTATCGCTGAATGCGCCGCCGTAAATGAACCCGTCCGAAACAACGGAAGTCAGGTTGAACAGCTCAACGGTATGCTCGGTGTAGTAAACGGTGGTATCCTGCTCGTTTGCCGCGAACTGAACGTGGCCAACGCGGAAGCTCTGAGTGTATGCGAACCAAACATGCTGGTTGGAGTTCGCTGCGTTAAGAATTACGGTTGCCGCGTCGCCGGAGGTGAGACTGCCGTCGTTGATAATGTACTTTTCGTAGTATTTGTAACCTGCAAAATCGGTCGCCGCAACGGTGTACGGAGTGTTGTAGCTGAGACCGGTGGAGCCGCTTGCTTCAAAATAAGCTGCGGGCTGAACCTGTTTTGCATAAGCAGGGCCATCAACGACCTGACCAAACTCGTTGATGGGCTCGCCCTTTGAATTGACCTGATACCAGTGAACAAGTATCGCGCCGCCGCCGACGGTGACCTTCGGAATCGGGAACTCGCCGACAGTGTCATTGCCGAGGTAGTTAATGTAGCTGAAGGTCGTCCTCTTGTTCGTGTCAAGAACATCGCCGGTGGGGGGATTATAGCCGTCAAGGATGCCGACTTTGTATTTCATGATGGGGTTGTCGCCCTCACGAACGCTGCCGACGGTCCAGCTGATGGCGCGGGTTGCGGCGTCATAGGTCGCCGTACCCTGGCTGATATAAATATCCGCTTTGCCGGCATCGTAATCTGCCTTGTCGGTGGTGATAACGGGAGCGGAGCCGCTGAAGCTGAGCTTAACATGTTCGCCCATGGGGTCGTTAACAACGCCGTTGCTTGCAGCGATTGCAATGCTGCCCGCAATGGATGTGAAAGCGGTGGTCAGCTTTTCTTCAACATTGTCGGCTGAAGCGATTGCGTAGTAATCCTTGGTTGCATCGGTTGCACAGGTCTTAAGGGTGTTTTCGCCGTTAGTGCCTGCCTGCAAAGCAACAGAATAGATGGTTGTTCCGGCTGCCTTTGCCTGATTTGCTTCCCAAATGGTTGCAACGCCGTTGTTGGTTCCGCTCGTGGTCGTATACGTGCCATCAAGGTTATAAACACAGTTTACCGTTGTCGATTTGCCATGCTCGGGACAGGTTGCTGTAACCTTAGCATTATAGTCCATAGTAAAGCTGTTTCCCTTACCGATAACCGAACTGTAATCGGGAGCAAATGCACCGATATTTGTGATTTTGCCGCCGCGAGGACAAGTCCAATCCGTCCAAGCTTCGCAATTTGCATACGTTGCCGCCGCAACAAACGGGTGACTGAACGTTGCTTCACCGTCGGAAAGAATGACGATGTTTTTGAGTCCTGCGGAGCTTGTGTTCAACAGCTGCTGAGCAACGTGAAGACCTGCCTGCTGGTTGGTGCCGCCTTCTGCATAGGTTGCCTTTTCAACGGCAGTTTCAAAAGCAGCAAGCTCGCCCGCGCCGTAGAAATGGCCGTTGTTGTATGCGGTTGCCTCCTTGATGAAGGTGACGATCGCAATGCGGGTCGTGCTGCCTTCCGTTAGAAGCTTCTGTCCGAAGGCCTTTGCTGCTTGGCGGGTGTTGTCGAGCTTTGCGCCATCCATACTTCCCGAACAGTCGATAACCAACACAACATCAGATGTTGTTTCGAAGTTTTTGCCCTGAATGCCGAGGGTAACTTCCCAGAGATTCGTCTCGCTTCCAACTGCGGCGGCGTCTTTATCGAGCTTTATGGAGCCCGGCGCCGGCCAAACGGGCTGCGTGCCGCCCGCTGCTTCGCCTTCCGCCGAAACGACGGAGAATGCTGAGAACACAGTCAGCATCATCAGCATTGCCATGAAAAAGGCAGAGATGCGTTTGAGTTCTTTCATTAATAAGTGCCTCCCATTAATAATATCTTGCACACATATGCTGCACTGCGGCGCAAAACTTGCCTCGCAGCACGGCGGGATCGGGAAACTGCCCTGTTCCCGCATGTGCAATGCAGCCATGCATGACTGTATAAAGCTGCCGCAGCGCGCGAATCTTTTGAATCAGCCCGTTCCGCATTCGGATGATGCTTCCGCACAGGCGAAACATGCTTAACGAAACCGAAACGGCACTGAATGTTAATGCTCCGTGCAACTGCAAATACAGCATTATATTTTGTTTAACGTCTCAATCCGAACCCCGCATCCTCTTCCGTTCCCCCCGGTCCGTTGTCGGATGATTCCCGCCGTACACAAAAATACGCACCGACGGGTGTTGTCTTTCAAATCAGCATTCCGCAAGCACACATATTATACATTGAATACAGACGCGTGTTTTAATCTGGATCCTTTCAAAACGGACTGCGCACTGATTTATCGGCTTCTGTGATTGAATTTTGCTGCGGGAAAAAACGCTGTGAGTCGTGCAGGATCGCCGCAGTTCATTTGACATATCCAGTGTATCACGCTGTTTTCAGTTTGTCAACACCTAATCATCTGAATTTACCTGCTTTCTTTTGCCGAATTTGGCAGAAAACCGTCCTTTTGTGCTTACGGTGTACTTTTTTCTGTATTGATATTACTTTTTCATATTTGTGACATATTTTTGCCGCATTTCGCGGAACTAACTTGTTTTAGATCCGCACATTGCTTTCCGTGCAAACATATGCCTCCGACTTCAAATATATTTGTTTTTCGGTGTTTCGACGGGCAAAATATGCTTGCAAACCGTTCACGGCCATGGTATAATGGCTCGGTATGAAATAACTCACCCGTGCGGATTTTCGGGGCTGTGCCGCTCTGCGGTTCTCCGAAAAGATGATGTGCGGGGCGGAAATAAAAACAGGAGGTTTTAGTTATGTCAGTTATTTCTATGAAGCAGCTTTTGGAAGCAGGCGTACATTTCGGTCACCAGACCCGCCGTTGGAATCCGAAGATGAAGGAATACATCTTCACCGAGCGCAACGGTATCTACATCATCGACCTTCAGAAAACCGTAAAAAAGATTGACGAAGCTTACAATTTCGTTCGCGATATTGCGATGAACGACGGCACCGTTCTTTTTGTCGGCACCAAAAAGCAGGCTCAGGAGAGCATCGAACAGGAAGCAAAGCGCTGCGAAATGTTCTATGTCAACCAGCGTTGGCTCGGCGGTCTTCTCACCAACTTCAAGACCATCCAGACCCGTATTGCAAAGCTCAACCAGATCAACAAAATGGAAGCGGACGGCGATTTCGATCTTCTCCCCAAGAAGGAAGTCATTCAGCTCTGCGCTCTTCGTGAAAAGCTCATGAAGAACCTCGGCGGTATCAAAGAAATGAAGAAACTGCCCAGCTGCATGTTTGTTGTTGACCCCCGCAAGGAGCATATCGCCGTTATGGAAGCACGCAACCTCGGTATCCCCATCGTTGCAATCGTTGACACCAACTGCGATCCCGATGATGTTGACTATGTTATCCCCGGCAACGACGACGCAATCCGCGCTGTCAAGCTCATCGCTTCCAAGATCGCCGATGCAGTCCTCGAAGGCAAGCAGGGCGAACAGATGACCGATGCCGCTGTTGATGCAACCATCGACAACGATGCTGCCGACGAAGCAGATAACTTCTAAGTTCAATCATTCAACCATGATTTTTCCGCGGAGAAGCCTGCCGGGCTTCCTCCGCTTGAACGTAACATTGATTAAATGCGGGCAAATATCAGGGCGTTCCGCGCTCGATTCCCGTGTTGGTCAACGTTTGCATTATAACTACAGGAGGATATTTTAATGGAATTCACCGCTAAAGACGTAATGGCTCTGCGCGAGCGTTCCGGCGCAGGCATGATGGACTGCAAAAAGGCACTCAAAGAGTGTGACGGCGATATTGAAAAGGCTCTCGACTATCTGCGCGAGAAGAGCCTTGCTGCATCCGCAAAGAAGGCTTCCCGCATTGCGGCAGAAGGTATTGTTGACTGCTTCGTTTGTGAAAAATGCGGCGTCGGCGTCATCATCGAAGTCAACTGCGAAACCGACTTTGTTGCAAAGACCGACGATTTCAAAAACCTTGTTGCTTCCCTTGCAAAGCATGTTGCAAAGAAGAATCCCGCTTCCGTTGAAGATATGATGGCTCAGTCCTTCTCCGAAGACGAGAGCAAGACCGTCAGCGACGTTATCAACGGCGCAGTTGCAAAGATCGGCGAAAAGATCACCATCCGCCGCTTCAATCGCGTTGAAGGCATCGTTGATACCTATGTCCACCTCGGCGGCAAAATCGGCGTACTTCTTCAGATCAGCAACAACGAGTTCCCCGCTGTTGCACACGATGTCGCAATGCAGATCGCGGCTGCAAAGCCCACCTGCCTCCGCAAGGAGGACTGCGACCAGGCCGAACTCGAGCATGAGCGCGAGATTCTCCGCGAACAGGCAAAGAACGATCCCAAGCCCAAGCCCGCTGCAATCATTGAAAAAATGGTTGAAGGCCGCATCGAGAAGTATTATAAGGAAGTCTGCCTGCTTGAGCAGCCCTTCGTTAAGAACCCCGATGAGAGCGTTTCCCAGATGATCAACGGCAGATTCGAAGTCATCGGCTTCACTCGCTACGAAATGGGCGAAGGTCTCCAGAAGCGCACCGAAGACTTTGCGGCAGAAGTTATGGCTCAGACCAAAAAGGCATAAACTTTGCCTTAAAATCCGCACGCATACATGTGTTTTGCACGTATTCAGGCTTCCCGCAGCAAGCTGCGGGAAGCCTGCTGTTTAATCCCAACACAGTGTTCTAAACCACTTATTGTTGCGGCAGCAACCCAAACCCTTGAATGAAATTGAATTCCGAAATGAATTTAAAGCCGCATTTCAATTTATCTGCATTGAAAAAGTCGCCATAGTCTACTATAATACCGTAGGTACGGTTTTATTTCTTTCTGACGCAAAAGGCAGGAATCAAACGGTTACGGGAACTCGGTCATTTTCGCATGTGTATTGAAACATACTTTTGCAATTCACGAGGATTCCGCGTGCTTTCCGTTTGCCGCAGCATCCGAATCGGATTCACAAATCATAAACAGCAATGATTTCATTGCCGCACATTTCGCCGTTTTCAATAAAGCCGTATTTTCTGTAAATCTCTCTTGCGCGCACATTTTCGGGTTCATATGAAAGCCAAACTTTATCCGCTTTTCCGAACGGATA
>JABLTP010068913.1_pt1 | contig 10422 bp, 10 predicted proteins | sample 7160111 | NCBI WGS metagenome assembly JABLTP01 (sample SAMN14651227, study PRJNA627086) | human gut metagenome | isolation source: feces | host: Homo sapiens
ATTGTTTTCTTCTTGTCCATTTTGTTACTTCATAATTAACTTCTAGATTAATAATGGTATTATCTTTCTTAAATAATAAATCAAGACGGTAATCTTTAATATTATTACCTGTATTTAACTCTTGATCTATTAATGTATAATCACTAAGATTTATGCCAGTTGCCAAATAAATAAGCTTATAGATGATATACCTTGTATTAGTACTTTTTACTAAATACTTTATAGTAGTATCATATAATGGTTTTATAAATTTCTTTGTCATATTCCTCCCTTCTTTGCAAACAGCCAATTTTCAAAATTCACTCTTCCAAATTAGGGGGGTATTAAATTCAGGCCTTCAATTTAGTAAATTGGGGGTATATTTTTACCGAGATTTACTAAATTAGCATATGACAAAAAAATTTTCAATTATTTTATATCATAGATACATACTTATTACTATAATTAAATAATAACTTCTTAATATTTTAACTTTTCCCGTACTAAAAAAGATGACTACATCATCATGTCATCTTCTAAATCATAAATTGATGCGATCATCTTATGTTTTAAACTTTCAAGTTTAGCCGGATTATTTTTGAAATATAAATACATTCCACCAGCCATTCCGGCCATAACTGATAAAGATATCATCATTTTTTTACTCATAATATTATGCCTCCCTAATCCTATTATGAGTAATTTTTTCTAAAGTATACCATTTTCTAAAAAAAGTTTTAATGATGTTCTTCTTTTCTGTTCTTGATTATTTCTAATAGCTTGTTCTAAAGCATTAATATCTCCCACTAATATTAGTTTTTTCTTACATCTAGTTACACCTGTATAAATTAGCTTTCGATATAGCATCTTACGGTAGTCAAAGGTAAAAGGAATTAAAACAGTATCAAATTCACTACCTTGACTCTTATGAATAGAAATAGCATATCCTAAAGTAAAGTTTTGTAACATACTTTTAGTATATTTTACTAAATTACCATCATAATCAATATATAATTCTTTATTACCTAAAAGCTTAATTCGATCAATTATACCAATATCACCATTAAAGACTGATTCATCTTTCATATTAGAAAGTTGAATAACTTTATCTTTTTCTCTATAGATACTCTCATTTCCTTCAATTTCTTTTTTATTAGGACTTTTTGGATTCCATAATTTTTGTAAATGATCATTTATAGCATATATACCATTTCTATTCTTATAAATTGGTGCTAAAACCTGTAAATCATAAGAATTATAATCTTTACAAACATTTCCTATTACTTCAATTATTTCATTATCCCTACAAGGAATAAACTCTAAATCATTTCCACTATTTAATAATTCTTTATCAAGTATTCCTTCATTTATCCTATGAGCGAAAGGTATTATCTTAGAGTCACTTCCTTGACGATGCCAATTTTTTAAAGCATAGACAGGAAGTTCCTTACTTTCTATCATATCATTTAAAACGTCTCCAGCTGCTACTGATGGCAACTGATTAGCATCTCCTACAAAGATAATATGACAAGATGATTTTAAACCTTTTAAAAGATTAGCTAAAAGCATAGTATCTATCATACTAGCTTCATCAACAATTACAAAAGAAACACTACTTTTATTATATTCATTTATTTGAAAACGATTAGTATCTTTATTCCATTTTAAAAATCTATGAATAGTAGAAGCTTCAAAATTAGTTACTTCACTCATTCTTTTACTAGCTCTACCAGTTGGTGCTAACAAAGCTATTTGTTCATTTAGTCTAATTTTATCAGATGATGATAATACTTTATATAAATCGAGTATACCTTTTAAAATAGTAGTTTTACCAGTACCAGGTCCTCCTGTTATAATAGCTACTTTTCTTGTAATAGCAAGCTTAATAGCATCTAATTGTTCATCTGTATAAACTATTCCATAATGAGTCTCTATCTCTTTTATCTTTGTATCAAGATTCTTATACTTAATCTTATCTTCATGAGCTAAAAGTCTTAATCTTCTAGCAATTAAAGTTTCAGCCTCATACATTTCCCATAGATATAATCTATCATCTTTAATAACTATTCTCTCATCAACTAACAAGCTGTTATAAGCATCAGCTACTACTTTTTCACTAACCTCTACTTTTAATACTCTAAATAAGTAAGAATTAACTTCTTCTTTCGAAAAATAAGTATGGCCATAAGTCATTGATAAGGTCTTAATTATATAAATAATAGCACCTGCCACCCTACTTGGTGAATCTTTTTCATACTTTGCTACAAAGATACTATCAACTCTTGGAAAAGATATCTCATCAATATCATAATAAATATTATATAAGTTACCATCTAATACTTCATTTAATTTATCTTTATAATAGTGGTATATCTTCATACTTTCACTAGTACTAAATCCTAATTTATTAAGCATCAAAATATCTTCATAACTACCTTGATACTGTTTTAAAGCCTCTTTTAAAGTCTTAGCTTGTTTTTCACTAATACCAGGTATTAATAACAAATTACCAGTATCATTTAAAATAACATCAAATGTCTTTTCTTTAAAAACAGATACTAGTTTCTCTGCTGTTTTCTTACCTATTCCTTTAAATAAATTACTAGATAAAATATCAATCATGGCATCAGTCTCTTGAGGCATTATTCTATTAATAGACTTTACTTGAAACTGACTACCATACTTTTCATGATTAGTTAAACTACCAGTCATTATATAAGTATCTATCTCATTAAGATCTGGTAAACTACCGGTAAAGGTTACTGTTTTATTAACTAAATCATCTATATCAGATTCCTTTACCTTTAAAAGTCCTACTGTATAACCATTTTGATTATTATGAAAAATAATTTTTGATAATTTACCTTTTATCTCTGACATTGTTCCTCCCTAGCAAGACAATTTGTACCATCAATCGCAATAACTTTTGCTTTAACAAATGTATTTTGTTTATGACTTCCTGCTACTTTTACAGCTAAATAGTTACCAGTATGACCAAAAGAAGCATCAGAATTATCTTTTTCGATTAGCACCTCTACCTCTTTACCAATAAACTTTTCTTGATAAGCTTTAGCTAGTTCATTAGAGACTCTTAATAGTCTTCTTGCCCTATCTTTTTTGATATTACCATCAATTTGTTTCATACTAGCCGCTTTTGTCCCTGTTCTAACCGAATATGGGAAGACATGAATCTTAGAAAAGTTAAATTTCTTAGCATTATTAATTGTTTCTATAAAGTCACTTTCTTCTTCTAAAGGAAACCCTACTATTATATCAGTAGTAATAGATACATCTTTTCTTATACTTCTTAATTTATTAATTTTATCTTCAAAGTATAAAAGATCATACTTTCTATTCATTAATTTTAAGATTTTATCACTACCAGCTTGTAAGGGAATATGAAAGTGATTTACAATATTTTCATTTTCTCTAATAATTTCTAATACTTCATCTGTTAATTCAGTAACTTCTATACTAGATATTCTAAGTCTTTTAAGTCCATCAAGCTTAACTAAATTTCTTAATAAAGTAGCAAAGTTAGTATTAATATCCACCCCATAATTACCAGTATGAATACCAGTTAATACTATTTCTTGGTAACCTCTACTAAGTAATGTTTTAACTTCACTTACTACTGTTTCTAATGGCTTAGAACAGCACTTTCCTCTAGCATAAGGAATTATACAGTAGCTACAAAAATTTTCACATCCATCTTGTACTTTAACAAAAGCTCTAGTTCTTCCTTCAAAGTTTTCTAAATACATATTTTCAAAATGAGACTTATCATTTCCCTTAGCCACTATCTTGCTTTTATTAGTAAAGAACTCATCTAATAAATTAACAAGTTCTCCTTTTCTTCTATTTCCTATAGCAATATCAATATCAGAATCAATATTTTCTAAATTAGTCTCAATAAAGCAACCCATAGCTACAATACAAGCATCAGGATTAGCTTTTCTAAAACGATGTATCATTTTTCTACTTTTAACATCAGCTTGATTAGTAACAGTACATGTATTTATTATATAAACATCACATAAATCATCAAAAGAGGCTATCTGGTAGCCACTTTTCTTTAATTCTTGTTCAATATATTCGCTTTCATAAGTATTAACTTTACACCCTAAAGTACAAATACCAACCTTCATTTTATCACTTCTTTCGGTTTATTGTATAATAAAGTTTTTTCTTACTAGCATCCATTGTTTTAGTCAAATATGTTTCTTTTATTGAAGAATCTTTTTCTAAATCAGTGGCTGCAGTCATTTCAGTTCTAACAAATTTTTTAAGTTTAGAATCATTCGTATTTACAACATCCCCATCAATTCTACCTATTTCATAAGTACTAGGTAGTGTAGTAGATGCTGCATAATAAGTTCCATCATTATCATAAAATAAATAATCACTAAGCATATCAAGAGCTAATGGAACAGAAAAAGATAATTTTTCTCTTTCTTTTTCAAGAAATTCATCTACTGCACTACTATACATGTAACGATATCTAAGCACTTCATTAATATGTGCTTTTTTCTTTTTAACAATATAAAGTAATTGTTCTGCATCATCCATTCTTTGTTCCGCTTGATCCTTAGTCATAGAAAGAAAATCTTTAAACTCTAGTATTTCATCTCTTGAAGTAATAAGTTTAACATTTTCTTCTCCTTCTACTAAAATAAAATCATTTAAGTCATAATCTTTTAACTTATTATCATCTACAAGAGAAACTGATAGAATATGTTTCAAGTATATAACATCTTTTTTTTGTAAATAAACAGCATTCTCTTTTAAATTTTTTGATATTTTCATAAATGTCCCCTCCTAAAGTGAATATTATTATAACACAGACTTTATTAATATACTAGTTTAAATTAAGAATTAGGTTAATAATATCACTTTGTGTTATTTTACTAAATAATATTATTAGAAAGGCTACTAAGAGAAATGGTCCAAAAGGAATAACATGTTCTTTATTTTTTTTATATAAAAAGACTGATACAGGTAGTGCAATAAAACTACCTAAGAAAATATTAACTATACCTAAAAGTGGTTCTAACACTAAACCTATCACAAATAATAGTTTAACATCTCCGCCTCCTAAACTTTCTTTCTTTAGTAAAAAATCTCCAAACTTCATTAAAGCATACATAACAAGGAAAAGAAAAACTGCTCCTCCTATCATTTTTAAACTACCAGCAAATCCAACCTTAAAAATATCTAGTATTATAAATATTACTGCAAAAAAAGCTAACACTTCATCAGGAATAATTAGATAAGTAGTATCACTTGCAAATATTATCATTGTAAGCGAAATAGCTACTAAAACTATTAGTAAATCAATACTAAATGAAAAAGAATAAAAGGCAATCATAAACAATATCCCTGTAAATAGTTCTATAAAAAATGATAAGGGATTAATTTTATTCTTGCAATATCTACATCTTCCTTTTAGAAATATATATGAAAAAAGGGGTACTAAATCTTTAGTAACTAATTCATGATGACAACTATCACAATAACTTCTACCTGTTATAAAATTTTCTTCTCTTCCTAGTCTTAATCCCACAACACAAAAGAAAGAGCCCATTACTAGCCCTAAAAGAAGAAAGCATATTAAATAAACTATTTCCATTTAAACCACCTACTGAATCTTTGAGTATATATCAAACATCGGCATCATAACTGATAAAAGAATAATACCTACTATAACAGCTAAAAAAACAATCATCATTGGTTCTAATAAACTTTGTAACTGTTTAACTATATTTTTATGTAATGTTTGATAATAATTAGCAACCTTCTCCATCATTAATCCTAATTGTCCAGTAGACTCACCAGTAACAATCATTTCATAAGCAGCTACTGGAAAAGCCCAAGATCCTTTGAAAGAATCGGAGATATTAGCACCTTTATTTAAGTTTATAATTGTTCTATTTATTAATTCTTTATATACTTCGTTATTAGTAATTTTAGCAAGTATTTCCATACTATCAGTAATAAAGACACCATGATTCAAGAGTGAAGCAAAAGTCTTAGTAAAATTATAAACTTCATTATAAATAATTATTTTACTTAAAACAGGTACATGCATCATTACAATTTGAGCATTTTTTCGAAAAGCTTGAACATGTTTAAATAGTAAAATAAAAGTACCAACAACTCCACCTATGATTAGTATTAAGATAATATAATGTTGGGTTAAAAAATTACTTATATTCATTATAGCCTGAGTAAGAGCAGGAATTTTTGCATCATTTGCACTATACATATCAACAAATTTAGGAACGATTGAAGTTAAAATAAATACTACAACACAAATAGCTATTATTATAACAATAACTGGATAAGTCATAGCAGAAATCATTGTTTTTTTAGTTTCTTCTTTTGAAGTATAATACTCAGCCATATCATCTAAAACTGAAGTTAAATCTCCAGTTAACTCACTAGTCTTAACCATATTTACTAACAATTTAGGAAATTTATCCTGTTGTTTTTGCATTGCAACTGATAAACTTTCTCCTTTTAATAATTCATAAACCATCTTTTGATAAACTTTTCTATGTTCTGGTTTCTCAGCTTGTTTTTCAAGTATTCTTACTGAGTCTATTAAAGAAATACCAGCTTTTAAGTAAGTAGACAACTGGGTTAAAGTAAAAGATAATTCAGCTGAACCAAACTTACCTCCTATATTAACATCAACATCATAAGTTTTACGAGGATTAATTTCAACTATTTCATAGCCTTCGTTAATTAAAAAGTTTTTAACATCATCAATACTACTTCCTTCCATAGTACCAGAGAATTCTTTTCCATTAACTCCTTTAGCTTTATATCTATAAGAAAATAATGGTTCTTCTTTAATGACTTCTTCTTCCTTTTTAGCCATTAATTTTTTTACCTCTTCTTCTAGTTCTTTACTATCATCTTCTTCTTTTGGCTTAATATTAAATAATGATAAAATAAAAGCAACACCTTTAAAAGAATATGAAAGAATTGTTTTTGGTAAAGAAAATATATAAGCAACAGCATGATATATAAAGATAAATGGTTGCATAGCTTTTTCCATATATTAACAACACCCTCTCTACTAAAATAATTATATCATTACTTGATTAATGACACAAGAAAAAACAATTAACATATATTAAAATAAAGGTGATAAAAATGTACAATCAATATAATCCTTATCAAATAAGTGGAGGTATAAAAAGAATAAATTGGAGTAATATTTTAAACAATACGCAAAAAACACTTAACGTCATTAATCAAGCAATTCCAATAATTTATCAAGTAAAACCACTAGTAACTAATGCAAAAACTCTATTTAGAATTGCTGATGCCGTAAAAGGAGAATCAGTACAAACTAATAACACTACTACACAAGAAAAAAGTAATCTACAATTCTTTCTATAGATTACTTTTTTGTTTGATAATTAGGACATACAAGATAAGAAAAATAAGTATACGTATCTTTACTGTTTTTTACTACTCTTACATAGCTTTTTTCTTCACTACAATCTCTACCCTCAATATCAATTACCTTTTCTATATATTTTTCATTTATAAGAGAAGATAATACAACTTGCTTAGATTCATTATCATCTTTGGGTAAATAAATAGGATAGTTCTCAAAATAGGTAATAGCTGCAATTCTCATTAATTTTTCTTGCTTCCTATAATATCCAATTTTCTTAGTCATTAATATATTATAAACACTTATTATTAATATAATAATACTAATTAGTATAAATATTAAAACTAAAGTTTTCTTTCTAAACATGATTATTTTTTCTTTGGATTATAAATCTTTTTATTATCAAAATAAATTAAGAAAACAGAAATAATAGCTTGAATAAGGATAGTTACAAAATATGTTCTCCAAAAACTAGCTAAAATTGCTAATCTACTAGCAAAAAGCATACTAACTAAAGTATCAACTAACATAGCTGCTATATAAGAACCTAAATATGGAAGTTTACTATTATCTGAATTAATCAATAAGTAATAGTATATTGAAAGATTAATCATCTGACTCACCATATAACCAAATAGCTCACCAGTTAATGGTACATAATCTACATCATGTTCTCCTAACAAACTAGCTACTATAGCAAACAACAATAATAAACAAGCTGAATAACTAATACCATTCATTGTCTCCTTATAGCCATATTTTTTAGTAATAATATTAGCTATAAAATAACGAAAAGGATAGGCAAACAGTGCTAATGTTAAGGTTGTCTTACCAATAGAGAAATCAAATTTTCCTAGAACCCATCCAAGAATTGTAATGGATGTTAATAATAAAATATATACCCAAGATTCTACCTCTACTTTCTTTATTACTCTTTTTTTAGTCATACCTTTTTTCATATCATCTCACCTTTCTATTCTATAAATACTATATCATATATATCTATTATCGTCAAAAGAAATTGTTGTTAATAATTTAGCAAGTAAACAAATTACCAATAAATATTGCCCACAATATCTTGATTTTAATTCTCTAAATTTCATTTACAACATTCTTAGTTTTACCTTTTAGTTAACAAAGGGGCTCGGTGGACAGCTAACTAACAAGTGTTTGTGATTTTTATTGATTAACCTTTAATAATAGTAATACTCATGCTACTGCATCATTATCTTGTGAGGAATCTTACTCTTTCTGCAATTTTTCCTTTCAAAACAGGATATCTATATTTAGTAGTCCAAACAAATATACCATATTGTAAATGTGATAATTTTCTCATATCCCCATTTCTTTTAGTTGTATATTATATTGTAAGTAAAAGAAATTGACAATTAATTACCTCTAAATTCTTAAGAATTTATGTGTTAAAACATATAACCTGAACTACTTTTCCTAACTGTCAAAAGGAAATTGAAATAAAAAAAGCGAGTGGATATACCCACTCAAACTATGACATTTTATTAATGACATTTTTGTGACATTTCATGTTGACATTTACATCTATAAAAAATCGGGTCAAGTAATTGTTCTATCACAACTACTTGACCTCACTCACTCTCTTTTATCAATCACTTATATCTTCTTCTCGGTTTCTTTTTCTACACATTAGTACCTACATAGTTACTGCTTTCCTTTGTTCTCTACTTATTTATCAACTTCTGCCTTCTTTCGGTCTTCGCCCTCATTGTCGGCGTCTTAGTACCTCCCTTTTCTATTCCAATATGTATGGTGTTTCTTTCGTTCCTGATCCTGTTATCACCTTAATTGTGGATTTTAGATGTACGACTGGCCGAGCCGTGCCATAATTATAAGCAAAATAGTCGTCGACATAGCCAGCAACAAAGACACGGAAAACAACATTAGAATAATCGGCAAGCGGGCTAATTGTCCATTGCCATGTGTTTGAGTTATACATCCAATCGTTATTTTTACAATCACTTACTGAACTATTATCCCAATTATATAGTTCTTTTGCTAAACAACTGGCTCTATTCGTTGTTGTTCCTCCACTTGTTGCATATCCATAATCACTTGGATACATTAATCCTACTTTTCCTGTCCAACTAGTACTTCTTCCACTATATACTCCTGTTCCTCTTTCTCTTGTATAAAACATTGGTGCTGTTACATCTTTATATGTACTACTTCCTCCTAGGTACCACTTGGCATTTACTATCATTGCTTTGGCTTTCTCAGTTAATCCTTTGTTAGTGAAATCTACATTTGATGCTGTGGTACTATTATTATAGTATGTTCCTGTTGTTCTATTATAATATGCTCCACTATTTAATAAGTTATTTAGCTGAGCAGTACTCCATTCATTTATATAATTTCCTGCCGAGTTATAATCCCAAGAATAATTTCCTATTGATTCATTTCTTATTATCTTTAGTCTTTTTTCTACTTTTCCTGTTCCATCATCTATATCAAAGACTCCTATTATTCTCCATAACTCATCATTAAATTTTACATAGTTATTAGGATCTACTCCTATATAGCGATAATCTGTTAGAGCTGTTGTTTGCTCTGTTGCTTCATGTGTGAATGTCTACATCTCTTTCTTTTGAGCATCTGTGGCACTGTTATAATCTAAGTCTTCAGCATTTGCTTTTGCTATTAGATCTTTTGCTGCTGATGGTTCTGGCATCTTATCTCCTGTCTTACCATAAGCATTTATCTTTATACTAAATGCTAAGTTTCCTCCATCTCCTTGGGGGTTATAGCTTTCATCTACATACATTCTAAGACGATATTTTGTAGAGAAGCTTGTAGATGTTGTTCCTTTGGCTAGACTCATCATATTAGTAGGACGTCCTGTATATGTATTTTCTGTTGATTCAGTTGTATATACAGTTGGTGCCATTACCTCGGTTTCATTATTATTTCCATCTAGACTAGTTAAATATAGTTTTATATATTTACCATCTATCTTTCTAGATGCTGTTGTTACATCTTCTGCTGCTATTTCCCAGTTG
>JABLTP010066852.1_pt1 | contig 10359 bp, 8 predicted proteins | sample 7160111 | NCBI WGS metagenome assembly JABLTP01 (sample SAMN14651227, study PRJNA627086) | human gut metagenome | isolation source: feces | host: Homo sapiens
ATATGGGCTTTAAGGGAATGATTGGACTTGTAAGTGACAGTTATCCTATTGAGATTTTAAAAGATAATGAAGGTTATAGAGAAGCTAAAAGATTAGCTGATATTTTCTTTAATACATCTGTTAATGATACTTGCATAAAGGGATATTATCCTGATGAATACGTGTCACATCTTACAAAGTTAGGATATGATTTATCATATATGTTAGAGGAAGATAAGGAAGTATTTCAAGAAGGTACAGTTGATTACCTTGGAGTTAATGCCTATTGCAGATTTTTAGTTAAACCTTGTTCAGGTGGAGAAACAAAAATGGAAGCAAATAATACAGGTGATTCATCTAAAAACGAAGAGATGGAAATCAAGGATTGGTGTGCTTTAGATGATGATCCAAATACAGAAAAAACTCCTTGGGGAACTGAAATTTATCCTAAGTCAGTATATGATATGCTTATGGAGTTTAAAGAACTATATCCTGACACACCTATTATAGTTACAGAAAATGGTTTAGGTGAATATGATAAGGTGGAAAACGGAGAAATCCATGATCAATATAGAATTGATTTCTTACAGGGATATGTAGATTGGATTAAAAAGGCTATAGACAATGGTTGTGATTGCAGAGGGTATTTTGTATGGTCAACAATGGATGTGTATAGTTGGATAAACGGATACAAAAAGCGTTACGGCTTAGTATACATAGACTTTGATGATAATTGTAAGAGAATTCCAAAAGACAGTTATCATTGGTATAAAAAATTTATAAATGAAAAAGGAGGAAGTTACAATGGAAAAAATTAGTAACTGGATTGAAAAGAAGATATCTCCACTTGCAAATAAATTAGCAAGACAGAAATATCTTCAGGCTTTGCAAAACACATTCCTAGCTTTAATTCCACTATTTACTATAGGAAGTTTTGCTCTTATTATTATATCACCACCAATGGATTATACAACCATGGATTCAGGTGTACTTAAAGCAATTATGCACGGATGGGCAAATGTTGCCGCATTTACAGGACCGGCTTTGGGGTATGTTTACTCGGTAACAATGTCGTTAATTGCGCTTTGGTCATCAATAGGGTTAGCAATTAATTTAAGCAAACATTACAAAATGGAAAAGTCATGGGTAACTATTGCTGTCTCAGTTGCATCTTTTATGATTGCAGCAACTATGAATAAAGATGGAGCATTATCTTTTGATTATTTAGATGGAAAAGGATTGTTTACAGCGATTTTGGTAACTATTGTATCATTTGAATTATATAGATTTTTATCTGATAGAAAAATCGGATATATTAACTTGGAAGGTGGCGGAGTACCTCCTGCATTAGCTGAATCAATAGGAAACCTTGTGCCAATCGTAATTGTTTTGGTAGCAGTTGGAACAGTTAACGCAATATTATTAAACTTTACAGGTGCAGGGATTCCGGCAATTATGCAGCTTATTATGACACCTGTTGTTAAGATGGTAGACAGTGTTTGGGGAGTTGTTATATTAGCAGTAATTGTAATGATTTTCTGGTGGTTCGGTATTCATGATACTGTTATCACAGGACCATTGGATACATTCTTAATGAACAATTATACAGCAAACCAGGCCGCATTTGCAGCAGGAACAGCAGCAATAGCACTTCCATATATTGTTACAGAACCTTTCTGGTGGACATTTATGGCTATCGGTGGTAGTGGTGCAACATTAGGACTTGCAATTCTTACATTATTCAGTAAGTCAAAACAGATTAAAACAATTGGTAAGCTTGCAATTATCCCATCATTATTCAATATTAATGAACCGTTAATATTCGGATTGCCACTTATGTATAATTCAACAATGATGTTGCCATTTATAGTAGTAATGCCTTTAAATGGTGTAATTACATACATCGCCATGAGTACAGGAATTGTAGCAAAAACATTTGCATATGCAAGCTGGAATATGTTCTGTCCAATAGGTGGTCTAATTGATACAATGGACGTTAAGGCGTTGATATTGGTTTGCGTATTAATTATTATAGATATGATTATATACTTACCATTCTTTAAAATTTATGAGAAACAGAAAATTAAAGAAGAACAGCTGGAAGAAAGTGTTCAGGCATAAATACATTTAATTATGTGGAAAGGAGCAAGGCATGAAGATATTATTAGTTTGCAATGCAGGAATGAGTACGGGTATCATGAAAATGAAACTTGAGCAGGAAGCTAAGGCAAGAGGTTTAGAAGCAAGTGTTGATGCCACCCCTATGGTAGAGTTAGGCGATAATCTTGAAGAAACAAGCATTATTTTGTTAGGACCTCAGATTAGATTCGCATTAGATGACATTAAAAAACAGGCAGAAGGTATTCCTGTAATGGCAATTGCAGCTCAGGACTTTGGAATGATGAATGCAAAGAAAGTCCTTGATGAAGCATTAAAGGAATTATAAGACTAAGAAAGTATGAATAAAAGTAATTACGGAAATTATAAGTGTAAGGAGATGTAGTTATGATTCAAATAGACCATATAATAAATAATGTGGACGGATTGCATGCAAGACCAATAGCAGAATTGGCTGACATTGCGAAAAAACTTGGAACACAGATATTTATTCTTAAAGGAGAAAAAATAACAAATGTTGAAAACATTACAGAGGTTATATCTTTTGGAGCAAGATATGGTCAAAAAATAACTATTGTAGTAAATGGTTATAATGAAGATAATGCATCAGAATTAGTAAAAGAATACATAAAAAATAATCTGTAAATACATTAATAACTTTCAAATGCTATAAATGAAAATGGGTGTAGTAAAAACTATGCCCATTTTTTGACCTTAAATTAGTAGATTTGTAAAAGGTAAAAGTTTGTAAAATCATAAAAAAAGCAAATGAGTTACAAAGTAGCATATCATAACTTTTAGACAAATCAAAAAAAGTATGCTACAATGTTGAACTGTACAGTGTGAATGTACGACTTTTAATGGACTAAAGGAGAAACGAGAAATGAATATTGTTTGTTTAGATTTAGAGGGAGTATTAGTTCCTGAAATATGGATTGCATTTGCAGAAGAAACAGGAATCCCTGAACTTAAGAGAACAACAAGAGATGAGCCTGATTACGATAAGCTTATGAATTATAGAATTAACATCTTAAAAGAGCACGGATTAGGACTTAAGGAAATTCAGGAAACAATTGCAAAGATTGATCCTATGCCTGGTGCAAAAGAATTTTTAGATGAATTAAGAGAGATTACTCAGGTAATTATTATTAGTGATACATTTACACAGTTTGCAGGACCTTTAATGAAGAAGTTAGGTTATCCTACAATTTTCTGTAACTCATTGGAAGTAGCAGAAGATGGAGAAATCACAGGATTTAAGATGAGAATTGAAAATTCAAAACTTACTACAGTAAAGGCATTGCAGTCAATCGGATATGACACAATTGCCAGCGGAGACAGCCACAATGACCTTGGAATGATTAAGGCAAGTAAGGCAGGATTTTTATTCAGAAGCACAGATGAAATCAAGAAAGAATATCCTGAACTTCCAGCTTTTGAAACATATGATGAATTAATGGCTGCAATCAAGGAAGCATTATAATATAAGAAATTTAAATTAAATCAGAGTAATAAAGAACTATGTTTGATACTGGAAATTTATTGTAGCATAGTTCTTTTTTTTGCATTTATGGAAAGGATATAAACATATTATATTTGACCGAGCTGAATGCAAGGAATGCTTCTTGTCCAAAGGACAAGGAGATGTGGACTGGAGTGAAGCTAATAAACATCGCGTAAAACTTATATTTGTACCATATACGGTAATTCTTTTTTATATGGTACAGAGTTGTTCAGGTTTGAACTGGAAGAAGCTAATATCCGTACCATATATGAAAATTCTTGCTCGTATGGTACAGATTTTTTCTGATTTGAGCTGGGACAAACTTATATTTGTACCATATATGAGATTTCTTGCTCATATGGTACAGATTTGTTCTGATTTGAGATTGAACAAGCTCGTATTTGTACCATATGTAAAATTTCTTGCTTGTATGGTACAGATTTCTTCTGCGTTAAGCAGGAACAAGCTAATATCTGTACCATATTTGAAATTTCTTGTTCGTATGGTACAACCTTACCTCACAGAATATGAGAACTCGGTTCTATGTGGTAGTTACATATTAGTTTGAATATGATGAATCTTTGTATCTGCCACATAAAAAGAGAAAACTTAATCATATGGGGCAATTCATATTATTTTCAATAACAATGAATCTTGAAATCTACCCCATAGTATGCATAAACTTGCTTCTATGGGGTAATTACCTACTTGAATTGAATTAACCTTGTCTTCTACCAAACTACATAAACTGGAAGTTTAAATAGTTTCCCAAAATCATAGATATTATGTTATACTGTTTTTAGTGTAGAAAAGAGGGAGTATTGAAAAATCAATAATTTATTCTAATCAAATTCTAAATTTGTTAAAATCTATTATTTATCCCCGAAAAGTTCGTTGCAAAAAGAGTTGTAAGAGTTGCAAAAAAAGTTGCATAGAGTTGCGAAAATTAAAAGAGTTGCAATAGTTACCATAGGACCCACACAATGAAAGTAAAAGAGGGAATGTATATGAAGAAAATATTGGAGGCAATTAAGAATTTCTTTTCTGCATCTCACGAAAGGGAGCGAAAAGGAATACAGGCGACTAAGCATGGAATGTTTAACAATTTCGTATATGCAGTAAAGCTGACATGGCAGTTAAACAATCAGTTTATTATAGCAATGATTGTAATGGGAGTATTGTCGGCATTGTATATGCTTATTGGAATTTATATTCCAAAGATTGTATTGGCATTAGTAGAAAATAAAGTTACAACAGACACAATGATTAAAGTGTTGGTAGCAGTGGGAATTATAATTCTTGTAGTAAAGCTTATTAACACAAAGGCTCAATATGTAGGCGAGTATGCCTGGGACAAGGTATATAAGGGGTTAGTTTCAAAATATCTTAGAAAATCATTTACAACAGATTTTAAAAATATGGAAAATCCGGATTTCCTTGATTTGATTGAAAGATCAAAACATGCAATGTATAACTATCAGGGAATTAGTGGTTACTGTAGAAGAGGAAGTAATATTCTTTCAAATATTGTACTTGTAGTTATAGCAGGTGCAGCAATAGCAGTAATTAATCCTTTGATAATTTTGGTGCTGGTAGTTATTTCATATTTTATATATAAAATCCTTGATTCAACAATGGAGTGGACGAAAGTAAATTTTAGAGATGCAATGTCATCTAATTTTAGAAAAAATTATTATTTTTCTTCCACAGCAAGAGATTTTAAATATGCCAAAGACATAAGATTATTTAAAATGCAGGATTTTATTGAACAGACGTGGAAAGACATAAATACAGTTTATTATGCAGCCTGCAAAAAAAATCACAGAAAATGGGTAATGTGCGAGGCAAAGATGAGTTTTCTTCGCCTTTTTCAGAATTTATTACTATACGTAGTATTGATTTATATGGTTTTAAATAAGGGAATGAGCATTTCTGATTTTGTTTTATACATAGGTTTGGTTGCATCATTTTCCACAGCTATGACAGATATGTTCTGCAATATGGTTTGGATGAATATGAACCGAATGGAACTTGACGATTTTAGAACATTTATGGACTGGAATGAGGACAAGCCTGACATTGAAAAAGGCCAGGGCGTAAGTAAGAATATAGGCTTGAAGCAATTTGAGTTTAAATTTGAAAACGTATCTTTTAAATATCCGGGACACGAAAAATATGTTCTAAAGAATATTAATCTGACTATTGAAGCGGGAAGCAAGTTGGCGGTAGTTGGTATTAACGGCGCAGGAAAAACAACTTTAACAAAGCTTCTTATGAGACTTTATGAGCCAACAGAGGGAAGGATTCTTCTTAATGGAGTTGATGTAAAGAAGTATGACAGAGATACATATTTTAAAATATTTGCGCCTGTGTTCCAAAACATTGAAATTTTTGCTTTTCCGGTATGGCAGAATATTTCAATGAAGCCTGAAAATGAGACGGACAAAAACAGAACAATGGAGGCTTTGGAAAGAAGTGGTTTGGATGAAAAGATTAACAAATATGAAAACAAAATAGACACTATGCTTCTTAGAATATTTGACCCTAACGGTGTTGATTTGTCAGGTGGAGAAAGACAAAGACTTGCCATGGCAAGGGCGCTTTATCAGAACAGAGAAGTTCTTGTTTTGGATGAGCCAACAGCGGCACTTGACGCATTGGCAGAAGACAGAATGTATCAGGAATTTAATCAAATGGTAAAGGGAAAGACTGCTATTTTTATTTCACACAGACTTTCAAGTACAAGATTTTGTGACAAAATAGTTATGTTTGAAGATGGCAGAATTATTGAAGAGGGCACTCATGAACAGCTAATTAATGCCAATGGAAAATACAGAAATATGTTCCAGGTTCAGGCTCAATATTACAAAGATAAGGAGGGTGAGGTATGTTAAACAAATTTTTTGGCGGAATAAAAGATATTTGGTTTTGTACAAAATATTTTGCAAAGTTTGCATGGAAACATCTTCCTATATATTATTTATACATATTAATGTCAGTCATAATCAGTACGGCAGGACCTTTTGTTTCAATTATTGGCTCAAAGTATTTAATTAACGAGATTGTATATGAGCAGAACAGAAACATGAATATGATAATATTCTGGGTTGCGTTCATATGTATTGGTACATACATTCATGTAGTGGGAAATAAGTTTGCCAATGAGAAGCAGAATTATTGTAATGACCAGTTTGACAGAATGCTTCATATGGAAATTAGTTCTAACACTATGAAAATGAAGTTTGAATACACGGAAAATTCAGAAATGTTAGACAGTATAAATAAAGCAGGACGGGCATTTGAGCAGACAAATTTAATTCAGGGACTTACAGATGGTATAGTAGGACTTTTGAGTAATATTTTAGTCCTTGCAGGTGTTATTTACATAGTAGTTAAATGCTCTGTGTGGCTGATAATTCCTGTATTGTTAAGCTTCGTAGTTAACACATATATAACAATGAAAACAACAAAAATAAAGGAACAGTATTTTTCAGAAGCTATGGAAATGGACCGTGTTGTTGATTATTATATTGATGAACTTACAACAGGTGAATATGCTAAGGACATTAGAATATATCATTCAGACGATATGATTATAGACAACCAGAAAAAGCAGAGCAACGGCATTTATAATCTGTCAAAGAAAAGTGAAATGAAAATATGGAATAAGGATAAAGTCGCAGTGACGACAACAGAAGTCTGCGATATTGTAGTTTATATTATTCTTGGCATAAATACTTTGACAGAAAAGATTACAGTAGGTGATTTCAGCAGTTTGGTACAGGCTATACTTAAGTTTACGGAAGCACTTAACGGTATTTCAAGAGGCTTGTTGGAATTAAAATATACGGCATCAGTTTTGAAATATTATATTGATTACATAGAACAGGCAGCAATCGACAGAAAATACGAAGAAAGCAAAAATGCAGTAGTTCCTAATATTAATAATGGTGTTTCAATTGAATTTAAAAATGTAAGTTTTAAATATCCTAATACAGATGTTTATATTCTAAAAAACATTAATACAATAATTCATTCAGGAGAGCACTTATCAATAGTAGGAAAAAACGGTGCAGGAAAAACAACCTTCATAAAATTACTTTGCAGACTGTACGAAGTAACGGAAGGAGAAATACTTGTAAATGGAGTGAATATAAACGACATAGAATACTCCAAATATCTTGATTTGCTTTCAGTAGTATTTCAGGATTACAAACTTATGGCATTTTCCATAAAAAACAACATAGATATGGGACAAAACAAATATCCAGATGTTGAGAATAAGATAAATGAACTATGTGAAATAGTAGAAATAGACAGTTGGATTAACTCATTGAAAGACAAACAGAATACAAATCTATACAAGATGTTTGATGAATCGGGAATAGAGCCGTCAGGCGGGCAGGCACAAAAACTTGCAATAGTTCGTGCCCTGTACAAAGACTCACCAATAGTAGTACTTGATGAACCAACAGCAGCACTAGATCCAATTGCTGAATTTGAAGTATATAACAACTTCGATAAACTGGTAGGAGGCAAAACTGCAGTCTACATATCACATAGACTATCATCATGCCGATTCTGTGACAGAATAATAGTATTTGATGGCGGTACAATAATAGAAGACGGAAGCCATGACAAACTAATGGAAAACCCAAAAGGCTTCTATTACAATATGTACAATACACAGGCAAAACACTACCAAAATTAAGAATAAATATTGTATAGGATTGTGGAAATGCGAAGCAGACCACAATCGGTGTAATTAAAACTTTAGTGTTTTGGCACCAAATTTATATATGATAAAAGACAGGAGATACGAAATAAGTAATGCTATTTAAGTTTTGGTAATTCATATTCAAGAATTATAATTAATCCGAATTAAAAGGGCACGATGCTAATTAGTTTATTACAATATGCTAATCAGCATTGGAGCCCTTTTTGCGTTATGTACCCCGCTATTTAAAAAGTTTGATTTTTCTGGGTACGAATTTGGCATTTTTATATGTCATATGCAAGCTATGTGTGACATTTTTGACTGCTTGTACCCCGCTATTTAAAAAAACTTGATTTTCTGGGTACGCAATTAACAACATTGAGGTTAATGTATGCAATATATTATATGTACCTAAAGCTGAAATACTCCAATATATAAAATTTCTCTATTTTTGGGGTACATTTGCTTAAATTTTCAATGATTTTATGCAATATATAGTTTGTGTCAATAAAAATGTACCCCGACATTTCAAAAAGGCTATTTTTCGGGGTACACTCACCTAAAAAGCAATCAAATTTATACAACATATAGTTTGAGCTTGCAATAAACGTACCCCGCTATTTCAAGTCGCCCGTTTTTTTAGGTACATTCGCAAAACTATCATACCATCAAATTTTATTCATATTACATAGCCTAGATTGAATATCGTTGACACATAACTAACTTTACTGTTAAGATTTATAATAAGTTCAGAAATTTTTTATTAGAAAACAATAAGTAAATTAACGTGTTTGCATAAAAAAATCTGAACTTATTTGGAAAAGTTAGAGAAAAGGAGAAAAACAATGAATCCATTAGATATGATGAAATTTAAAGGCATGTTTGAAAAGTTTGTCACACGCCATCCAATGCTTCCAAAATTTTTTGCAAGAATCCAGCCGGAAGTAAAAGAAGGCAGTGTAATCGAACTAACTGTTACCCCACCTGACGGTGAACCATTAAAGGCTAATATTAAGGTACAGGCTGAGGATATGGAGCTACTGCAAATGATAAAAAATATGCAACAAAAATAAAGAAAACGTACCATAAATGTGTTATAATCAGGGGTATGAAGGAGAGATAAAGTGAAGGATATAGTTAAGAGTACATTGACAGGAATTATATTAGTATTTTGTGTAGTGTTTGCCTTGATGATACAGACCAATGCAGCAGAATAAGATTTGGATAATTCAGATAATAACGATATAAGTCAGACTATTGGGAATGCAGGAGAGTTGCAGAAAGATGAAAGTGTAACTACAACACTTTCAGAGAAACATGGGTGCGAATATTATAAGATAATTATAGACGAAGAAAGCAAAGTTATTATCAATTATAAATCCAATGCAGGACAGTCCACTTTTCAGTTATGTGACAACGAAATGTCTCTTATAAAAGAAGAAAAAGTTAAAGGCGGAAGATATCGAAAATCAGTTAAGTATAGCGAAGAGATTACTTTAAAGTCTGGTGTGTATTACATAAAAGTATTAACTGAAGATGAGGAGAGCACAGGAAAGTATAAGAGAATATATTCAATATCTTATTCATTTAATAATTACGTGAAAAGCATAACCGTTACAGGAAATAAGACGGTTTCAGTTAACAAAACAATAAGATTGAAGGCTATTGTAAAACCTGACAATGCAACTGCAAAAGATATTGAGTGGGAAGTAAGTAATACGGGAAGTGCTGTTATTGATACAAACACAGGAATTTTAAGAGCTTATAAACCGGGAAAAGTCAATGTAATAGCTAAGGCAACAGACGGAAGTGGTGTAAAAGCAACTTTTACTGTTATAATTAAACCATCAAAAGTCTCAAATTTAAAAATTAAACGTACAGGCAGGAAGAAAATTAAAGTAAGCTGGTACAATGTTTATAATGCATCCGGATATCAGCTTCAATATGGTCGAAGAAAGTCAACATCCAGAGCTAAATATAGAAGAATTTCTGCAAGAAAGAGTACAGGAACTTTATCAAAGATAAAAAATAGAAAGAATTA
>JABLTP010043377.1_pt1 | contig 10353 bp, 8 predicted proteins | sample 7160111 | NCBI WGS metagenome assembly JABLTP01 (sample SAMN14651227, study PRJNA627086) | human gut metagenome | isolation source: feces | host: Homo sapiens
ACCTCCAACCTCGACAGCCTGAACGAGGGCGTGATCCTCAAGGCGGTGCGGGCCGAGTGCCGGGACAAGACGGTGCTGCTGGTTTCCCATCGCAAGTCCACCATGGCTGCCGCCGATGTGACCTACTCGGTAGAAAGCGGCCGCCTGAGCTGAGAAAACAAACTGCAACCCCAAAAAAGGGCCTGTCTCACAAGAGACAGGCCCTTTTTTGCTGCATGTTTATGGATCAGTAATTGACGGCTTTGAGGATCTGGCGGCCAATGTACTTGTGGCCGGAAACGGTGGGGTGGCCGTCGTTGGCGGTGCGGGTATAGGGGATGGGCACATAGGTCACATCATACTGGGCGGCCAGCTTGGCTGCGGCGGTGTTCAGCCGACGGAAGTGGCGGCTCCAGGAGGGCATCAGGGGCACCGGGTTATTGTAGCTCAGTATCATGATCTGGGCCTCCGGGTTCAGCTCACGCAGGTCCTTCATCACACGCTCCAGCTGAGTCACAGTGTCGGCGTAGGTGGAGGTGCAGATCTGGCCCATGCCGGTGGTCAGCAGATACATCACGGCACGGAACTCCGAGGGGGTCAGGGTCAGCTGCTTCAGGCAGTCCATAAAGTAGTCGATGTTGTCCGGGGTCAGGTTGCGGAACATTCCGGTGACCATGCTGTTGGCCAGTTTTTCACTTTTCCAGTTGGTAGCCTCGCCCAGGGCCACGATGGTGCGGATCAGGGCGTCGTTGGCACCGATCTGCAAGGTGATGAGGTCCGCTTTCTGGATGTACTCCTTCAGCTCCGGCACCGAGGTGTACTGCACGCCGGAATACTGGTTCATGGCGGGCATGGCACCTGTCTCGATCAGGTCTGCCAGGTCCTTGGTCATCACGGCGGGCAGGCCCAGGTTGATGGCGTGGTCACGATCCAGGCCCAGCTGGTCGGCTACATAGCCCACAAAGCACTGGCCATCGTAGCCTTTGTAATTGCCGGACATATCGAAGCCGTTCTGTACCAGCTTGTACTGCAGGCCGCTCAGGCCCACGCCGGCGGTCACGCTGTCACCGATGGCGACATAGGTGTACTCTTTTTTGGCGGTGGGCTCTGCAACAGGCGCCACAGCATCTTCTTCGGTAAGAGCTTCCGGCTCCACTTCCTGCACGGCGGTTTCCGGCTCAGCAGTCTCTTCGGTGGTGGGGTTCTCTGCAAAGGCAGGAACGGCCAGCGACAGCAGCAGCGCGGCCGACAGCAGCAGGCTTGCAATGCGTTTTGTTTTCATGGTCATCATTCCCTCTTTCCCCGCAGCATCTCAAGGCTGCGGAACTGCTTCCATGATAAGGAAATGAAGGGGAAATGTCAATTGACAAAACGTGGAAAATCGCAGGAAAAAGTTGTCAAAATAGAAGCTTTTGAAGCTGAATGCCGGAAATAAACGCAGGAAAGCAAAAAGACCCTGCCGGACAGGCAGGGCCTTGAAAAAACGAAACGTTTACTTGCGGACGGCCTTCAGGATCTGGCGAGCGATGTACTTGTGACCGCACACCGTGGGGTGACCGTCGTTGGCAATGGAGGTATAGGGGATGGACACATAGTCTGCGCCGTACTGCTGGGCCAGGGCCTTGACAGAGCGGTTCAGCAGGCGGAAGTGTCTGCCGTAGGTGGGCAGGAAGGGCAGGGGATTGTAGTAGCCCACCAGAATGATCTGGGCGTCAGGGTTCAGGGCTCTCAGCTCCTGGAGGATCTGTTCCACATTGGCCACGGTCTGGCCCCGGGTCTGGTCACAGATCTCCTCCATGCCGGAATCCAGCAGCTTCAGGGCGGCCTTCAGCTCTTCCGGGGTCAGGTCCAGGTTTTCCAGGCCCTTTCTCAGGGTCTGGAGGGTCTGGAGATTCAGCTCCCGCATGGTGCCCGTCAGCAGGGGAATCAGCAGTTTGGTGGCCTTGCCGTTGGTGGCTCTGCCCATAGCTCCCATGAGCTGGAGCACGGTGTCGTTGGAGCCGATAAGCAGGGTGATCAGGTCAGCGTCTGCCAGCTCCTGCCGCAGGGTGGGCAGGTCGTAGTAGGCGGAACCGGAGGCGGTGGAGCCGGTCTTGACCAGGTCCAGGATGTTGCTGCTCATGGCAGCAGGCATCCCGTAGTTCACGGCGTGGTCCCGGTCCAGGCCCAGGGCGTCGGCCACCCGGGCCACATAGCAGTCCTTGGAGTAATCGTGATAGTTTTCCTGCACGTCATAGCTCTTGGCGGTGGCGGAAAAGTGGGTGTCCTTCAGGCCTACGCCGGTGGTGATGCTGTCGCCCAGGGCCACATAGGTATAAGCGTGCCCGTCCTCCGCAAAGGCAGGCAGTACCGGCAGCACCAGCAGTGCCAGGGCTAGCAGCAGGCTGACAATACGTTTTTTCATAATGAACCTCTTTATATGGAAAACTCAGAAAAAATTACTTTTCCAGAGCCTTCAGGATCTGACGTGCCAGATATTTGTGGCCGCAGGCGGTGGGGTGGGCGTCGTTGGCCACCAGGGTGTAGGCGGCAGAGGCAAAAGCCACGTCGTACTGCTGGGCCAGCTTCTGCACCGAGCGGTTCAGGGTGCGGAAGTGCTTGACAAAGGGGTTGGCAGGAGCCGGCAGCAGGGGAACGGGATTGTAGTAGCCCACCAGAACGATCTGGGCGTCGGGGTTCAGGGCCTTCAGCTCCTGGAGCAGGGCCTCAAGGTTGGCCAGGGTGGTGGCCTGGCTCTGGGCGCAAATGTCGGCAACGCCGCTGCTCAGCAGCTGCAGCAGGGCCTTGCGCTGCTGGGCGGTGATGTTCAGAGAGTCCAGGTTCTCCCGGAGGGCGGCAAAGGAGGAGGCGTCCATCTGGCGGAAGTCGCCCTCCAGCATAGGCAGCAGGGCCTCAAAGACCTGGGGGCCGCCCATGGCAGAGGCAATGCCGTACATGATAGGCACCAGTACGTCGTTGGCACCGATCTCCACCGTGATCACCTGAGCGTGCTTCAGCTCCTGGCGCAGGTCAGGCAGAGAGAAATTGATGCTGGCACTCTGGCAGGAGCCTGTCCGCACCAGCTCCAGCAGGTCGCCGCTCATCAGGGCAGGCATTCCGTAGTTGGCGGTCTGGTCCCGGCTCAGGCCCAGGCCCTCGGCCACCCGGGCCACATAGCAATCCTTGGAGTAGCCCTGGTAGTTGCCGGACACATCGTAGTACCGGCCGTTCCGCTGGTAGACTGCATCCGGCAGGCCGATGCCGGCTACGATGCTGTCGCCCAGGGCAATGTAGGAATACTGGTGCTGGGCTGCTTCCGCAGTTTCCGTCTGGGTCTGCACCGGGGTGGGGTCTGGCTGGGCAGCCCCGGCAGAGACCACCGGCAGCACCAGCAGAGCCAGGGTCAGCAGCAGGCTGACAAGGCGTTTTTTCATAATGCTCCTCCTTTTTGACCAATGGGGTTTTCTTCTATCATAAAAAGAGAACCGGGCAATGTCAAGGCACGTTTTTCAAAAAATGTCGGATAGATCAAAAACGGCCGTGCACAGGGCACGACCGTAACAGGCAGAGCTTAATAATCCCGGGGGCTGATCTCTTCTTCCAGCTTGCGGTAATCGATCTTACCCACAGGGGTCAGGGGCATCTCACTGATAAACTTGTAGGCCACCGGCTGCACATACTCCGGCAGTTCCTCCACACAGAGCTGCTGCAGCTCCCGCACGATCTGACGCTTTTTGTGGTCAGCAGCGGGGTCCAGCACGACATACACAAAGGGCAGGCGGCCCTGCACATGGTCCTTGTCGGTGCAGCCCACCACCGAGCACTGCTGCACGGCGGGGTGGCGGCTGATGACGTTCTCAATCATGGAGGGGAACACCTTGAAGCCATCGTGGCGGATGATCAGCCGCTTGATGCGGGAGTCCAGGAACACGAAGCCGTCCTCATCCATATAGCCGACGTCGCCGGTGTGTGCCCAGACGCGGCCATCCGAGTGGTGGCGCAGCAGGGCAGCCGTTTCGGCGGGCTTGCCGTAGTAGCCCTTCATGATGGCAGGGCCGGAGATGCAGAGCTCACCGCGCTCGCCGATGGGAAGCTCGGTGTCGGTACCGGGCTCAAACACCGACACAAGGGTGTTCACCAGCGGGATGCCCACACTGCCCACCTTGTTGGCAAGGCCGGAAGCAGCGGTGGCAGCAGAAGAAACCTCGGTCATGCCGTAGCCCTTGGCCAAGCCGTACTCCACGCCGTGAGCGGCCAGGAAGTCGTTCACGCTCTGCTCGGCACCCACCGTGATGGCGTCGCCGCCGGCAGCATAGTTGCGGATGAAGGACAGATCCTTGTTCTTCAGCAGCGGCGAAGAGGCCATCTGCTGGTAGTGGGCCGGCACGCCGAACATGTGCTCCGGCTTGTACTTCCAGATCAGGGCACCCAGCTTTGCAGGGTCCAGATTGGGGATGATGATCACGGTAAGGCCCAGCACCAGCGGCAGGTGCACGCCGCAGGCGTAGCCATAGGCAATGAACGGGGGCATGATGTTCATCAGCTTCTGGCCGCGGCGGAACAGCTTTTCGTAAGCACCGAACTGCTGTGCGATGGAGTTGAAGTCCACATCGGTCAGCATGACGCCCTTGGGCGAGCCGGTGGTGCCGCCGGTGTGCACCACCACGCAGGTGTGGTCCGGGTCGTAAGGCTCGGCACCGGTGTCTTTACCCTCACCGGCGGCAATGAAATCCTTCCAGCGGATCACGTTGGAAGAATAGCGGTTCTTGTCGGGGGTGGACAGCTTGTAGCCCACGGCCAGATGCAGCGGCAGGGAGTCGGCGGGGGACACCACCAGCACCCGTTCCACGTTGGTGCGCTTGGCAGCCTGCTGGCAGCGGTCGTAGACCACGTTCAGGCAGATGAGCAGGTGGGAGTCCACCTCGGTGATGTACTCGTGGATGCCCTCAGCACTATAGCGCGGGTCCACCAGATTCAGGGAGGCACCGATCATGTCGGCAGCATAGAACGCATAGATGACCTCCGGGGTCATCACGCTGACCACGGTGGCAATGTCGCCTTTTTTCATGCCGATGGCACGGAAGGCCGCCGCCGTCTTTTTGACGTTGACGATGAGGTCGGCATAAGTGATCTTGCGGCCGTAATAGGTGATGGCGGTCTCGGTCAAGTGCGTTTTGTTCTGGCGGCAGACGTACTCGAAGGCGCTGCATTCAGGCGGCGTCTGATCGAAGAACTTGGGGTCATAGTATTTGAGCCAAGGTTTTGCGACGGATGCGTAGACGGGTTCGTGTGGTGCAGTCGTCATAGGATTCAGGACCTTTCTTTTTTTTCTTCTTCTTTCATTTTCCCAGAAACGGCAGAAAAAAGCATGTTCTGCCGGACACTTTCTGACAGGCAAAAGGCCAAAACGGCCCACCGCTATTGTAGTGGACGGCAGTCGGAATGTCAAGGAATAAACTGTGAGAAATCAAAAAAGGACGAACCATCAACGGTTCATCTGGTGAAAACTGTGTAAAGTGGTTGGATCGCGACCCGAAGCAGCTCAGGCCTGCGGCAGCCACTGCGCGGCCTCGGCGGCGCTGCAAAGAACCCAGTGCCTCGGCCGCAGCTCCTGCCACTGGGGCGCTTCGGTGGAATAATCGTGCATGGCGGGGTCGTACACCAACAGCTTTTTATTGCGCTCCCGGCGGGGGTCCGGCATGGGGATGGCGGACAGCAGGCTGCGGGTGTAGGGATGGATGGCGTGGGCCACCAGCTCCTCCGCGTCGGCCAGTTCCACGATGCTGCCCTTGTGGATGACTGCGATGCGGTCCGAAATGTAGCGCATCACCGAGAGATCATGGGCGATGAACAGGTAGGTGATGCCGCGCTCCTTCTGCAGGCGGCGCAGCAGGTTGAGCACCTGGGCGCGGATGGACATGTCCAGAGCGCTGATGGGCTCATCGGCCACGATGAATTCCGGCTCCACGATCAGCGCACGGGCAATGCCGATGCGCTGCCGCTGGCCGCCGGAAAATTCGTGGGGAAAGCGGGAAGCAAATTCCGGCAGCAGGCCCACGTCCAGCAAAGCCTGCCGCACTTTTTCTTCCCGCTGGGCGGCGGAGAGGTCGGGCCGCACGTTCTGCAGGCCCTCGCCCACGATGTAGCTCACCTTGGCGCGCTCGTTCAGCGAGGACTGCGGGTCCTGAAAGATCATCTGGATCTCACGGGTGATCTGCTTGTCCAGCGCACGCGGGATTTTGCCGTTGATCTTCTGGCCCTTGTACAGGATCTCACCGCCAGAGGTGGGCAGAATGCGCAGGATGGCCCGGCCGATGGTGGTCTTGCCGGAGCCGGACTCGCCCACCAGACCAAAGGTCTCGCCCTTGTAGATCTGGAAATTGGCGTTCTGTACGGCGGCAAAGGCCTTGCGGCCGAAGCCGTAGGTCACATTCAGGTCCTTCACTTCCAGAAGGACTTCTTTTTCCTCGGCCATCTTACAAGCCCTCCTTTTGCAGTTTTTTCACCGCAGCAGGCGGCTCGATGTGGGGTGCCCGGGGGTCCAGCAGCCAGGTCTTGGCCTTGTGGGTGGGCGAAACTTCAAAGTACGGCGGGCGCTTGACATAGTCGATCTTCAGTGCCTGCGGGTTGCGGGGCGCAAAGGCGTCGCCGCGGATCTCGGCAAAGAGGTTGGGCGGGGTGCCCACGATGTTGAACAGGTCCTCGCCTTTTATGCCCATCTGGGGCATGCTGGACAGCAGTGCCCAGGTGTAGGGGTGGCGGGGGTCATAGTAGATCTCGTCGGCGGTGCCGATCTCTACGATGTCGCCGGCGTACATCACGGCCACCCGGTCGGCAATGTTGGCCACGACGCCCAGGTCGTGGGTGATCATGACGATGGTCAGGTGGTACTTGGCCCGCAGCTCCTTGAGCAGCTGCAAAATCTGAGCCTGAATGGTCACATCCAGCGCGGTGGTGGGCTCGTCACAGATCAGGATCTTCGGGCTGCAGGCCACCGCAATGGCGATCACCACGCGCTGACGCATGCCGCCGGAGAACTCGTGGGGGTACTGCTTAAAACGCACTTCCGGGTCAGAGATGCCCACGTCCCGCAGGTATTCCAGTGTTCTGGCCCTGGCCTCGGTGCCCTTCAGGCCCTGATGCAGGGTCACGGCCTCCAAAATCTGGTCGCCGATGGTTTTCAGCGGGTTCAGGCTGGTCATGGGGTCCTGCATGATCATGGCAATTTCGCGGCCCCGGATGCGCAGCCAGTCCTTCTCGGTTTTCAGGACGGACAGGCGCACCGGCTCTGCGCCGGGGGTAGGGCAGTAGTCGATGGTGCCGCCGGTGATGGAGCCATTGGTGTCCAACAGGCCCATGAAACTCTTGGTGAACACGCTCTTGCCGGAGCCGGACTCGCCCACGACGGCCAGCACTTCGCCCCGGTACAGGTCCAGGTCGATGCCGCGGATGGCGTGCAGCACCCGGCCGCGCAGGTTGAACCGGATATCCAGCCCCCGCACCGAGAGGATGCAGTCATTTTCGTTCATCATGCATTCCTCCTTACTGCAGGTGGTTCTTTGGGTCGGCGGCGTCCGAGAACGCGTTGCCGATCAGATAGAACGCAATGGTGACAAAGCTCAGAATCAGGGTGGGGTAGAGCAGCTGGTAGCGCAGACCGGCCTGCATCATCACCTTGCGGCCGTCGTTGACCAGATTGCCCAGCGAGGGCGTCTCCACCGAGAGGCCCAGGCCGATGTAGGTGATGAACACCTCGTTGCCGATGGCTTCCGGAATGGTGAGGGCCATGCGCAGCATGATCACCGACACCAGATACGGCAGCAGGTTGCGCAGCACGATGCGCACCGTGGGGGTGCCGATGCAGCGGGAGGCAACGTTGTAGTCACGGTCACGGATGATGAGGATCTGGTTGCGGATGAACCGCGCCATCTCGATCCAGCCCTTGATGGACATGCCCAGGATCATGGTCCAGATGCTGGGGGAGGCCACATAGGAGATGAGGATCAGCACAATGGCGGTGGGAATGTTGTCAAAGATGTTGTACAGCTCCGTGAACAGAAAATCCAGCCCGCGCACATAGCCCCACAGCACACCGGCAGTGATGCCCACCACGGCTTCGATGAGAGCCACGAAAAAGGCAATGGTCAGGCTGGTGCGGGCACCGGCCCAGATGCGGGCCCACAGGTCCTGCCCGATGGAGTTGGAACCCCAGATAAAGCCGTCCTGCCCGGGAGCGATGTTGCGGTACTGGATGCCGGTGACGGGGTCCACGGCGCAGAGGTTGGGGTCCGCCTGCCCCGGCAGATAAGGCTGGAGAAAGGCAAAGGCCACCACGGCCACCAGCGCGATGAGCAGGGCCACGGCTGCCTTGTTCTTGAAGAAAGCACGGAAGGTGCTGCCCCAGTAGCTGTAGTTGGAGCTGGCCGTGGCCTCGGCCTGCTCGGCGTGGAACCCGGCGGGGGTGAACAGTTCGTCCTCCGGCAGGTCTGCCCAGGCAGCAGGGCCTTCCTTCTGCAGGGTGTTGAGCTGGTTTTCCAGCTTTTTGGATTTTTCCCGTTTCAGGAACGAAAGCATCAGCGGCCACCTTCTTTCTTGCCAAAGTTGATGCGGGGATCAATGAGCACCATGAGCACATCGCCCAGGATCAGGCCCACGATGCCCACGCAGGCGTACAGCAGCACGATGCCCTGCACCATGGTGTTGTCGTGGCGCTGCACGCAGGTCACCAGCAGTCCGCCCATACCGGGGATGCTGTACAGGCTCTCAATGTAAATGGAGCCCACCACCGTGTTGAGAAACGCCGAGGGAATGTACTGCACCAGCGGCACCATGGCGTTGCGGAACACATGATGCAGCGCGATATTGCTTTCGCTCACACCCTTGGCACGGGCCAGCTTGACGTAGTCCTTGTTGCTCTCGTCCACCATATAGCGGCGCAGCCACATGGCGTAGAAGGCCAGGTTTGCCAGGCTCATGCTGCACACCGGCAGCACCCAGTAGCGCCAGTTGGCGGCGTCGAACAGCAGGCCCACCCCCAGAACGGAGGTGCCGTACATCTGGATGTACAAAAAGTACACGGCAGCCGGCACGGCCTGGATGAGCACGATGAGGGCTGTGCCCAGTTTGTCGGGCCAGCGGTTCTTGCACCGGCCCATGACAAGCCCCAGCGGGATGCCCAGCACAAGGCTCAGCAGCATAGCCAGCACGCCCATCTGGATGGAGATGGGCAGCTTTTGGGCCAGGATCTCGGTCACCGGCACGTTGACCTTGTAGATGTGGCTCACGCCCAGGTCACCGTGCAGGGCGTCTTTCCAGAACCGGCCGATCTGCACCGGCAGCGGGTCCAGCAGGCCCATGGACTGCAGACCCGCCTGGATCTGGGCCGCGGTCATTTTTTCGTAGTTTGCAAAATAGCCTTCCACCGGCATGAGCCGCAGCAGGCAGAACACCAGCGTTACAATGATGAACAGCGTCAGCAGAGAACGCCCGATGCGCTTTGCGAGATATTGCACCATAGTGTGCACCTCTCTTTTTCTTTTGAAATACAGATAAGAATAGAATACCGCAATTTCTTAAGTTTGAAAAGTGATTTGAAGATTTTTTGAGCAAAAGCTGTTGAAAAGGCGGTGGAAACTCCCTCAGTCACGGCTGCGAAGCAGACTGAGGAAGTTCCCCTCCCGTGAAAAAGCAACTCGGAAAAATCCGCAGATTTTTCCGAGTTGCAAAGAAAAACATATTTCCGCTGAAAATATCCAAAGCGAAGCGGAGGAGATTCAGAATGATTTACCGGGCGTCCCGGTTCTGGTCGTACTCGTCCATGGAGACGTAGTGGTCCAGGATGTGCACGCCCTTCAGGCGGTTGGACGAAAGGCCGGTGGGGGCGTACTGACCCTCCCACAGGTTCAGGCGGGTGGCAATGTACGGCGGCACGGGCAGGCCCAGCGGCACCACCAGGGCATTCTGGATCAGATAGGCCTCGGCATTGGCAAAGGCTTCATACCGGGCATCCAGATCCTCGGTGATGGCCTTGGCCTTTTCCACCATGTCCATGTAGGTCATGACGTACTCGGCCGTCTCACCGGTGATGATGCCGTCCTCCACGCCGGTGCGCAGGAACGCATAGCAGGTGCCGCGGTCGCCGGCTTCCTGATAGAAGGGGTACACCTCGGTCTCGGGGTCGGAGTAGTCGGCACCCCAGTAGTAGGACATGAGCTCATAGGCACCCACACGGCGCACGGCGTTCAGGAAGTTGTCGGAGGGGCCCTGGGTGATGATGATGTTGATAAAGTCGAAGCCGTCGTTCAGAACGCCCTCCACCTGCTGCTTGAACACCTGACACTGCTTGTCCCAGTCCACCACGGCGGGGTTGTAGGGGTACTGCACCTTGATGGGGAA
>JABLTP010072542.1_pt1 | contig 10342 bp, 10 predicted proteins | sample 7160111 | NCBI WGS metagenome assembly JABLTP01 (sample SAMN14651227, study PRJNA627086) | human gut metagenome | isolation source: feces | host: Homo sapiens
ATGAGCCGCCGGCTTTAACCGTTAAGCTAATGGCCCTTATGACGTTGTTTCAAAGATCTGTAAAGTGGCTTTCGTACCCAGAAAATACCCAAGTCCGATTTTTAAGCCACTAGCAAACCAAAAAACAACGTATAAAGGCTGTTTGGAAAAGGTGGAAACGGTAAGGTCTGGCGGTTATGAGCCGCCAGCTCTGACCAACTGAGCTACTAGCCCCCATTGCCCGGTTTGCCGGGCGCACAAGTAAGTATAACAAAAAACACGCGAAATGAAAAGCGTTTCGGGTAAAATTATTTTGTGCGGTGGGCTTCCAGCTTCTGCTGCATGAACTTGTCCAGCATTTCCTGCGGAAAAAGAGGCTCCTTGTAGCCAAAGGCCTCCCGGATGAAGATCAGGGTGGCGATGGTCTGCCGCCCGGGGTCAAGCCGGAGGGTATACAGGGTGTCCAGCGGCTGCTGGGTTGGCTGGTGCAGGGTCAGATGGAGCAGGAAACCGCCATCGTTCTCACGGCGGCACTCGTAGGCGAACTCGTCGTCCGGGCTGTGCTGGTCCAGCCGGTCGAAGCAGTCGTCCAGCGGCAGGTCGGTGCGGAATTCGGAAAGGCCGCTGGGGCCATACTGACTGCGGCGGGCGTTTTCCCGCCGGGTGAGCAGAAAAACGATGCAGCCCAGGGCGGCCGCCAGCAGGATGAGTGAGAATACAACGTTCATGGGTCCCTCCGCAGATTTTGAATCATGTTTTCCTTATTGTAACACAACCTGCGGAAAATTGTGTTATAATATTTGAAACAATCCAAATTTTTGCTGGAGGACTTCCCCTATGAAGCTCAAATTCACCCATAAGACCTGGTATTTCTTCCTGCTGTGCGCGGCAGCGGCATCCATGCTCAACGGCTTTGCCGTGCTGGGCGGCATGGATTTTTCTTTTCTGGAGATGGTGGCGTTCTGCATCACTGGCATCACCATCCTGTTTCTGGCCGCTGAAAAGGGCTCTGACCCCAAGGACAAGCGCAGCTATTTCCTGATTTTTGTCCTGCTCATGCTCAGCTATGTGCTGGGCGGCTGGGCAGCCTACTTATTCTCCGCACTGGTCTGGCCCGCCCTTCTGGCACTGGAGTACCAGAAGGGCAGGCCCATCCAGCGCCAGCTGCAGCTGGTGGGTGCCGCTGAGGCGTTCCACCTGCTCTTTGTCCTGCTCACGGTCTACGGCGGCATGGCAGGCCTGAGCTTCTGGGCCAATCTGCTCTGGGTGCTGCTGGCCTGCGCCCGGGGCTGGGCGGCACTGAGCCTGTACAAGATGCAGGAGGAAGACGCATGACCCAGCGGCGGCGGAACCGGCACCGCAAGCGCCGGGTTGGCCGCCGATCCTTCCTGATCGGACTGGGCGGCTCTGTATCTGCCGCCCTGATGTATTATTTGCTGCGTTCTATCCCGGCAGGAAACAACGCGGAGTCTACGCCATCGCCACAGGCTGCCCCCAACCCCGCCCTGCCCAGCGGCGAGTGGCGGGCGGTGTGGGTGAGCTATCTCGAATTTGCAGAGATGGACTTTTCCTCAGAAAGCGCGTTCCGGGCCGGTGCCGCCGCGCTGATGGACAACTGCCTGTCCCTTGGGCTGAACACCGTCATTGCGCAGGTGCGGCCCTTCGGGGATGCGCTTTACCGAAGCAGCCTCTTCCCGTGGAGCCACCTGTGCACCGGCGTGCAGGGGCAGGACCCGGGCTTTGACCCGCTGGACGTGCTGCTGACCGAGGCCCACGCCCGGGGGCTTTCGCTGGAGGCCTGGGTCAACCCCTACCGGCTCAGGAGCTCGGCTTCCATGCCCTCTGCTATTGCAGAGAACAGCCTGCTGAACACCCACCCGGAGTGGGTCTGCACCGTGAACGAGGGGGCCTACCTGAACCCCGCCATTCCGGAGGCTGCCGACTATGTGGTGCAGGGCGTGGCAGAGCTGGTGCAGAACTACGCCGTGGACGGCATCCACTTTGACGACTACTTCTACCCCACCACCGATCCTTCCATCGACGCGGCGCAGTTTGCAGCCAGCGGAGAAACCGACCTGACTGCATGGCGGCGTGCCAACGTGACCCGGCTGGTCAAAGCTGCCCACGATGCCGTCAAGGCCGCCGATCCGACCCTGCGGTTCGGGGTCAGTCCCCAGGGCAACCCGGACAACGACCGGAACGAGCAGTACACCGATCTCTCCGTCTGGCTGACGGCCTCCGGTGCGGATGCCGTTGTGGATTACCTCTGCCCCCAGATCTACTGGGGCTACGGCTATACCCTCTCCTCCGGCAGCACCCGCTTTGCCTTTGAGAATATCACCGCCGAGTGGCTGGCCCTGCCCCGGGCAGAGAGCACGGCCCTCTATTTCGGGCTGGGGGCCTACCGGGTCGGTGTGGGAGACGGTGGAGCCAACGCCGATAGCGTCAGCCAGTGGTGCACCGGCAGCGCGCTGGCCCGGCAGGTGGAGGACCTGCGCGGGCAGAACGCGGACGGCTGGGCGTTGTACCGTTACGGCAGCCTGTTCGGGGCCGGGGCACCGGCGCTGGCTGCCGCCGAGTGCGAAGCCCTGCGGTCGCTGAACGGCTGAAAAGTGAAAAATCGGGCGGCAAACCGCACAAAAAGAAAAGCCCCGGTGGGGCGTTTCTTGCCCGGCGGCGCGGGACAAATATCTTGTACCGCACCGCAAAATGCGGTATACTATATCTGTATCTGCCCGGCGGAAGATGCAGGGCGGGAGGACGAAAACAAAAGGAAGCATCTGCTTCGTGAGGAACGCTATGAAGATGAAAAAACGGCTTTTGGCATTGCTGCTGGCAGCGGTGCTGGTCATGAGCCTGACCGGCTGCAAGGAAACGCTGAAAAATGTGGCCCAGAAGGTCACCGGCAGCAGCAATCAGGTGCAGGAAGAAGACACCACCCGCTGGGCGGACGCCACCAGTGATCAGCTGATCATTCAGGGCATCGCGGACGCATCGGCCAAGTTTGACACGGCCGTGGTGGACGGCACCCTGTATGCGGTGTTCAACGGCATCTGGACCCGCCAGACCAGCTACTTTACCGTGCCCTCCGGCACACTGAACATCATGGGCTGCGGCACCGCCGAGGGCACCCAGAAGTTCAAGGTGGCCCTGTGGAAAAAGGTGGACGGCGGTGCCGAGTATGTGCCGGACAGCACCTATTATATCAAGACCGACGGCCAGAACTACACCTGCACCGTCTCCGGGCTGGACCCGGCGGCGCAGTACCGGGTGACCATCTCCTATGACTCCAGCCGCTACTACCTGTACGGCCTGCTGAAGGTGGAGGGTGTCGGCTGATGAAGACACAGACCAAAAATTCCCTGCTTCTGCTGCTGTGCTCCTTTATCTGGGGTACGGCCTTTGTGGCTCAGAGCGCCGGTTCCGGCATGGGAGCCTACAGCTTTCTGGCCGGGCGCAGCTGGCTTGCCGTGGTGGTGCTGATCCCCACGGTGCTGGTGTTTGACGCCATCCGCCGCAAAAACGGCACCGATGCAAAGCCCAAGACCGCCGCAGAAAAGAAAAAGCTGCTGACGGCGGGCCTTGTGTGCGGCACCTTTCTGTTCGCGGCGTCCGCGGCCCAGCAGATCGGCATCACCCTCAACCCGTCCACGGCCAAGGCCGGCTTCCTGACGGCCATGTATGTGGTGCTGGTGCCGGTGTTCGGCCTGTTTTTGGGCCGCAGGGGCAGCGCACAGCTGTGGGTGAGCATGGTGGTGGCCGTGCTGGGCCTGTATCTGCTGTGCATGAAGAACGGCTTTGGCAGCATCGAGTCCAGCGACTGGGTGCTGCTGAGCTGCGCGGTGCTGTTCAGCTTCCAGATCATGGCGGTGGACCACTTTGCCCCGCAGGTGGACGGCGTGCGGCTGAGCCTGCTGCAGTTCTTTGTGGTGGCGGTGGAGAGCACCGTGGCGGCGTTTCTGTTCGAAGCGCCCACGGCGGCACAGTTCACCGAGAACGCGCTGCCCATTTTCTACTGCGGTGTGCTGTCCAGCGGCGTGGCCTACACGCTGCAGATCTTGGGCCAGCAGGACCTGAACCCCGCCATCGCCAGCCTGATCATGTGCCTCGAAAGCGTGTTCAGTGCGCTGGGCGGCTGGCTGCTGCTCAGCCAGAGCCTTTCCGCCCGGGAAGCCTTTGGCTGTGCGCTGATCTTTGCCGCCGTGGTGCTGGCCCAGCTGCCGCTTGAAGTGCTGCACCGCGCCAAAAAGGCATCCTGACCCCGTGGCGAAGCAGCAGCCCGTGCCGCAGCTGCGCACGGCAGGCGGCATCCGGTATGAGCTGACCCGCAAACGGGTGAAAAACCTGAACATCCGGGTGCGGGAGGACGGCACCGTGGCGGTGAGCATCCCGCTGCGCACGAGCGCAGAGGCTGCCGACCGCTTTGTGGCCGCACGCGCCGCGTGGGTGCAGCAGGCACAGGCCCGTGCCCGGCGGCGCAGCCTGCAGGACGCCCGGCCCCTGCCGGACAAAGAGACGGCGCTGGCCCACTTTACCGCCATGAGCGATAAAGTCTACCCGGCTTTTGCCGGGGTGCTGGGCGGGCAGAAGCCAACCATCAAGGTGCGCAGCATGACCAGCCGGTGGGGCGTGTGCCACATGGCAAAGCGGCAGATCACCTTTGCGCTGCAGCTGTACAACCAGCCGGAAGCGGCACAAATTTATGTGGTGGTGCACGAATACTGCCACTTTCTGCAGCCGAACCACAGCCCGGCCTTCTGGGCCGAGGTGGCAAAGCTGCTGCCGGACTGGAAGGCCCGGCGGAATCTTTTGAAGTAAAACAGGAGGGGAGTTCCCTTGGAAAACGAAAATAAGTCCGGCGATAAATATTCCAAACTGGCCGGCAACACGCTGATCTTTGCGATCAGCAGCTTTTCGTCGAAGCTGCTGACGTTGATCGTTCAGCCGTTCCTCACCTACGCCATGGCCGAGGTCTCGGACCTGGGCCTTTCCAAAATTCTGAGCCAGTACGCGAACCTGCTCATCCCGTTCGTGTCCATGGGCATGTCCAACGCCATCATCCGCTTCGGACTGGACAAGGGCAACAGTGAAAAGCAGGTGTTCACCAACGGCCTGCTCACCATTCTGGGCGGCTTCGGCATTCTGGTGCTGTGCTGGCCCGTGGCGCGGTTTTTGCCCGATATGGCGCAGTACGGCCTGCTCATTTACATCTATGTGCTTATGAGCTGCCTGCGCACGCTGTGCACCCAGTTCGTGCGCAGCCGCCAGTGGAACAAGCTGGTGGCCGTGGACGGCGTGCTGTGCACCGTGGCCACCATGGCCTTCTATGTGCTGTATCTGGTGGGCTTCAAGTGGGGTGCCAACGGCTACCTGTTGGCCATCATCAGCGGCGACCTTGTCAGCGTGCTGTTCCTCATGTTCACCGGCAAGCTGTGGAACTATGTGGAGCTCAAGGGTCTCAACAAGGACCTGTGGAAGCAGATGCTGCGCTTCTCGCTGCCCATGATCCCGGCGCAGATCAGCTTCTGGATCATCAACGCGTCGGACCTGTTCTTCGTGCGTGAGATGTGCAACGGGCTGGACGGCCGCGACGGCAACGCATGGAGCGGCCTGCTCTCCACCGGCTACTTCCTGCCCACCATCCTGACCACCCTGGGCCTGATCTTCTACGACGCGTGGCAGCTTTCTGCTGTGACCGAGGAAGACGGCCGCGCAAAGTTCTTCACCAAAATTTTCCGCACCTATTCCAGCGTGCTGTTCTGCTGCGCGGCGGGCATCATCTGGTTGTGCCGCCCGGTCATGCACGTTATGAAGTCCAACTACTACTATGCCTGGCACTTTGTGCCCTTTTTGGTGCTGGCTTCCACCTGCAGCTGCTTCAACCAGTTCCTGAACAGTGTGTACGTGGTGAACAAGAAGTCTTCCCGCAGCATGATCACCATGATGGCGGGTGCCATCAGCAACTGCATCATGAACTACTTCTTCATCAAAGCCTGGGGCCCTGTGGGCGCGACCTACGCCTCCTTCCTGGGTCTGGGTCTGGTGTTCACCCTGCGCGCCATCGACGCCCACCGCATGATCGGGATGCATGTGCACCCGGGCCGTGTGGCCGTCAATGCGGCGGCGCTGCTGTTCGAAGCCTTTGTGCTGCTGGCCGAGACGCCGCTCTACGGCCTGTGGACCGGCCTGATCACCGCAGCCATCATCCTGTACAACTTTGCCGGTGTGTGGGCCATGGCCCGCGTGCTGCTGCCCAAGCTCCTGGGCCGCCGCGGCAAGGCGCTGGTGAAGGGGATCGACGGCTGGATCGCCCCGAAAAAAGCATAAGTTTTCTAAAAACAGCAAATCCCCCGGGACCGCAGTTCCGGGGGATTTTTGTGTCTTTGAGGGAATGGCTCCGGGCAGGCTCAGTGGCGGCAGCGGCGGCCGGTCAGGCTGGCCCAGGCACCGGCGGCGGTGAGGGCGATGCCGCTCAGGGCCATGGCCAGGGCAGCGAACAGGCTGGTGCCGGTCTGGGGCAGATGCGTGCCGCTGGGGGCAACGGTCTGCGTGGGCGTGCTGATGGGAGTCACAGGGGTCTCGCCGGGGGCCTCGGGCACTTCTGGGCTCTCGGGTGTTTCCGGGGTGATGGGGGTCGGCTCGGGATCAGGCGTGGGGTTCGGGCCCGGCGTCGGCTCCGGGTCGGGGGTGGGCTCCGGAGGGATCACCGCGTGGGCGGCCTTGAGGGCGAGGGCCTTGCCGCCGACGGTGATGACATAATCTCCGTTTTCATCCTGCAGGATCGTATAGTCTGAGCCATCCAGCAGAGTGTCCAGATTCATGATGAACTTCGGGATCTCATTGCCGTCCGCATCCACGGTGGCATCGGCATTCCAGCGATTGTTTCCATCTTCGTCGCCATCAATATACCAGCCATCAATGGTGTGGCCGCAGTCCACCAGTGTCCAGTCGTCGTCCTTGCTGACCCGGCGCAGGACCAGCACATTCCGGTTCTTGTCCTCGGTGGAACCGGCCGTCAGATACAGGTCAGCCCCGGCCGTACCGGCATGGTTGTTGAGCAGGTAACCGGCCAGCCGGACCGTAACGCCGTTGTCGGCGTAGATGCCGCCGCCCAGCTGTCCGGCCGTGTTGCCGGAGATGACGACGGTGCTGCCGATGTCAAGCACTTCCTGCTCAACGGTGTTGGTCACGCTGCCCGCAATCGTGCGGTTGGGCATGGAGTTGCGGATATAGATGCCGCCGCCGTGCTTTGCAGCGCGGTTGCCCTGGATGGCCCCGCCGAGGATGGAAATGCCCTCGTAGTTTTCACTGTAAATACCGCCGCCGCAGTTGGCGTTGTTCCCGGCAATGGTGCCGCCCTTCATGACGAAGCGGGAGCCGTTGCCGGTCAGGTGGACACCGCCGCCGCCATAGGTGCCAAGGGTGGTGCGTGCCGTATTGCCGGTGACGGAGCCGCTTTCCATGACGATGGTGCAGGTATAGCCGGTATATTCATTTTTATAGATCAGGCTGCTGGAACCAGAGCTGATGCCGCCGCCGCCATAGCCGGAGGTGTCGTTCCGGTTGCCGGTAATGGTGAGGTCCTTCAGCAGAATCTCGGAGCCCTCGGCACCGGTGATCTTCACGCCGCTCTCCGTGCCGCCGGTAATGGTGCCGTTCACGATCTCGACGGTGCCGCGGGAGCCATCGGCTTTCTTTCCGCTCAGGTCAACGGTAATGGTGCCGGTGACGGTCTTTTTGTTCAGGTTCAGCCGGATCCAGTCAAAGATGGTCAGGCTGCCGGTGTAGTCTTCCTGCAGGATGATCTCCTGACCGGCTTTGGCATTCTTCACGACCGTTTCAAAATCGCCCATCACGGTGCCGTCTTCGTTGGAAGCCTGGGTGTTCAGGGCGACCTGCCGGGTCTCGCCGGGCAGCATCACGCTGATGCCGCCGGGCTGTATGGCGGGCGCGGCAATGCCGGGCTGCACGGCAGGCTGTGCGGCGTCCGGGCGGGCAATGGCGATCTCTGGGGGCTCAGGCGTTTCAGCGTCTTCGGCAGCATCGGCATCCTCCGCTGTTTCCTCAGCGGAATCGGCGGCATCTTTGGGATCTTCTGCCGCTTCCGCAGGCTCTCCGGCCGCGTCTGCGGGTGCTTCTGCAGCGGGCATGTCCACCACCACCGGGCGCGCTCCGGGCAGGGCAGGCAGGACCGCCGCATCCCCGGCGGGGGCGGCTTCCGGCTCCTGAGCGGGAGGTTCCTCGGTGCTCTGGGCAGGCGTTTCTTCCACAGGGTCCGCGGCAGCTTCGGCGGCGGGTTCTTCCGCAGCAACCGTTTCCGGGGACGGCTTGTCCTCGGTGGCAGTGTCGGCAGCGGCAGAGGGCTGCACATCGGCGGCGGCTTCGGGGGCTTCTGCCCCTGCGGAAAGCGGGCTGGCGGCCACACAGGCGGTGAGGGCCAGCGACATGGCGGCCAGTTTGAACTTTTTGTTTGTCATACGATCCATCTCCTTGCTGATCAGATGCACACGATAAAAGCGTGATAAACGGTACTTTTCACATCGCGCCCTTCTGTCATCGGGGCTGGAACAGTTATTGTATACCATTTTCTGGAAAAACTGTCAATCCAATCGACGAAAGGGGAGAAAACAAGACAAACATTCGCAAAATGCGGTGCGGCCCGCAAAACCGCCGAAAGCGAAAAAATGCCAAAAAGACGCAAAAAATCCCGCCATCCGAAGGGGATGACAGGATAAGGATGCGGGAATGCAGGCGTCAGCGGGAAAACTGCTTTTCCAGCCAGTCGCCGATGTCTTGGAATACTTCCTGGTGGTTCGTTTCCACCAGCAGTTCGTGGCGGGCACCGGGGTAGAACTTGCTCTCGATGTTCTGCACGCCGACGCTTTCCAGGCTCTGGATGGCGCGGCGCACGCCCTTGCCCTGCTCGCCCACGGGGTCGGCATCACCGGCCAGGAACAAAAGCGGCAGGTCTTTGGGCATCTGCGCGAGGAAGGCCGGGTCATGCAAACGCAGGATGCCGCTGAACATGCTATAGTAGGCGTTCAGCGTGAAGGTGAAGGTGCAGCGCTCGTCGGCCAGATACTTGTCCACCTCGGCGGCGTCGCGGTTGAGCCAGTCGTGGGTGGTGCGGCCCTCCAGCCCCTTGTTGTAGCCCAGGAAGGACAGGTTCGCCACCAGCTTGCTGCGGTAGTGCCAGCCGTGGAAGGCGGCCAGTACCCGGCAGGTGGTCTTGGCAAACTGCACCAGCGCCTTGGGCTGGAAGCCGGTGCCCATGATGATGGCACCATCCAGCTCGCGGCCATACTCGCACAAGTACTGCCGCGCGTAGAAGGAGCCCATGCTGTGGCCCAGCAGAAAATACGGCACATCGGGGTAGAGCTCCTTGGTGCACACGGTCATGGCGTGCAGGTCGGCCAGCACGGCGCGGTTGCCGTCCGGCTCGGCGAAGTAGCCGTAGTCGTCCTTTGAGCGGATGGACCCGCCGTGGCCCAGATGGTCGTGGCCGGTGACCAGGATGCCCCGCCCGGCAAGGTACTCGGCCAGGGGTTTGTAGCGGTCGATGAACTCCACCATGCCGTGGGACAGCTGAAGAACGGCCCGCACTTCACCTTCCGGCACACAGCGGAACGCGTGCAGCGTCCGCCCCGGAACGGTGGAGGGGACCGTGAAGTCGATCATCGGACTCATGAGGGAGCCTCCTTTGTGTGAATTACAGCGCGCCGATCTTGCGGCGGCAGGCCGGGCAGATGCAGTAACCTGCAAACTGGACGGCACCGTCGTCCACCTCGCCGCAGAAATCGCAGCTGCCTGCGGGGCGGTGCTTCTTGAGCACGATGGCATCGCCATCCACGAAGATCTCAAGCTTGGTGTCGGTATCCAGGCGCAGGTTGGTGCGCAGTTCTTTGGGCAGAACAATGCGCCCCAGCGCGTCGATGCCGCGGACAATGCCGGTGCTTTTCATAGTATACCATTCTCCTTCTTCATGATCGCAAACTGGTGAAAAAATGCCGCGCAAAACGGCATCTTTGCGACATGCAGGCTGCACCTTCCGGGCACGCCTGCGCTACACTGCAATGACAGCCAATGACACAACAGGAAAATCATGCCAATGCTGACAAGCTTAGTATACAAAAAATAATATTTTTCGTCAATGATTCCGTGTCAATTCGACAAGAAGCAACCTTTTGTGTAGAACGGTGGAGAGAAAGAAATGTTTTCTGCACAGAGAGGGAAAGTTTCGGATTTTCTGGGAAATGCTTCACCGGACGAAGATGTTCTCTTTTGACGGACAAAAGAGAACCAGAAAGGACGGCGGTGCCCGGAGGGCATGAAAGCCCCAGTGGGGCTTTTAAGCCGCAGACCG
>JABLTP010068261.1_pt1 | contig 10258 bp, 7 predicted proteins | sample 7160111 | NCBI WGS metagenome assembly JABLTP01 (sample SAMN14651227, study PRJNA627086) | human gut metagenome | isolation source: feces | host: Homo sapiens
AAAAGGGTAGCAAAAAAGCGGGTGATGGGAATCGAACCCACGTATCCAGCTTGGAAGGCTGGTGTTCTACCATTGAACTACACCCGCATCAACAATGCTCATTTATAATAGCATGATATTTTCTAAAATGCAAGCACTTTTTAAATTTTTTTAATTTTTTTGACACTTAACTCAATTTCATATCTACAAGACCTGCCACTACTAATTCTCCTATTTGCAATATTTTTTCAAAGTGCTACAATATGTAACCGAAAAAATATTACATCAAAGAAGGTATATGATATGTTCCAATATTATCTGATTCATTATTTTAACTTTAAGAATGCCGGAGGCTTCATGCTTGTCTCCCTGCTCTGCCTGATCGCAGTGCTTGCGATCGTTATTCTGGCAGCAAAGCTTAAGAAACACTATAAACTTAATACACAGGATCTGACGCCAAAACAGATCCGGAAGCTGAACCATATCCACAAAGTAAAAGAAATCTCGCTTATTGAAAGCTTTTATGAGATGGTATTTTCCAGTACTTCGGTACTGTTGTTCCTGTCTCTTTATTATATTATCGATGAGCGGATCCCACAGGCTGCCTTTTACTGGCAGAAATACCAGAACATTATCTTACTTTTATTTCTGGTATTTTCTGTATTTATGACAAACTGGTTCGATATCCTGTTCGTTCCGTTAACTGCAATTCCGACCAGACAAAAGGCGTCCGTGCGGCTGATCTCTGCCTTTTATATTATTCTGATCTTATTATATATCAAGTTCATCTACCATGATTCGAACTATGATTCACTGATCATGTATTTTATCACACTGGCAGTCGGCCGTTTCCTGTACTTTGATTCTACACTTGAAGATATCAAAGAAACACTGCAAGGTGTCGCAAGAAATCTGCCGCTTCTGGTACTGATGGGAAGTTATTCCGCCATCGTATGCTGGTATGGATTCCACTGTGGATTCCTGTTGACTTCCAACGGTGTGATCCTTAGTACGCTACTGGCGCATCTTTTTATGGATGTATCGATTTTTGTGCTGGATAAAACGCAGTTGGTGAAATTATTTATTTAACCTACTTTTTCAATATAAGCAGGTTACAAATTATAACGCACATTATTTCCATAATTACAATACTTCCTGCAATCGCTCCTACCGGATAATGAAAGGTAAAATAAGAAAGCTGTTTTCTCATATAAACGTTGATTCCTTTTAGTATGATTGATCCAACTGACGCTACAAGGCCTGCGATAAGCAGTACATAATAGCTGCCTTCCAGCAATAACAGCTTTCTTTCCTGCCGGCGTGTCATTCCAATCTTTCTCATAATCTCCAGTTCTTTTTTCCTGCCCACAATTCCTGTAAACATAGTATTAAAATAATTAACCAGTCCGACACACAATAATATTACACTGATACTTCCGAACATAATTCTGTTTCCCCGGATGTAGTCTGCATTTTTCTGCATAAGATCTGATCTTGCAATGTAAAAAATGCCTGCTTCTCCTTCGCCGTCCAGGCTTGTCTGTGTATTGCTTTTCCGCCGCTGATTTTCTGCCGAAAGAATCTTCTGGATTTCATACATGATCTTTTTTTCTTTCTTTTTCTCTACGTTTAATTCCATGCAAAATGTCTTTCTCTTCGTAGGTAAACGGTTAAATCCTTTTTCACTGACCAGATAATAGATATCTCCTTCTGCACCATGCCAGGTCTGGTGGATCTCCGGGAAGTCATCTGCCTGATTATCCAGATAGCCGCTTAACGTATATTCTGTAGACGGCGTTTCTGCTTTTATTATCTCATCTTCCTTGTCTCTTTCTTTGTCCGTCATGGAATTCCACCGGATACACGTTTCTTTATTCTTTAAAGGAGATAAACATACCATTTCTCCCACTGCTTTTTCTGCCTGTTTTTCCTGCTTTTGTGACAGCTTATGATCATGGATGATCATTACTCCTGTTCCGTTTTTCAGACTGTCCATATCGACTTTCAGCTTGTTTTCCTCTACATATGTTTCTAATGCTTTTATCTCATTTTCGCTGACAATCTGAACGGTATCAGCATCCAGGCCTTTGATCATCTTTGCCCCGGAAGCATAATCAATACTGATTTCTTCCGCATATTCTACATTGTTTCCCAGATAAGTATCCTCTTCCAGCGGGCGTATTCCATCTCTGGATATGACGGAAAGCACGTATGCTCCTTCGGTTATGTAGGATTCCTTCTTCTTCACACCGTCAAGATTCCATAATTGTTTCCGCACTTTTTTTGATATCGGTGAAAACTCATCGTAGTCATTGTCATATAATAATTCGAAAATATCTCCTTCTGATCTCAGTGGATCTTGATCCGGCGACTGTGTCTGATATTCTGTCCCGCTTCCATCTTTTTGTGCAGACTCACTGAATTCCCCTGCGATCAGGAAATCCGGTCTCTGATTAATGATATTCGCATAATCACTTCCATCTGTGATCACCATGACAATCAGGAACATTTCTATTCCGAGGAACAATGAACTAACTGTAATGACAAATCCCTGCCTGTATCTTGTGACGTTCTTCCATGCCATAAAGCACAGTTCCTGTGTTTCGCTTCTTTTTTTCTTGTTTAAGACTGCTCCTTTATCTGCATGACCTGCTTTTCCATGCTGTTGTTTCTTGCTTCCCTTCTGCTCCGTGTAATGCATTCCCTCTATACAGGTTCTGTTTACAGTCTGCCAGATCACCTGTTCCGATGCACCCAAGATTACCAACAACGTGAAGACTACCGCTAACAACAAGATTTCCACCCGAAAGATCTGCAGTTCTTCTGCGCCTCCATATCCATTCAGATACTGTCTGCCCAATAGTTGCGGTATCAGATATCGCAATAACACAACCGACAAACCTATACCTGCAATACCTCCCGGCACTATCGTCCGCATGATCTGCCGGATATAGATCTTACGGAGCTGCTTTTTCGTTGTACCGATCGTATGGAGCAGCGCCATCTGACGGATATCGCCTGCCATGGAGATCTGCATCACATTGTAGACAAGCAAAAACATTCCGCAGATAATCACAACTGCCTCCACTGCTGCCATCCCGTAACTTCCTGTCACCTCTTTTACAGCCCGGTTCTTCGCTGTATCTGTCGCAATGATCTGTTGGGAATTGTCTTTCATCGGTACATCTTCATATAATTTTTCTTCTGTATCTTTCCAGTCCATGTCATTCGACGGACAGATCAGAATATCCGAACCATCTTTAATATCATAACCCCAGTCCTTCAGTTTCTTTTCTGACACATATCCGATTGCTTTGCTTCTTCCATTATCTTCTGTATAAGCACTGTACCAGCCTGATAATTTGAACTCTTCTTTTTCTGTCTGAAAAAAGCTGATCGATATATCAAGTGCTATCTTCATCCCTCTTTTCGGATTATCAATTCCAAGCTTTTTTAATGTCTTTACCGGAAGCATGATTTCCTGCTGCTTTTTGGGATAGGTTCCATGGACACCGGTATAGGCGGGCTTCATCATCTTTTCCCATGCAGTCTGATCCAGCACTTGTATGGAACAGATAGATTCTTTCTTTCCGGATTCTGTGGCTTCACCCATTTTCATTCTTCTTCCGGTTTCTCTTACATATCCTAAGGAACGTGCTTTTTCATATTGCTGCTTTGTTCCCTCTTCTATGTAAGTGGATGCCGTTGTTCCATCCATCCGAATATTTTTCGTATATTCTGCATTTATTTTTCCGTAAGCCGTTCCAAAGACAAATGTCAGTGTAAGAATACATAAAACGACTGCTCCCATAAGAATCCGGTTTCTGCTTTTATTACATTTTCTGATAGCTTCCGAAAGCAGCCGGATCACGTTCGTATTATTGTTCGGTGTAAATCCATTCATTTCATTACACCTCCGCATTGTATAATTTCCCGTCTTCTACGCGCAGGATACGGTCTGCCATCTGTGCGATCGCTTCCTGATGGGTCACAACAATCACCGTCTGGTGGAATCTTGCTGCACAAGTCTTCAACAATGAAATTACTTCCATACTTGTGACAGAGTCCAGATTTCCTGTTGGCTCGTCACACAAAAGTACTGCCGGCTTTACCATTAACGCCCTTGCAATTGCCACTCGTTGTTGTTGTCCGCCGGACAGTTCTTCCGGGAGATTCTCTAACTTTTCTCCAATCTTTAACGTTCTAACAATATCTTCCAGCAATTTTTCATCAATCTCTGCACCGTCCAGTCTGAGCGGAAGTACGATATTCTCATATACATTGATAACAGGGATCAGATTATACTGTTGAAATACGAATCCGATATTCCTTCTCCTGAATATCGTGCGTTCATCTTCCGTCATATCTTTCAGACTGTTGCCGCGTATCCAGACGCCACCTGCAGTGGGTTCATCCAGGCCGCCCAGGATCTGAAGTAATGTCGTCTTCCCGCTTCCTGATGTACCGATGATTGCCAGGAATTCCCCTTCTTCTACGGACAGACTCACTCCGTCCAGCGCATGGACTTCGTAATTATCTGTCACATAATATTTCTTTAATCCTGCTGCTTTTATCATTTCCATAAGATTTTTTCTCCTTGCTTATAATTGTGTCCGTTTCGTATCGGAACTTTCACTTGTCTCATACAGCATACAGGACAAATCTAACAAACTTCTAACAGACTGGAAGATTTATCTCGATCATCAGACCTTTTTCCGAATATCTGTTTTTTGCAATCATAAATCCGCCATGAAGGCCGATAATTTTTCTCGCCAGATAAAGTCCGATTCCATAACCTTTCTGTGTGGTCACGTTCTTTCCTCTGTAGAATCTCTGGAAAATCTTATGCTCTTCTCCCTTTTCAATTCCAAGCCCATTATCTTTTACAGTAATCTTTGCATGCATTTCATTCTTCTGGATTCTCATTTCTATGATTCCGCCAGGCCGGCTGTATTTCACGGCATTATCCAGAACATTATCGATTGCTTCCCCAATCCAGTTGGCATCATGCGGACAGTTGACTTCTTGCGGCAGCTCTATCCTAAATGCAATCTGTTTTTCTTCTGCCCGCTTTTGAATTCTTCCAAGACAGTTTCTCACGGTCTTTAACAGATCTGTCTCTTCTTTTCGTACCTGAATCATGTTCTGCTCAAGTCTGGACATCTTCACGAATCCTTCTGTCAGGAATTCCAGTTGTTGTTCTCCGGATCTCATTGCATTTAGATAGTTATCCACATTTTCATCCGTCTTTGTCCTGGTTTTACTCCATTCTTCCTCTAATAATTCCTGATATGTCCTGATATTGGCAAGGGGTGTCCGCATCTGGTGTGCAATCTCTGAAATCAGCTTCTGGATCTCATCTTTACTCTTCTCCGCAGCTTCTGTCCGTCCATTTAACATTTCCTGGATCCTTACCAGTCTGGATTCCAGTCTTGCATATAATGTCTCTTCTCCTGCTTTTGTTTCCCGGATCTTTTCCTCTCGCAATATCTTTTCCATACATTCTGCCAATAACTTAAGTTCTTTCTGTCTGCATTTTCCCTGATAAACATATATGGCAGTTCCACCCAGAATTACTCCTGCCGTTACTGCCACTACGATTATTATGATATTCATTCTTTTCTCTTCCTTTTTGTATCTGCCATTACTTTTTCAGACGCACTCCAGCTTGTATCCCAATCCAAATACATTTTTCAGATATATCGGTGATCCTGCATCTGTTTCTATCTTTTTCCGCAGCCGGTTGATCGTAACACTGACGGTATTATCCACTACAAACTGGCCATCCAGTCCCCATACATATTCCAGGATATTTTCTTTCGTCAGTACATTTCCCTGATTGTACATCAGATATTCCAGTAACTGATATTCTCTGGCTGTAAGGATAATTTCCTTTTCGTTCTTGTATACTTGCTTCTTATCAGGAAATAATATTATTTCTCCGCATGCCAGTTGTTTTTCTCTGTTGTTCCGTCCGATCACTGCCTCTATACGCTTTAGAAGCACTTTCATGGAAAATGGTTTTACCACATAATCGTCTGCTCCTGTGTCAAATGCTGTCAACATATCCGTTTCTTCGTCTCTTGCCGTCAGAAAAATGGCCGGTATCTCTGTGTTTTCCCGAATCTTTTTGTAACATGCAAGTCCATTGCCGTCCGGAAGTCCGATGTCAATGAGAAGAAGGCTCTCACTGCCTGTAATTGTAGTAAGAGCCTCTTGTTTTGTGTATGCGGATACGGTCTGATAGCCTGCGTTTTGCAGTGCTGTTTTGAGTGCCTGATGTAATAATGTGTCGTCTTCTATAATTCCGATCGTCATATATTTTCTCTCCAATCACTACGTTCTTTCCATATATTTTTCCGTGTGTTTATTCATCCATACAAACACCCCGACACAGATGACAATAGACACTATCGATCCTGCCGGTGACGCACACCCCATCGGAAATAATGTATCCGGAAAATGCGTTGCCGCATAATAAGACAGTGGAATTCTGGCACATACGATAGATATGGAATTGTGGATAAATGATACGATAGACAAGCCATATGCATAAAAATATCCACTTAAACAGAAATGCACTCCTGCAAATACGCAGTCCCATGCATAACTTCTTAAATACTGTCCTCCAAGTATCTGTACTGCACCGTCATTCGTAAATAATCCGACAAATGGAACAGATAGAAACTGCACGATCGTTGCCGCAGCTAATCCGTATCCTACTGTCATGTACAATACATACCGCAATGTCAGACGTGCACGGTCATGCTTACCGGCACCGATATTCTGCGAAGCAAGTGCCGATATCGTTGACAGCATCGAAGATGGTACCAGGAACAGTATTCCGATGATCTTTTCCACAATTCCTACAGCCGCCGCATCATTTAATCCACGCTGATTGGCAAATATCGTGATTGCGATAAAGGATATCTGTATAAATCCATCCTGTAATGCAACCGGCACACCAACTTTTAATATGTTTTTCATCGTGTGCCTCTTCGGCCGCAGATCAGACCTTCTTAATTTGATCCCTGTGCCTTTTTTAATGATCACTGTCAATGACACGATAACACTGACTGCCTGTGCGATGGTCGTTCCAAGTGCGGCTCCGGCCGCATCCAGTCCCATCACTCCGATAAACAGATAGTCCAGTCCGATATTCGCCGCACATGCTACCGCAATAAAGTACATCGGACTTTTCGAATCCCCGATCCCTCTGAAAATTGCACTGATAATATTATAGGCCGTAATAAAAGGAATTCCTATAAAGCAGATGGTCAGATAACGGATCGTCCCCTCTACGGCTTCAACCGGAGTAGACATTACACTGACGATCGGTCTGACTGCTGCCAGTAATATGATCATAAGTATGATCGCAATTCCCATGAACATCGTCGCAGTATTCCCTATCGTCTCCGATGCTTTCTTGTAGTCTTTCGCACCAATACATCGTCCGATCATAACCGTCGCTCCCATTGCAAGCCCCACGATCATAACTGTCAGCATATGCATGATCTGACTTCCGATCGATACCGCCGTCGTACTGCTGACACCGCCAAACTGTCCGACTATAAATAAATCTGCCATACCATATAATGTCTGCAAAAAGTACGATAACAGATATGGCAGTGAAAAATAAATGACTGTTTTAAATACACTTCCTGTTGTTAAATCTCTTTCCATATTGTAATGTCCTTATCTTTAGAAATACTCATTTCTTAATTCTATTCCCAATTACAAAGTTAGTCAACGATTCAAATTCACTGAATTTTTCTTTTATCTTTCTTTACACGATATGTTAAAATACATTTATACAAATGTTTTATCTAAGGAGGTTTCCATGAAAACAATCACACTTCACAATACAAATTTATCTGTTCCGGAAATTGGTATGGGATGTATGCGTATTAACAGTCTGGAAACGGCAGATGCCGTAAAAGAATGGATAGACACTGCACTTGCACATGACATCAATTTCTTCGATCATGCAGATATCTATGCAAAAGGACAATGCGAAGAGCTTTTTGGCAAGGCTCTGACTCCTTCCCTGCGTGACCAGATCATTCTGCAGTCCAAATGTGCGATCCGCCCCGGTATTGCTTTTGATTTTTCCAAAGAACATATCCTGCAGTCCGTAGATGATATCTTGAACCGCCTGCGCACAGATTATCTCGACATCTTATTACTGCACCGTCCGGATACCTTAATGGAACCGGAAGAGGTAGCCGATGCATTCCATACTTTAAAAGCCGCCGGCAAAGTACGTCACTTCGGTGTCAGCAATCAGACCCCAATGCAGATAGAATTATTGAATAAATATCTGGATGAACCACTTCTCATCAACCAGATGCAGTTCAGTATCGCACACTGTCCAATGATCAATTCCGGAATCAATGCAAATATGTACAATGACTCTGCAATCAACCGTGACGGCGGCATTCTCGAATACTGCCGCTTAAAAGATATCACCATTCAGGCATGGTCCCCATTCCAGTACGGTATGTTCGAAGGCGTCTTTCTTGGAAATGAAAAATTCCCGGAACTCAATAAGGTCATCAATGAACTGGCTGAAAAATATAACGTAACCGACAGTGCCATCGCTGTTGCCTGGATCTTACGCCACCCTGCCGGAATCCAGACGATCATCGGCACAACTAATAAGGAGCGGATTGCTCAGATCAGTAAGGCATCTAATGTGCACCTGACCCGTGAAGAATGGTACCGGTTGTATATGGCTGCCGGAAATCGGCTGCCGTAAACTTACTATATTCAAAGCTGTACACGATTACAAAGAGAGCTGATCAGCTACGATCAGCTCCCTTCTGCTAATAATTAATAATTTCTTTCACTTCATCCTCTTTCATTTTCAACAGTTTTGAAATCTCAGCAACTGTAAATTTTTCTTCATATAGTTTTTTTGTAAGATTTTTTCTTTCTTCCAATTTACCTTCTAATTTTCCTTCTAATTTACCCTCTTCTCTTCCCTCATCATATGCTTCGCCTCTCTGTACTTCAATATCTGTCTCATAATCATACTCAGCCGTCAACATATTTACAACCTCGCTTCCTTTTCTTTTCAGATAGTCTGCAAGAATTCCTTTTTCTATACATTCTTCAATTGCATGTTTATATGGCTCTACATCTTTTTTCTTCTGATATTTACGGATTATTTCTATAAATTCACTATATTCCCGTATTATCGAACAACGCTCCAACAATTCATGTCCTGCTTCTGGATTGATATTAATCACCCGGACTTTCAATTCCAGCATAGGATCATTACTCTTCGTTTCAAATGCATCTGATAACTTTAATATCTTCTCTTTTTCCATAAAATCCTTGCCATTATACAATGTATAAAATTCAGGTGTAGGAAAATTAACCTGTCCTTTCTTATACCTGTCTTTTATCGGAATTAACTGTTCCAATACTCTTCCGATATACATAAGTTCTCTGAGAGGCATGTTGTTATTCAATGTCGACTGATGTTCTCCAAGAACTAAAACCTGATCTCCTGTTTTAAATGAAAAATCATTTTTAAAATTCATATATACAACATTTTCTACTCGCAGTTTCTTAATCTCTATATTGTTCGGTAACTGCTCCTCATGCAAGGCATTATAAAAAGAACGTTCATTTTCTTCTGCAGATTCATCTTCATACATCAAATCTACCAGTACACTACTTTTTACTTCTCTGTTTTCTTTTCCCATCCGGACTCCTTTCCGCACTTTGCACGAAAAAATCCCGGATATTTACTTTTAGTATAAGCAAAATATATTTTTTCTGCAACATCAATCGTGCAAATACGCTTTTCATTTTTCCTTTGTTTCAAAATTTTCTGTGAATTATCTTCTGATTTCCCTCACGAATAGCTAACGCTATTTTGAAATATACAAGACCCGATTCTTATATATTTTGAATTTATCCGACAGACAGAATAGCTGTCGATGAATGTATATTAACATAACATTTCTTAAATGGCAATGCTTAACCGTAGTGGCCTCCACCGGGTTACACTTCCAGGCATTTTATTTATTAATATTCGCTGCCAGTCACGACTTGAAGGAAACAATAGATAAGGATTATTGTGAATGTGGAATGCCGTTAGAAACAATTAGAGAGTCAGAAGCACCGTTAAAGGAACGAAGCGAACGTGTTTGAGGCGAACGCCGAGTTTGAACGTAGTTCCTTTGCTTTTAGGTGATTCTGACTCTCTTAGTGTTTCTTATGGTATGGAACCTGAACAAGAAGCCTTATCTATTGTTTCCTTCAAGGA